>OHAN01001535.1_pt1 | contig 18317 bp, 14 predicted proteins | sample 1577121 | NCBI WGS metagenome assembly OHAN01 (sample SAMEA3541554, study PRJEB24748) | human gut metagenome | biome: human gut; feature: human-associated habitat; material: faeces | place: China | collected 2012 | reverse complement strand
TGGAGATCAATGGAAAGAATATTTTTATTGTGAAGCTATGGATGCAGATGTACTTGTGTGCAAGGGACAAAAAAGAGTTTCAGGAAGAAGCAGCAACACAAAAGGAAGCGACAATATTATTACAAATGGTTCAGTTGTCGCAGTAAATGAAGGTCAATGCATGATAATCGTTGAGCAGGGCAAGGTAGTTGAGCTTTGCTCGGAACCCGGAGAGTTTGTGTATGATACTTCTACGGAACCGTCTATATTTGAGGGAAAACTCAGTAAATCAATAAAAGAAGTTTTTGCCACAATAGGAAAGCGTTTTACATTTGGCGGTGATACGGCAAAAGACCAGCGGATATATTATTTTAATACTAAAGAAATTATCGGAAATAAATACGGAACACCTAATCCGGTGCCTTTCAGGGTTGTAGACAATAATATAGGTCTTGATGTGGATATTTCCATCAGATGCAATGGTGAGTATTCATATAAGATAGTAAATCCTATATTGTTCTATACAAATGTATGTGGCAATGTTGAGGAAGAATATGAGAGAAGCGAAATTGACAGTATGCTTAAAACAGAGCTTCTCACGGCACTTCAGCCGGCATTCGCAAAAATATCAGATATGGGTATACGTTACAGTGCACTCCCGGGCCATACAATGGAAATAGCAGATGCATTGAATGCTGTCCTTTCAAAGAAATGGGCAGAACTTAGAGGTATTGAGATAGCTTCTTTTGGCATAAATTCTGTTACCGCATCAAAAGAGGATGAGGAAATGATTAAGCAGCTTCAAAAGACAGCTGTTTTACAAAATCCGAATATGGCGGCGGCAACGCTTGTAGGTGCGCAGGGCGAAGCCATGAAAGCGGCGGCTTCTAATCCTAACGGAGCGATGGCAGGATTTATGGGAATGGGAATGGTTCAAAATTCAATGGGAACAGATGCACAGAGCCTTTTTGCGATGGGACAGCAGCAGAGAATGCAGCAGCAAAATGAGGCACAGCAGCTGGCAGCACAGGAACAGAGGTCGGTAGCACAGGCAGGGCAGCCGGGGCAGAATAATGCGGCAGTTTCAAATGAAGTTTCAAATGGCTGGGTATGTGAATGTGGAATATCAAATACAGGAAAATTCTGTGTTGAGTGTGGTAAACCTAAGCCTCAGCCTGTACAGGGCTGGGTTTGCAGCTGTGGCACGGTAAACAAAGGAAAATTCTGCATGGAATGTGGTGCAAAGAAACCGGCAGAAGCACCTCTTTACAAATGTGATAAATGTGGATGGGAGCCTGAGGATCCTAAAAATCCGCCGAAATTTTGTCCTGAGTGCGGAGATCCTTTTGATGACAATGATATTCAGAAATGAGGTTAATTATGGATGATACAATAGCTTATAAATGCCCTTGCTGCGGTGCTGCTCTTGTGTGGGGAAGCAAAGAACAGGAGCTTGTTTGCGAGTATTGCGACAATACTTTCACAGAAGCGCAGTTAAAAGAAATTCTTGAGGAAGAAAATAAAAAAGTTCAGGAAGTAAATGCAGCGTGGAATGAGGAAGAACAGGAGCAGGAAGAAATTCAACTGAATGGCATGAAGGTTCATATATGCCAGTCATGTGGCGGAGAGATTATCGGTGACGAAAATTCAGTTGCTACAGAGTGTGTATATTGTGGCAGTCCGACAATTCTTACCGAAAATATTTCAGGAGTAAACAGACCAAAATATATTATTCCATTTAAAATGGATAAGAAAACCGCTAAAGAAAGATTAAAAGAATTTTATAAGGGAAAGCGTTTACTGCCAAAAGAATTTTCTAATAAAAAGCATATTGACAGCATAAAGGGGGTGTATGTCCCATTTTGGCTTTTTGACTGTGATGCCGATGCAGATATTACATATAAAGCGAACAGGACACATTTTTGGAGTGATTCAAATTATGATTATACGAAAACTGACCATTATATGTTAAAAAGAAAGGGAAAACTGTCGTTTGAAAAAATACCTGTCGATGCTTCAAGTAAGATGGATGATGCATATATGGATTCGATAGAGCCGTTTAATTATAAACAGCTTGTGGAGTTTTCAGAAAAATATCTTTCAGGTTATTATGCCGATAAATATGATGTTTCTCTTGATGCGAGTGCACCAAGAGCGAATGAACGCGTGAAAAGGAGTACAGAAGACAGGTTTCGTGATACCGTTCATGGATATGAGTCGGTTTTCGCTGAAAGCAGCAGGATAAATGTAAAAAACGGAAAAGCAGAATATACCATGTTACCGGTATGGCTGCTCAGCAAGAAATACAAAGATAAGATATACACATTTGCCATGAATGGCCAGACAGGAAAAATTGTCGGAGAACTTCCTATAGATAAGAGCAAAGCCTTTAAGTATCTTTTTGGAATAACAGCGGCTGTATTTGCCGTGTTACAGATATTTGTCTGGATATAGGAGGGGATAAAGCATGGAAAATAAATTTAGAGAGAGCGTTATTAGCACAGCGTTGAAGAGAAATTTAAACTTAAAATTATCTTCATTGAAGAAGTTTATGTTTCTTGTTGTGTCTGTCTGCATTATGGTATTTTTAGTTGATTTTTCAATAAGCAGTGCAGCTGAGAAAAGCTATGTGATAGATGAGGCAGGTCTTATAAGTGCATCTGATGAGAAAAAACTAAGTGAAAAAATAAAAGAGATTCAGAAAGAAAAGTTTGATGTTGTTATTTTAACAGTTAAATCATTGGATGGAAAAAGTGCACAGGATTATGCGGATGACTATTATGATTATAACGGCTACGGAATAGACAGTGAAAAGAGCGGTGTGCTTTTTATTGTAAGTAAGGGTGACAGAAAATATCACATTTCTACAACAGGTGCGGCAATTAAAGCTTTTACAGATTATGGCATAGAGTGCATAAAAGATGAGATTAAACCATATTTATCCGATGGAGAGTATTTTGATGCATCTGATAAATTTCTGGATATGTCTATCGACTTTGTGCATGCCTACAAAGACGGTAAGCCGTATGATACTGACAATCCTTATATGGAAAAAGCAGATTATGTTATATTGGAAATTATAGCTTTTGTTATAGCGCTTGTCATAGCAGGTATCAGTGTTGCAATAATGAGATTCAGGATGAATATGGCTAAACCTAAGAAAACGGCGACAGAGTACATAAAAAAAGATTCGTTTAGACTTATAAGTGAAAAAGACATTTTTATGTATTCAAGTGTAACAAAAACAGCAAAGCCAAAAGATGACGGGGCTTCTTCGGGAGGAAGTACGACGCATACGAGCAGTAGTGGAAGTACACATGGAGGTGGCGGCGGAAGTTTTTAAAGCGAAGAGCCAAGAACTCTTTGACCACAATATTATTTAAAGCAGAGATTGGTATAGACTTTTCGACAGACGGAAAGTTTATATCAATTTTTGCGTTAAAATGCATAAATAACAGTTCAGCCTTTCATCTCCTACATTCATAATGAATATTTTTACAATTTGATTTGACATTTTTTGAAATTTGGTATATAGTTTCTTGCTGCTTACATAGTGAATTAAATGGAGGAAAAGTAATGAAATATTTTACGGGGTATGAATTGTTGTGGATTTTCTTTGTTTACTCATTTCTGGGATGGGTATTAGAAACAGCGGCAACAACTTTAAAACAGCGTAAGTTTGCAAACAGAGGACTTGTGAATGGACCGTTTTGTGTCATATATGGAATTACCGTGGTGCTTATGTCTGTAGGTTTGCAGGAACTGAGTGGTATATGGCTGTTTTTGTTCGCAGCGGTTTATGCGACTGTAGCAGAGTGGATAAGCGGTCATCTGATAGAAAAGGTATTTCATGAAAGATGGTGGGATTATTCGAAGCGAAAGAGAAATCTTGACGGGTATATATGCGTCTCAGCATCAGCTTTTTGGGGATTGCTTGGCTATATAGCGGTTCGTTTTGGAAACAGGTTTATAATTTTTCTGTTAAAAATATTACCACACATCTTTATGAAAGTATTGCTGTTAGCTTTGATAGTGGTAATGTTTATCGATATTTTTGCGTCAGTTATGCTTTTGAGTGGAAAGAGCAGAAATCCGGAAAAATGGGCGGCGGCAGATGCAGGAATTGACAGAGTAAGTATTGGTCTGCAAAGGAAGATAAACAATTTAATAGAAAGAAGAATAAGAAAAGCATATCCAAAAGCCGTAAAGACTGAGGAAACAAAAAAAGGCGATGATGGTGTATTTGCCGGTGGATGTTGTTTCTATAAAATTGTACTGCTATTTATAGTTGGGGCGTTTTTAGGAGATGTTACGGAGACGATATTTTGCAGAGTTACGGCGGGAATATGGATGAGCAGGAGCAGTGTAGTGTGGGGACCGTTCAGTATTGTCTGGGGACTTGCGCTTGCATTGGTTACATTGTTTCTATACAAATATAAAGACAGAAGTGAGAGTTTTTTATTTTTGACAGGGACACTTCTTGGCGGTGCTTATGAATATCTGTGCAGTGTTTTTACGGAGATTGTATTCGGAAAAGTTTTTTGGGATTACAGTGGGATTCCGTTTAATCTTGGCGGCAGAATAAATCTGTTATATTGTTTTTTCTGGGGGATAGCAGCCGTGATATGGTTTAAAAAGTTTTTTCCGAAAATTGAAATGGTTATAGAAAAGATACCGGTCAAGTTTGGAAAGGCAGTTACATGGTGTCTGCTTGTGTTTATGGTTTGCAATATATTTGTGTCGTGCATGGCACTTGTAAGATATGATGAGAGAAGTAAGGAAAACAAAGTGATGCAGTCAGAACAGACAGAGAGCAGCAATGTGAAGGTCTTAGATAAAAATTTAAAATCGTGGCAGAAATGGATGGATAAACATTATGATGATGCAAAGATGAAGAAAATTTATCCGAATGCAAAACAGAAATAAACTTAACATGCAAAGAGAAATTGCAGAAATGGAGGCTATTATGACATTTTATCAGGAATTACAGTTGAGTTCGGTTGGTTCAAAACAGCTTATAAAATCAACAAAGTACAAAAAAGAAAAGCTGAGACACATATTGATTTACAATTTTAAGGTATATCTTGTTATGGTATTTTGTGTTGCAGTTGTAACTTTGTTCACAAAAATCACAGGAAGCGATAATAGTGTGGTAGGAGTAACGGTACTTCTCGCAGTGCTTGTGTTGAGACAGGCAGATTTCGGAATAAAAACGACACATGGTCTTATTTCAATAGCAGGCATATTTTTGATTCTTATGGCGGGACCCAGATTTACAAATACACTTGCACCGATACCGGCATTTGTGGTAAATGTAATCTGCATATTATTGCTGATGATTTTAGGATGTCACAATGTTATAATGTATAACCACTCTACATTTGTATTAGGGTATCTTTTGCTGCAGGGATATGATGTGACCGGTCGTACATACGCACTTCGTGTGGCAGGTTTGTTTTTTGGAATGATTTTGTGTATGTTTATTTTTTACAAAAATCAGAGAAAACGTCCTTATCAAAGAAAATTTATTGATTTATTCAAAGAATTTAATATTCACTCAGCAAGAAGCAGATGGTATGTAAGACTTTCTGTGATTGTATCAAGTGCGATGCTTATCATGTCACTTCTAGGACTTCCGAGAGCTATGTGGGCAGGAATCGCATGCATGTCGGTATGCCTTCCATTCCCGAATGATGGCATAAAGAGAGCTCCTGACAGAGGAATCTTTAATATTGTAGGATGTTTGATATTTATGGGACTTTATTTTGTTCTCCCCAAATCGCTGTATCCTTATATCGGAATGATAGGAGGAATAGGTGTTGGCTATTCGGCAGGATATGCATGGCAGACAGTGTTTAATACATTTGGTGCATTGTCTATTGCATCAGGTATTTTTGGAATGCCGATGGCAGTAATGCTTAGGATAGGAGCAAATGTATTGGGATCGGCATATACAATATTATGCACAAAATTATCTGGCTGGCTTGTACAGATTACTGACAACAGAAAAAATGTAAGTGCAGATGCAGGTGGAATATAATTTTTAGTGTGGACAAGACAATATTAAAATTTTCCTGGGGGATTGTTTATACATTCCCCCGGCTTTTTTTCATTACATATCTGTAGGCAGGAAGCAGAAACATATCTGCACAAATCCAGGCAAGGGGACTTGCAAGTACAACAAAGATATATCCGAATATCGGTACAAGTACAAAACCTGCGATGGAACGTGCTATCATTTCACAAACTCCTGCGAGTATTGCAAATCCCGGAAAACCAATTCCCTGAATCATAAAACGAACTATGTTTACAAGGGCAAGCGGCACATAAAATATAGCATTTCCTATCAGGAACATTGAAATTTTATTTATAAGAGCAGTTTCTTTACTGCTTACAAAGAGCAGAGCAAGATACCTGCTGAAGAAAATCATAAAAACAAGTATCGTAAGCGAGTAGATAACACCAAGTTTTATGCAGGCTTTAAGTCCCTCGTCAATGCGATCGTACTTAGCAGCACCTTTATTCTGTCCTCCGTATGTAGCCATGGTTGAACCCATTGCATCATAAGGACAGCATACGAACATACTGACTCTGCTTCCTGCCGTAACTGCGGCAACTATAGTTGAACCCATGTTGTTTACGGCAGTCTGTAATATAACACTTCCAATTGCAGTTATTGAATATTGAAGCCCCATAGGAATACCCATTTTGCAGAGCTGAAGTATATGTTTTGGTGAAATCTTCCAGTCGTTTTTACTAAAGTCAAGATGTTTGTATTTCCTGACTGTATAGAAAAGGCATATTATTCCTGAAACAGCCTGTGCACTGACTGTGGCAACGGCTGCACCGCTTACCCCCATTCTCTTTACAAGAATGAGGTCTAGAACAATATTTAATATAGAAGAAAAAATCAAAAAAACTACAGGTGTAAAACTGTCACCGAGTGAACGGAGAATACCTGACACCATATTGTAGAGTATGGTAGCAGGTATACCCATAAAAATAATAAATATATATATGTAAGCATCATCAAAGATATTTGACGGAGTTCTCATGACAGTGAGAATATCTTTTGTCAGAATACCTATTATAATAGTAAGAACTACTGCAAACAAAAGTGAACACCATACGCAGTTAGCAATATAACTTTTCAGACGATTGGTATCTTTTGCACCAAAAGCCTGAGCTATAGGAATGGCAAAACCGTTACATATTCCTATACAGAATCCAAGTACCATAAAATTTATTGAACCTGTCGAGCCGACAGCTGCAAGAGCATCAACACCGAGCTGTTTACCTACTATTATAGAATCGACCATATTATAAAACTGCTGAAACAGCATTCCAAACAGAAGAGGAACGCCGAAATTAAGTATAAGTTTCATTGGATTACCGGTTGTGAGGTCTTTTGAACCGCCTAATTTTAATCTACTCATTTTATCTCCTCTCTTCATATATAATGATGTTTGTTTTAAAAGTTCTTTTGCACCTTGTATCATATATAATTTTTTGTAACGATTTTACATTCTAGCACAGTTCATTTCAAAAATAAAGTACATTTTTTACGAATTATTTTCGTTGCGTCTGCTTTGATGATAACGCAGCAGATGGAAATTTATACAAGTTATTTTACGAAATGTCAATGACACACTGGTATATGTATATTTTTTTTGATATAATGAAAAAGTGTCTTTAAAAAGACAGAATATATTTAAGAAAGAAATGAGGAATAAGTAATGAAGAAAAAAAGAGTCTTTAGTTTTTTACTTACATTAATACTTGCTTTCAACATTGGTTTTTCTTTTCAGGGAAGTACAAATGTTGACGCAGCATCAAAAAAATATGTCATTAAGATTAATAAGCAGATGAATTGTGTGACGATTTACGAAAAAAAATCTTCCGGAAAACTCAAACCTGTCAGGGCAATGGTTTGTTCAGCCGGAAATGCCACTCCTATAGGAACATTTCCGCTCGGAGAGAAGATGCGCTGGCACACATTAAATGGACCATGTTACGGACAGTATTGTACAAGAATTACAAGAGGCTTTTTGTTCCATTCAGTTTGGTATTACAGACGAACACCATCTTCTTTGGCAGTTAAAGAGTACAATAAACTTGGAACGACTGCTTCACACGGATGTGTGAGACTTATGGTAGCCGATGCAAAGTGGATTTATGACAATGTTCCGTCAGGCAGCAGTGTTATTATATATAATTCATCAAATCCGGGTCCTCTTGGAAAGCCTAAGGCTGTAAAAATAAGCGGAAGTACAGGTTGGGACCCATCAGATGTTTGGAGCAGCGGAAATCCTTGGAACAGCAAGAAGCCTTCTATAAAGGGCGCAAAGTCAAAAACAGTGGCTTACGGTTCAAAGTATAAGGTAAAAAAAGGTATTAAGGCAGTAAACACTGTTGGAAAAGATTCAACATATCTGCTTAGTACAAGCATAAAATTAAATGGTAAAATTGTAAGGAAAGTAAACACATCAAATCCGGGAGTTTACAAGGTTACATATTCAATTACGGATGAGGCAGGAAAAGCCGTTTCTAAAACAGTGAAAATCAAGGTTAAGGCAAAGAGAGCTACACCAAAGATTTCAAATGTTAAGAATATATACATTAAATCAAAGAGCCAAATGACAAAGAAGATCGTTCTTAAAAATGTAGTTATTACACAAAAAGGCATAAAACTTGATGCAAAATATGTAAAAGTTACATTTAAGAAACTTAAGAAGAATGTATACAGAGTGACTTATATTGCAAAGAGAGAAAGCTATGAAGCTAAGAAAACAGCAAAAGTTTATATTGATACAAAAGCACCTGTAATCTCAGGAATTAAGAATGGTGCACAGTATGAGGCAGAGTCTGATGCAGTTATAAATGCTGAGTACTGCCGTGGATTTATAAGTGGTGTAAGTGACAATTATACTAAGCTTAAAGTTTCTGATGTAAATATCAAGATAAAGTCTACAGATATTGAAGGCAGATATGAAGTTGTTTATACAGTGAAGGATGAGGCGGGAAATCAGGCTAAATATACAATTTATATTGTTAAAAAAGCTGGAACTGCTTCAGGCGGAGCTATTTCATAGATGGTGATAATGTAAATAGTTTATTTCAATTTCAGTGTTAAACACAGCAAAATATAAAAATAATTCATTAACAAAATATTGTTGTTGAGAATTAAAATCTGTGATAGACTAAAAAGTGGCAGTATTATTACTGCTGCTTTTTTGTCGATTGTTCACATTTAAAATGTGAATGGCAAAACTTTTTTATTTTTATGGAACAACAAAGAAAGGAATTGAAATCATGAATTTTCTTGAAGAAAAAATAGTAAAAGAAGGCGTTGTAAAGGAAGGAAATATTTTAAAAGTTGACAGTTTTTTGAATCATCAGATGGATGTTAAACTTTTTAAACAGATGGGTGAGGAGTTTAAGAAGCGTTTTGCAGATAAGCCGATAAATAAGATCCTTACTGTGGAGGCCTCTGGCATTGGAATTGCCTGTATCGTGGCAGAATGTTTTGATGTTCCTGTTGTATTTGCAAAGAAGTCAAAAAGTGTTAACATTGACGGAGAAGTTTATAATGCGGAAGTTGAGTCATTCACTCATAAATGCAAAAATCAGGTTCTTGTATCAAAGAAATTTTTGAATCCGGATGACCACATTCTTATTATAGATGACTTCCTTGCAAACGGATGTGCATTACAGGGACTTATTTCTATTGTTTCACAGGCAGGCGGAACAGTAGAGGGAATCGGAATTGCTATTGAAAAAGGTTTCCAGCAGGGTGGAAAGATAATAAGAAATCTGGGTTTTCAGCTTGAATCACTTGCAATTGTTGAAAGCATGGATGCATCTGACGGTTCAGTTGTTTTTCGTGAGCAGGCTTAAAACAGAAAAATAAAATGGAGAAAAAATGAGATGAACGATAATGTATCAGCTAAAAATGAAAATGAGGCTTCAATTGATAATATTTACAAATTAGATGGAACTGTTCCGGTATTAAAGGCTGTTCCGTTTGGCTTGCAGCATATTCTTGCAATGTTTGTTGCAAATATTGCTCCTATTCTCATAGTCGGCGGGGCAAGTGGTCTCAGTGACCAAAATATAGCGTCACTTATTCAGAGTGCAATGCTGATTGCCGGAATAGGAACGCTTATTCAGTTGTTTCCGATTTTCAGAAAAATCGGTTCAGGACTTCCTATAGTTATGGGAATCAGTTTTACATTTGTATCGGTTTTGTGTTTCATTGGTGCAAAGTACGGTTATGGAACGATAATGGGTGCAGTGCTTGTCGGCGGTATTATAGAGGGAACTCTGGGACTGTTTGCAAAATACTGGCTTAAGATAATATCACCGATAGTTTCGGCAAGTGTTGTTACGGCGATAGGTTTTTCTCTGCTTTCGGTTGGTGCGACTTCATTTGGAGGAGGAAGCGGCAGTGAAGATTTTGGTTCAGCACAGAATTGGATTCTTGGAACGATAACACTTTTATGCTGTATACTTTTTCATATTTTTGCAAAATCGTATTACAGACAGTTGTCAGTTCTTTTTGGTCTGATTGTTGGATATATAGTGGCATTAATAATGGGAGTTGTTGATTTCTCTTCATTAAGTGATATGAGGATTATAGCAATACCACACCTTATGCCGTTTAAAATGGAATTCAGAGCCGATGCCATAGTATCGGTAGTGCTGATATTCTTAGTTTCGGCAACGGAAACTATAGGAGATACCTCAGCGCTTGCTTCTTCGGGACTTGACAGATATGCAACTGAAAAAGAGACATCAGGTTCTATTGCATGTGATGGATTTGTAAGTGCACTTTCATCAGTGTTTGGCTGTCTTCCGATTACATCGTTCAGCCAGAATGTAGGACTTGTTGCTATGACAAAAGTTGTAAACAGATTTACTATTGCAACAGGAGCAGTGATAATGATAATTGCAGGTATATTCCCAGCTTTCGGTGCCATTCTTTCAACACTTCCTGAAGCTGTACTTGGAGGTTGTACGATAATGATGTTTGGAACTATTGTTGTGAGCGGTCTGCAGATGATAAGCAAATGTGGATTTTCACAGAGAAATATTGTTATCGCTGCATTGTCGCTTAGTGTCGGACTTGGATTTACACAGTGTGAAGATTTATTTGAAATTTTCCCACAAATAGTGCAGACTGTTTTTGCACAGAATTGTGTGGCTGTAGTGTTTATTGTTTCGATAATATTAAATCTGGTTTTGCCAAAAGACATGGAAGTTACAAGACCGGGAGAATAATTTGAATAACAAGAGGGTGAGGGAAAGTTATGGAAAAACAGGTTGCAGTATTGATAGACGGAGATAACATTTCTGCAAAATATGCAGAGAGCATAAAGCAGGAGGCGTTGCAGTATGGAAACATAAAAGTATTCAGGTTGTATGGCTCTGTCAATTCTCCAAATACAAAAAGATGGTATCCGGTTATGCCAAAACAGGGAATAATGCCTGTTTTGCAGATTTCCTATGCAAGCGGCAAAAGTATAGCAGATCAGGCTCTGACTATAGATGTTATGGATTTGCTTCATTCGGACAATATTGATATATTTTGCATTGCATCAAGTGATAGTGATTTTACAAAACTGGTATACAGGCTTAAAGAATCCGGAAAGATAGTTATCGGAATGGGTGAGTCAAAGACTAAAGAAGCACTTGCAAAGGCTTGTGATGAATTCAAGATATTAAATCTCATTTATCAGACGGAAGATGAAACTTCAAAGCCTGACGATAATAGTGTTGAAGATGTAAAGAATGATAAAAAGCAAAATAAAAACATATCAGAAAAAGGACTTTATGAAGAGGAATTTTTGGATGATGAGGACGAAGAAGAAATTGATGAGAGTGAGATAAGTATTCCGGAGTTATCTGAAATTTCTTCATATATAGCCTCTTATATTGAAACATTGGACAGTGAGAGAGTAAATCTTGCGACACTCGGCAATGTACTTAAGAAAAGATTTTCAGGATTTGATGCAAGAAATTATAAATTTAGCAATATGACACAGATGATGCGGAAAATTGACGGATTCAGGGTAGAATCAGAGAATGCACCTGATGGTGTACATAAAGTTGTTTATATAAGTCTTGATGAAAAGAAATAGTGCACATTTTTGAGAAGTTGTGAAGAAATAATTACATAAAAGAGGAAGTGAGTTTATGTCAAAAGAAAGTATTCCATCAAACCATATGGAGATATATTGGCATGATTATGCAGGCAGTATGGGAAAAACACCTATTGTAAATGCAAGTCTTACAGAAAAAGCGTCTGTAATAGGAAGAACAGGTCTTATGCTGCTTTCGTGCGGAACCGGTGCATGGCGTGTCAGAAGTTCTATGAATACAATAGCTACGAAACTTGGTATAACATGTACAGTCAATATTGGACTTATGTCGATTGATTATACCTGTTTTGATGGTCATGACTGTTTTTCACAGTCATTATGTCTTACAAATACAGGGGTAAATACTTCAAAATTGAACAGACTTGAGCATTTTATAATTGATTTTGAAAAAAAAGGTGAGAATATGACAGGTGAAGAACTTCATGCACATCTTGATGAAATAGAGAAGCTTCATGGACTTTATTCGCCTGTTGCACTTGGATTTGCTGCGGCATTGGCATGCAGTGCTTTTACATTTTTACTTGGCGGCGGACCTGTTGAAATGCTTTTATCTTTTTTTGGAGCAGGTGTTGGCAATTTTTTAAGATGCAAACTCGCAAAACATCATTTTACTTTATTTCTTTGTATTGTTTCATCTGTGGCAGCAGCATGCCTTGTTTATACGGGAATGTTGAGAGTGGCAGAAGAGATTTTTAATATTTCACTTCAGCATCAGGCTGGATATATCTGTTCCATGCTTTTTATAATTCCGGGATTTCCGTTTATTACAAGTGGAATTGATTTGGCAAAGCTTGATATGAGGTCGGGAATTGAAAGACTTGTATATGCACTGGTTATAATTATTGTTGCTACGATTACGGCATGGATAATGGCATTGCTGCTAAATCTTAAACCGATTGATTTTCCAGTGCTCAAAATGTCTGTGGGATTGCATCTTTTCCTTAGATTGATAATGAGTTTTTGCGGTGTCTTCGGATTTTCAATAATGTTTAACAGTCCGGTTGTGCTTGCAGCAGCAGCGGCTGTTATTGGAGCAATATCAAATACACTTCGTCTTGAACTTGTTGATTTGGCAGGTATGCCTCCGGCAGCTGCAGCGTTTATCGGAGCATTTTGTGCCGGAATTCTGGCATCTGCTTTAAAGAATAGAGTTGGATATCCGAGAATATCCATAACAGTACCGTCTATTGTTATAATGGTACCGGGACTTTATTTGTATCGTGCGGTTTATAATCTTGGAATAATGTCGCTTGTAACATCGGCATCATGGTTTGCATCAGCCATGTTAATTATACTTGCATTGCCGCTTGGACTTATATTTGCTAGAATATTAACTGATAAAACCTTCAGGTATTGTACATGATGAATTTTTAAACATATTTTCACGACATGAAAGTACAATTCCGTCAATACATTCAAGATGATGCAGCATATGGTTTTTAAATTGATGAATTGGAAGCAAAACACCCAATTCATCATATTTTTGCTCATTTTTAAGTCCTGTTTCCTGTCCGTAGTAGACCATAGCGGTAGGGGCACACTTTTGAATTTCCTGAAAAGTATCCCATATGATTGCATATGCTTCTGCTTCTTTAAGCCCCAATGCAGCTGTGTCAGGAAGAGCATATAATATAAGAATGCCTCTTTTGCCATTGGCAAGTTTTTCGTCAATTTCCATATTATCAGTATAAGTTCTTTCAATATCATAGCCATCCGCAAGAAAAAGTTTTGAACGTGGTGCAAGGGTGTGCTGCTTTTGGATTTCCTGAAATTTTGAAAATTCATGATGTGAAATATCTGATTTTATATTTTTTAAGAGCATACCATTAGCATCTGTGAGTAATGCAGGATTTTTTCCGGCTTTTCCGTGAAATCTTTTTGGGATGAGGTAGGCTTCACGGAGCAGATCAAGCATGCTTCTTTGGCATAATTCAAGCAGCAGACCGCTAATGTCACCTGTTTTATATGAAGAGAAAAGTATGTTTGTAAACCGCTGTGAATTTTCATCAATCGTAAGATTATCCATAGATATATGTTCATAAAAAACATCACTTAATTTTTCACAGGCGATTGGAGATGATAAAATTTTTTCAAAAATCTGTTCAACGGCTTCTTCTTTTGGAATTTTTTTAATAGTGTTTATTTTTTCTGACATAGTAACAGCCTCCTTTAAAAATAAAATATATCTATATTAAGTATAATTGAGTATAGGATATATGTAAAAAGTATATATTATATAACGAATATGTATATGGTATATATGTGAAAAGACTTGAAATTCAAATTTTGTAGTGATAGAATTTTTTTTTGAAATAATCAATAGGAGGAAAAAGTTATGAAGCTTGTAGAAAATGAATTTATTAAATTTATGGAGAAGTTTGATGAGAACCCTTTCAGGATTATTTTGGAAGACGGGGAGCATACAATCGGAGAGGGTGAACCTGCGTTTACCGTAAAGATAAATAAGGTACCCAAAATGACGGATATGCTTACAAGTACATCAATTACATTGGGAGAGGCGTATATGAATGGCGATATAGAGATAGAAGGCGATTTATATACGGCTCTCAATATGTTTTTGGGACAGATGGGGAAATTCTCTACAGATAAGAAAAAGCTGAAGAATATTATATTTACATCAAAATCAAAGGCAAATCAGAAAAAGGAAGTTTCCTCACATTATGATATAGGTAATGATTTTTATAAAATGTGGCTTGATGAAACATTGAGTTATTCATGTGGATATTTTAAAGATGATAATGATACATTGTATCAGGCGCAATGTAATAAAGTTGACAGGATATTGGAAAAACTTAATCTTTCGGAGAATATGACCTTGTGCGATATAGGATGCGGCTGGGGATTTCTTCTTATAGAGGCTGCAAAGAAATACAAGATAAAAGGCGTTGGAATAACACTTAGCAAAGAACAGAAAGCAAAATTTGAACAGCGTATCAAAGATGAGGGACTTTCAGAAAGACTTGAGGTAAAGCTGCTTGATTACAGGGATTTGCCTAAACTTAATAAAAAATTTGACAGGGTTGTAAGTGTTGGGATGATAGAACACGTCGGAAGAGGAAACTATGAGGAATTTATGCAGTGCGTCAAGAGTGTTTTAAAACCGGGTGGAATTTTCGTTTTGCATTTTATCAGTTCATTAAAAGAATATCCAGGAGATGCTTGGGTTAAAAAATATATCTTCCCGGGCGGAGTTATTCCAAGTCTCAGAGAGATTATTCAGATTGCAGGAGAGCAGAGATTTTATACTGTTGATGTTGAGAGTCTTAGAAGACATTATAACAGAACACTTCTCTGCTGGAATGAAAATTTTCAAAAGCACAGAGCAGAAGTTGTTGAAATGTTTGACGAAAAGTTTGCAAGAATGTGGGAACTTTATCTTTGTGCTTGTGCCGCAACCTTTATGAATGGTATAATAGACCTGCATCAGATTGTATTTACAAATGATGTAAATAACGAATTACCAATGACAAGGTGGTACTGATTTTTATAAGGTGGAAATGAGGATAAAATGATTACATTAAATGATTATTTGTATTCAGGAGATACAGTTTTTCGTATAATACAGAAGTATATTGAAGATTTGAGAAAAGAGGCGAAAGAAACACGCAATGAAGTAGACATGATGCATTGCAATTTTCTTGTACAGATTTTGGAGCTTCTTGAACATAATGAATTTTTGACGGCACAGTCACAGAAGATAAGAGACTTTTATATGTATATGGCAAAGGAGTATCCATATCTTGCCTTTACATTTAAAGGTCGTATAAAGTCTTTGATTCGTGCCGAGGAAAAGTTCAACGGTTATATTGTTGAGAATATTTATGATTATTATATGAAAAACAGGAAATTTCCGCCTGTTTCGGACCTCAAAAATAAATTAAGCTGTTTTAGGGATATAATAGCGTACAGAATTGTTATTTCAATGCCTAAATGTCATTTGAAGCAGGGAGAGGATAAGGATGAACAAGAGATAAAAATTTTGTATGAGATAGCAAATATTCTTCTTGGTTTTTTGGAGGAAAGAGGTTTTACGGCAGAACCAGCAAGAGGTGTGGCAGTGAGTCATTCAAAACTGCTTGACGATGACGTAAGACCATATTACAGAGATTATATATCAGATGACAAAAGCAGTGAGTATCAATCACTTCACATCACATTTTTTGATAATATTGCACGCTGTTTTATGGAAGTACAGCTTAGAACAAAAACTATGGACGATAATGCAGAGATAGGACCGGCAAATCATTTGGGATATGAAAAAAAGCAGGAGCATGAAAGAGCAAGAAGGGACATGATTCCAAAAGGTGAATGTATTTATTTTGATGAGGCTTATGAAAGAGGCATGAAACTTCAGCAGCTTGAACTTTCAAAACTTGATGTAAATATGTTTGCGGCGGTAAATAACAGTCTTATAAATGATGGCTGCGGTCTTTATCGAGGAAGACAGATTCTTCCGTATGAGCATTTGTCAAGGTTTCAAAATGACCTGAGAAGTTAAAAAGGAGAGGAGAAGATTGTGTATGAGAAAAGGAAGTTCTAAAAAGATGCTGTCGATTTTTATAGCGGCAGCTATGCTGATTACAGGAGCAGCATCAGGTGTTGTGAAAGGTCACCCGGCGGCAGCGGCAAAGAAGGCAGTCATAAGTTTTACAAGTGCTGCTTACACTGTTCAGGAGGGCAAAACACTTGCACTTAAGGGCAGGATTACAAGAAAAAATGTCAAGAAGATAAAATCTATGACTTGGAGCAGCAAAAACACCAAAATCGCAAAGGTTAGCAAAATTGGTACGGTAAAAGGCATAAAGGCGGGTACTGCCAAGATTGTCTGCAAAGTGAAGTATCAGGCTAAAGGTGCTAAAAAGTATACATCAAAAACCATTCAGACGAAAGTGAAAGTTGTGTCAAAGGAAGTTGACAAGTCAAACCTTACAGCAACAAATCTTACAACTGAGCACAAGTCGAAAAATGGAATTGTTACGCAGGACAACGGAATGATGCGTACAAACCTTACGGCACAGGATATTACAACTGTTATGGGAATAGGATGGAATATCGGTAATTCTCTTGAACAGACACTTGCAAAAAGCTGTACATCTCTTTCTGATGAAGAACAAAAGAAACTTACGGATGAGCAGTGGGTTACAGGATATGAGACAAATGCTGATAATGTTGTATCCAGTCAAAGACTTATGGATGGTCTTAAATCATACGGAATCAATACAATCCGTATACCTGTGGCATGGTCAAATCTTATGAAGGAAGAAAAGAAGGAAGACGGAAGTACATATTATAAGATAAATGAAGCATATATGAACCGTGTCGAGACAGTCATGAATTACTGTTTAAATGATGAGATGTATGTCATTATAAATATTCACTGGGACAATGGCTGGTGGGGAATGTTTGGTGATGCTGATAAAAATGTGCGTAAGCAGGCATGGAAAAAGTATGAGGATATGTGGACACAGATTGCCGACAGATATGCAGAGTATTCGGATCATTTGATTTTTGAGGGAGCAAATGAAGAACTTGGAGAGAGATTAAATGATGACTGGAAAGGCGGAAGTAAGCAGACAGGTACTTTGACGGCGGAAGAAACTTACGCATTGACTAATCAGATAAATCAGAAATTTGTTGACATTGTCCGCAGCACAGGCAAAAATGCAGACGGTACATACGGAAATAATTATTATCGTACTTTATTGATTCCGGGTTATGATACTAATCTGCATCAGACTTGTGGAGATAAATATTCTGATAAGGTTAAAAAGAACGATAATAAGCTTTCTTTTGAGATGCCAAAAGATGTGTCCGTAAACGGAAAGAATCGTCTTTTTGTATCAATTCATTATTATGACCCGCTTGGATGGGGAATTGCAAAATCTGCATCGTCAAGTTATGAGACACCTAAGGGAACATCAAATTATAAAGATACCTGGGGCAGTAAGGAAGATTATGCGGCTATGCAGGAAGATTTTGATGCGGTAAACGATGCATTCATTAAAAAGGGTTATGGCGTAATATTTGGAGAATTTGGCGTTGTTTCCGTAAACAAAGACGGAATTCCTGCATATTTTGAACAGTTTTTCAAGAGCTGCAAACAATATGGCCGATCCAGTAAATGACAAGTCCGCTTGGGAAGTTCAGCGACATCCA
>OHAN01001523.1_pt1 | contig 18396 bp, 9 predicted proteins | sample 1577121 | NCBI WGS metagenome assembly OHAN01 (sample SAMEA3541554, study PRJEB24748) | human gut metagenome | biome: human gut; feature: human-associated habitat; material: faeces | place: China | collected 2012 | reverse complement strand
TCTACCAGTTCCTGGGCTGGAAGGCCGAGCGCCTGCCCCATTACTACCGGCTGGGCCGCCGCCGCGCCTACTATCTGGCAAAGCCGCTGCGGTATTCCCTGCCCCCTGTGCAGCGCGATCTGGGCCTTGCTAAAATCGAGAGCGCCGCGGACCTGATCCCACTGGGTATGCCCGCCACGCCCCACACGCCGCGCAAGGATGTGTGGTACATGCGGCGGCGGTACTTCCACTATCCGCACTTCAAGTACGATGTCTGGGCCGCGCAGGAGAACGGAAAGCTGCTGGCCTATGTCGTGACCCGCACCGTCACCGCGCAGGAGACCGGCTGTGCCGCCGTTGTGCGGCTCGTGGATTTCATCGGTGAGGACAGTGTGCTGCCCCGCATCGGCGCGGCGCTGGACGCCATCCTGAACCACGCGGGTGCCGAGTACATGGACTGCTACAACGCCGGTATCCCTGCAGACGTCTGGCTGGCCGCCGGCTTCACCGAGCGCGTCGAGGGCGACGGCTGCATCATCCCGAACTACCTGACCCCGCCCGTGCACGAGAACACCGAGTATTACTACTTCACGAACAAGCCCGAGAGCTTCGTCTTGTTCAAGGCCGACGGCGATCAGGACAGACCGAATCTGAAATAATCGCGAAAAAGCCCGCTGTTGCGATGAACAGCGGGCTTTTTTCTATCTCAGGGGTAGTGCTTACCGGTCGTTCGGTTCCTTTTTGCCCCAGCGGTCACGGAAGTAGTGGGCGGCCAGTTTGGGGGTGCGCTCACGGGTGAACAGACCCTTGCGGTTGCAGCTGCCCACGCGCATCGGGCCCTGCTGGGTCGAGAAGTCCGCGAAGTTCCACGGCCACTCGCCCACGACAAAACGGCGCTCATCCAGACAGCCGTTGATCGTGCGGTAATACTCGACCTGGAACTCCTCGGTGAACATCTCGGGGGCAAAGCCATGCATACCGGCCACCGTGTCCGCGCCGTACTCCGACAAAATCAGCGGCTTGTCGATGGTCTCCCAGAAATCCAGCTCCTTCTTAAAGGCGTAGGCCGCGTTATCCAGATCGCCGCTCAGGTTGTACCAGCCGTAGTAGCGGTTGATGCAGACGACGTCCATCGTGCGGGTCGTGATGTCCTTCGTGTAGTCGTTCTGGCAGCAGACCATCGTGACCGGGCGGTCCTGCGGGTCCTGGGTGTGGGCCTGCTCATACAGCGGGCGCCAGTAGTCGCGGGCGCTCTCGGGGAAGTGCTCGGTGTCCGGCTCGTTGCCCAGGCTCCACAGCACAACGCAGGGGTGGTTCTTGTCGCGCTCGATCATCGCCCGCAGCACGGCGCTGTGGTAGGTCTTGAGCGGGAAGGTCTGATACGGGTCACAGGCCGGGCCTGCGCCGATGCCGACGGCGGGCGTCTCGTCGATGACGACGATGCCCAGACGGTCACACAGGTCGTAGACCTCCTCGGCATAAGGATAGTGGCTCATCCGCAGGGCGTTGGCGTTCAGCCACTCATACAGCTTCAAATCGGTCACCGTCACGCAGGCATCATAGCCGCGGCCACGGAAGGCCGAGTCCTCATGCTTGCAGGGGCCCTTGAAATAGAACGGTGCGCCGTTAATAAGGAACTTGTGCCCGCTGACCTCCACACTGCGGAAGCCGAACTTCTGGCGGTACTCGTCCTTGCCGAACCTGACCAGCGCCGTGTAGAGATACGGCGTGCCGGGGCGGGGCTGCCACAGGCGGGCATTCTCCACCTGCACGGTGCCCGCGGCACCGTCGGCGCAGGCCACAATGCGGTCCTCTGCGTCCAGAATCTCCACCTTGACGCTGCCCTCGCCCACGGTGTCCACCGTGTAGCGCAGCGTGCCGGTCATATCGGCGGCGACGGTCACATCGCGGATGTAGGCCGCCGGGGTCGTGTAGAGGTGCACCGGGCGGGTGATGCCCGCATAGTTGAAGAAGTCAAAGTTCGGCAGGTTGATGCCCTGAGCCTGCTGGCGCGCCTTGCCGGCCTCAACGGCGGGAATGCCCGCGTTGTCGGAGCCGAAGAACGCCGTGCCGCCCTCGTTGCCGACGGGCAGCGAGCTGTGGCCGATACGGTTGTCCACCTCGACATCGAGCGTCACGGTCTCGCCGGGCTGAGCCAGCGCGGTGATGTCGGCCTCAAACGGCAGGAAGCCGCCGCGGTGGCTGGCGATCTTCTGCCCGTTCAGCCGCACCACGGCGTTGTGGGTCACAGCGTCGAAGCGCAGCACCCGGCGCGCGCCCTCGGGCACGGTGAAGGTCGTGCGGTAGTAGGCCATGCCGTAATGGCGGCGGAACTCCGGGTCGGGGCTCTGGTCGTTGTAGGACGCAGGCACCGCGATGGGCTGCCAGGGCTCATTGGCGTTGAAGCGGAAATCCCAAACGCCGGACAGATCCCGGACGCTGCGGGCAGAATTGAACTGCGGATACATATACATTACCTCTCCTCTAGTATGCGAATAGGTCTTACTTATACCAACTTTCCACTGTGGTGGTAAAGACGGATGTGCCGACGGGGATGTCGTACCTGACCGCGGGGATGACCGTGTTGGGATCGTACAGGTTCGTGTTGGGGTAGGCGTTCACAAGGAAGCCCTCGCCGCCACGGCCCTGCACGGTGCAGCGGCAGGTGTCGTTGTGGGCCTCGGCCCCGGTGCCGTTGGCCGCGGCGGCAAAGCCGGCGGCGAACTTGGGCACGGCAAAGCCGCAGTCATACGCCGTGCAGGCGATGGTGCTCTCCACCGTATGGTTGCGGACGTGGCCCCACTTAGTGGGCACCAGCTCCGTCGTGACCTTGATGCCCGGGAAGGGCCGCCACTCGCTCAGCAGACGGTCCCCCATCAGGACAAACCTGTCGCTGTGGCGGCGCACGAAGGTCCAGCCGTCGATGACGAAGGCCAGCATACTGTCGGGCGCGGCCTGCTCCAGCTGCACATAGCTGCGGCTGGCCGAGAAGCCGAACCGCGTGTTGTAGACGAACTTGCCGTACTTCTCGACAAACTGGCCGTGGTCGCCCTTCTCGTAGTTGGCGGGCGAGTAGGCGTTCAGCTGGCCGTCCGGCAGACGCTGCAAAAGCAGGTCTGCGCTGGGCTGGCCGGTCACACCGGCGCGGGTCAGCTCGACGGGCAGCGGGGCGGCCTCGGCACTCCAGAACGGGTGGTCGTCGGGCAGGGCCAGCAGCAAAAAGACCTTCAGGCCCCAGTACGGGCTGCCGGGGGCGTTGTACTGCTCGGCCATGTACTGCTGCGGGTAGCCGTAGCCGATGGTCAGCACGCCGTCGCGGTCAAAGATGGGCCGTGCCAGCCACCAGTTCAAATTGCGCACGATGATGCCCTTCATGACCGGCAGGGGCAGCGGCTCGAGACCGGCCCAGATGCAGGCGGAGTAGAAAGCGCTCTGGCCGATGCGGTAGGTCAGGCTGCGGCCAAAAGGCAGCGCCGCGCCGTTTTCATCGAACCAGCGCGCAAACTGCTGGCCAAACTTGGTCACGCGGTTCCGGTAGAGCGCCGCGCGGGCGGGGTCGCTCTTAGCGGCAAACACGCTGTAGAGCACGGTGTAATACTGGATGGCCCAGGGGTTGTAGTAATCCTTCTGGGGCTTGATGTCCGCCGGGCCGTCGGAGTACCAGCCGTCGGCGACGTACCATTTATCGACCTCGGCCATGTCAGCGGCGGCGCGGGCCATATCGCAGGGCATCCCGACAGAGTCGAGCGCCAGATTGACGAGCACGCGGAATAGCAGCCAGTTGCAGCCGGGCAGGTCATGGTGGTTGATCGTGTCGAGCCACTTGGCCAGATTGGCCTTTTCGGCGTCGGTCAGCGGCTCCCAAACGCTCTCAGGCGTCTCCAGGATCGCGCAGGCCAGCGCGGCCATCTCCACAAACAGCTGGTCATAATCGTTCGGGTCGCCCCAGTATTCGGGGCTCTCGGGGTCGGTGCCGCTGGCCAGACCCTTGCGGTAGATGCGCAGGAAGTCATCCGCCCTGCCGCCGCCCGTCCAGAACGGGGCCAGCGCCCACAGCGGGCGGGAGAAGGCTTCCATCTCGATCGTGCGGCCCGGGTAGGTCACGCCGGTGTCGCCAAGGTGCAGCCGTGCGCCGCCCTCGGAATACAGCGGCAGCAGCGGGTCCAGAAATCGGTGCATCAGCGCCGTAAAATCGGACTTTGTATGTAATTTCATCACCAGTACAGCTCCCAATCCTTTGTCAATCTCGTCAGCGCTTCCATGTAGAAGTAGTCGCCCCAGCTGACACACTCGTCAACGCCCTCGGGCGTGCAGGTGTTGTAGGGGCTCTTTTTGCTGTAGGTGCCGTGGCGCACAAGGCCGATGCCCTGCGGGCCTTCCTTGACGGCGTAGTGCCGGGCCACGCTGCCCAGCATCTGGGCGGCCAGCTTCGTGTACTCGGCAGCTTCGTCGGTGCCGACGTACTTGGCGGCCTCCAGCAGGCCGCAGGCCACGATGGACGCGGAGGAGGAGTCGCGTGGCTCCTCGGTGCCGCTGGTGAAGGTCATATCCCAGTACGGGACCAGGTCCTCGGGCAGGCGCTCCAGATAGTAGGCCAGCACACGGCGGAAGGCGTCCAGATACTCGGGGCGTCTGGTGTAGCGGTAGCTGATGGCCGTGCCGTAGACGCCCCACGCCTGACCGCGGGCCCAGCAGGAGTCATCCTTATAGCCCTGACAGGTCGCGCCGCGCACAGGGCCGCCGGTCACGGGGTCCATGAAGAAGGTGTGGTAGGTCGAGCCGTCCGGGCGGATGGAGTTGGCCAGACAGGTCGTGACATGCTTGTGCGCCAGATCGGCGTAGTGGGCGTCGCCGGTGGTCTCGCTGGCCCAGTAGAGCAGCGGCACGTTCAGCAGGCAGTCGATGATGTAGCGGTAGTTGTCTGCAGCGCCGAGCGCGCCCCACGCCTGAAAGAACTCGCCCTTCTCCTGAAAGCGGGTGCAGAGCTGGTCGGCAGCCAAGATGGCGGCCCTTCTCCCCTTCTCACTGCCGGTCAGCTTGTAGGCGGCGACACAGGACGGGCTGTACAGGAAGCCCATGTCGTGATGGTCGACCTCGATCTTGTGCTCAATGCGGTAGAGGAAGCTGTCCACCAGGGTCAGCGCGGTATTTTTGAACGCCTCGTCGCCGGTGCGCTCATAGCTCAGCCAGACCTCACCGGGCCAGAAGCCGCAGGTCCACTGGTTGTTCTCGCATTGGGGATAGATGTCATGGACGCTGGAATGGTTCTGGCAGTGGTCGGTATACAGCGGCAGATTCCGGCGGACGAGCGCGATAGCGGTATCCAGCGCCTGCTCGGCCTGAGACTTTGTCAGGATTTTATTGGGGAATGTTTTCATGGGAAACCTCTTTTTTTCTTAGAGAATAGATAAAAGATAACAGATAATAAATCAGCGTGTCAAAAAATCACATTCAATAGGCCAAGAAAGTGTAGGGGCGACCATTGGTCGCCCGCCAACTTGACGCAGCAACGCATTTCCCGGGAAAGCCATTTAACGGCCAAACGGGCACGGGCGAGCGATGCTCGCCCCTACAAGAGTTTTTTGACAGTCTGCATACTCAGGGAAGATATAAGATTCCATCTTCAGCTTGAACATTGGTGTGCCTCATAAGCTGACCCCCTGCCCTTTTGGGCTCCGGATAAGGATAAAACCGCAAGCACACACACGACCAAATTCACGGACATTCCCGTTGAATTTGTGTTGTGTTTACGCTTTTTTGTGGCGATTTTTGCGCAACAGTTGCGCAAAAACATCAGCAAAACTCTAACAAGTGCTGGGCGGTGTGTATAATAGCTGCCGAAATCGCTTGTCATTGTGACGAATTCGACAAGTCAAAATTTTGCAATCTGCCAAAAAATCACTTGCTTGAATGTAGCCGTATTGAAATTTTCATCCCAAAGTATTATACTGTTCCTTATAAATAAAAAGGCACACAACAAACATACCGTGTCTTACTTTTCCCGACGCAAGCGCAAATGTTTGCACATCGGATTATATTCTCAAAAAAGACTGTAAATACAGCTCAGCTTGTGGAAAAAGTCCGTTTCCGTGCCAGATGTGCGCAGCGCATAAAATCGCGCCGAATGGCGCGCGTTCCCCCGATATATCGTGAGAACACACATATACACATATATAGAAAAGGAGTCGAAGCAAATGACGAAAGCATTTTCTATCCTGCACCGTGCGGCGGCACTGCTTGTCGCCCTGTGCCTGCTGATCTGTATGGCTCTGCCGGTTTATGCAGCTGAGGATGGGGCTTTATTTTTTGACGCAGGTTCGGAAACGATTCCGACCATTCCTGCCGCAGACACGTCAAGCGAGGGTGCAGAACCTGCGCAAGAGCCTATTGTATCCGACTTGGAAACGATTCCGGATGAAGGAGATACCCCGCCCACTGCGAACGAGCCGGGAACAGAAGCGGGAAACACGGTAAACAATGCAGCAGCGGTTCCGAACAATGACGGCAAAACCCAGGAAGCGGCAGAAAATCAGACTCCCGCCGCCGATACGGACACCGCCCCTGCCGACCCAGCCTTGACGAACAAAACCCCTGCGGACACTTCCGATACGGCTGCCGCGCCAAACCATGCCATCAACGCAGAGGAAACCACGGCGGCAAAAACCAACACAGAGCAAGATGTTCTTTTTGCTGACGGGGACAACCCCAACGAAGAAGATACTATGCCTGCGGATGATTCGCCTGACAACGATGACGCGAACACACCTGATACGATAGCGGACACCAGTGTATCGACGGGCTTTATCCCGGCTACGACAACCATTTATTTTGAGGATGACGGCAGATACGATACAACATATAACGGTCAAAACTGTACCATCCGTTTTTATGCACAAAAGGTAGCCTCTACTGACGCAGGTACCGCCGACTTGAACAAGGATATGGTGGATGCCGGAGAAACAACCGATAGCAATGGGGAAAAACATAGAGTATTCAGCGTCACACTGAATTCCGCAGATTATCCGGATAACGGGTTTTATCGGGTTATTTTCCAGTATTGGGTAGGCGGCAACTGGCAGGAAGAAATCTTTGCCTTTGGCAATGGTGATCGTGAAACCGGAGCCACCACTCACTGGACAGCGATTGACCAACTTGCCGGTAAAAAGTTTGTTCGAACAGACAAAAATACTACGGACAAAAATTACAATCGGGGTTCATCTTACAACGCCTCCCAATGGACGCGCGTGGAGTACTATTACAAGGATATGCCGCTTTACTTCAAAAATGCAAGCGGCGCTCCACTTACCAACGTAACCGCAGTATTTTATAAACAAGATGAAAATGATAAGACCAAAACAGTAAAAACCGCCAGCCTGCCAATCGGCACGGTGGAAGCGGGCAAGTTTTACGCGCAGAAAATCCTGATCCCAGACAATAAGTCGCAGTTTGTAAAGTTCACTTGGGACGGCGGCGAAAGCGCCCTGTATAATTTCAGCAAAGACAACTACGGTGGCGCAACGCCGTTCAACTTAACAACCGCCAATTGCTTTGTCTACGGCACAGATTCCACATTCTCTTGGCAAAGCGCGGGCAGTGATTTGCTAAAGGCAAACAAAACCATTTACTTTGATGCCACGCTGTCCTCGTACAGTTATGCGAACGACCCCGACATACATCAAAGTCCTATGCCGGACGATGGCAAACCCATGTACTGCTTCCTGACGGGTTCAGACGGCAGCACTGTCAAAACCGTGACAATGGACGAAGTCACCGACCCCGCCGCTGACCGCAAGCTGTGGTCTTGCACAATTCCTGAGGGCACTTACACCGCGGTGCAATTCTCCGCAACGGATAACCAAAACGCCCCCGCAAAAGACAACAAGACCAGAAAGTACAGCACGGCAGAAATCCCCCCAGCCCTGCAAGAACCCTGCTTCTTTGCCGACGACGGCGACCCGTCGGCCTACACGGGCGGCGAAGGTGTCAACCGTGACGGCTACTGGGGCGAGAAAGCCTCTGTCCGCGATGCCGAAAGCGGCAAAAACGCGACCGTTGTGGACATTGATAACAGCGGCACTTTTACCCAACAAAAAGATACAAAGTATATCACCAGCACCCTGTACGATTACTACACCGACTACGAGCTGAATGGCCTGAACCGCGACACTTACTCGTGGGTGACCACATCTTCCCAGCGCGGGTACGTCACTTTTGAGCAGTTCAACCGCGCATTAAGCAGCGCTTACACTGCAAACGGCAATGTAAAATACCCGCTTTATACCGGGCATTTCCAAAAGTCAGGCTGGGGCGACCCCTTTGCAACCGTTGCCGCCGGTATGGGTCTATACGGCTGGGGCGCTGAGGGTAGTTCCAACTACAATATCTTTATGGCCGTGAATAACTCGGCCTTGGATGATAATGGTAATGGAAGCTCCGATTACAATCGCACCTTCCAAGGCCTTGTGGAAAGCAAGACCTCTGACGGTACGGCAAACGGTCTGCCGCTGTTAAGAACCAAGAATTCCAACACAAATGCGTCGGTTGACCCGCACTTTGACAAAGACTTCCTGCAAGGCAAAAACGCCTTTAACACCGTGCTGGGCAAGGTGTACGAGGATGTTTCCTTCCCGCTCAAGCAAAAAGCCGTTTTTGCGCAAAATCCGGACAGTCCGGACGATAACGACCCGGAGAGCAAAGCCGAATATTGGTACTATGACAGCAGCAAAAGCTCTCTGTATTTGAAGCAGAACCAAACCGACGGCAAGTATTATCTGGAATCCCCCAAAGGTGGTGACGGCAACCCCACCACGGACAGCAAATCACAAAACATTTCGTCACCAAACAATACCAATGGCACCTACGGCTTTTTCCCGTTTAACCAAACAGTCAGCACAGTCGGGGCATCCCAATACAACTACGGCTTTGGCGCCAAGCTGCAATTTGACTTTACGCTTACAGAGGACGGCAAGGTTGTTGTAGGAAAAGACACCAGCGGCAGGAACATTGAAGTTCCTATCAAGTTCTTCTTCTCCGGCGACGATGACGTGTGGGTCTACATTGACGGCGAGTTGATGCTGGATGTCGGCGGCGCGCACGGTAAAGCGTCCGGTCTGCTGGAATTTGGCGCGGACAGCACCGTAACCCCTTACGTCAGCTCCAACAAGAACACCGACTCAAATGATACCATGGTCTACAAGGGTTATGGGTCCGGCGAAACAACCAAAACCGTCAACTACAACGGCCAACCGATCACGTTCAATAAGAAGAGCACCACCAAAACCCTTAAAAAACAATCCACCCACACCCTGACCATGTTCTATATGGAGCGCGGCATGTGGGAGTCCAACATGGCGGTGGCGTTCAACTTCCCCGACCATAACGAATTGCAGGTCGAAAAGCAGGTCGATGTTTCGGATGTGAACCCGCTGTTCCAAGAAAGTTTTAAAAACCAGAAAATTTTCACCTTCAACATCCAAAATCTGGCCACCCACTACGAAGCAAAAGCAACTGATGAACCGGCAATCGAGACCTACAAACTTCCGGACACCGTATACAGTTCGGCCACGGGACTATTAAGCTATGAGTCGTCCCTGCCGGAGGGTGTAGGCACAGGCAGCGCCGTGCTGTGGTCATCGGATAAAAGTGACCCATCCAGCCTATACCGCGACCAGCGCCGCGGCACACTGACGTTGGACAGCGCCATAAATATAAGTCCGTACAGCTACCTGACCTTTGATGTCTATGTGCAGGGCAAACAGACCGATACCTGCGCCCTGAGCAACCTGTATGTGGAACTTTGGGACACAAGCGGCAAGCAAATGGGCTGCCTTGGCACCAAGGGGCTGCAAAGCAGCGATGTCTACGGCGCGGCGACCGCGCTGCACCCGGGAACGTGGTACAGCGTACGGCTGATGTTGAACTCCCTGAAACAAGTCGAGGGTTTCGACAAAACGCAGCTAAAAAGCATAACGGTGGGCGATAACTATGCGCGCAGCATTTACTTGCGCAACTTTACATTCAGCAGTGCGCCGACCCTGCCGAAACAAACAGGCTTTACCACCGCGCAGTACAACGTCCCCGACTATGGCTCTGCCGAAAGCGGTAAGTTGGAAAACGCGGCCTATGCGGTGTTTTCCTCCAACCTTGGCAACGGCGACGTTGTGGATGAAAACGGACGGTTCCTGCTGCAGGACGGGGAGACCGTTACCTTTAATGACCAGTTCCGCCGCGGCAGCTACATAGCCCTGCAAGAGCAGATCGACACCGAACTGTACGATACAACTTGGACGGTATACGAAAACGACGTACCTGTTACAAATGTAAGCGGCAAGGCTGACGTTGTTACGACGGGCAGTGTTAGCACGTTGCAAAACATCAGCGGCACCGCCCCGAACGATGGCCGAACGGAAAAGGCGGTTGATGCAACCCTTGACGGACACAACACCAAGAACGAGTACACAGAGGCCAAAAAGCCGAGCACTGCACTGGTTTTTCGCTCTTACAGCAGCTCGGCCGATGATAACGAGCTGACCAAGCTGAAAGTGGTTTTCAACAACAAGGTCAAGACAGGCAAGCTGATTATACGCAAGGTTCCAGCCGAGGACGAGACACTGGAAGGCCAAGAATTTACCTTTACCGTCCGATTCGGCGATGTTGGCGGCCAAAGCCTCGGCAACATAATCCCGCCGAAAGAGTACACTTGCACGGTGGAAAACCACAATGGCGAGTACTACGGCGAGATCGTGATCGACAAAATCCCTGTCGGCACACGGTTTGTTGTGTGGGAAAATGAACAGACGGGCACAAGCCTGAAATCGGTGTCCTTCAACGGCGGCAAAGACTGCGCTGTTGCCGCGGACGGTGTAAAGGTGTACGGCGCCATTGCGGAGGGCGAAGCGAACGCTGCAACGGCAACGTTTGAAAATACCGCCCGCGAACTGATTGACATAACGGTCAAAAAAGAGTGGAAAAAGCAGGACGGTACGACGAGCATTCCGCAAGCCGACCTGCCCAACGCCATTTACCTGCAACTGCAGCGCACCGAAACGCCGAACGTTGCAAACAGCTGGCAGAAGGTTTCGGGGTATGAAAGTGTAGAGCTGAAAAAACCCGACGGTTACGAAGGCTGGACCAAACAGTTTACCGGGTTGGACAAGTACGATGCGAGCAAGACGGGGCAAGACCGCAAACCTTACACCTACCGCGTGCTGGAAAGCGCGACGAAAACTGGGCAATTTTACGGCGGTGCGGCCGATGATGTGATTGAGATTTCCGGCAAGAAGTACAAGGTTCTCAATACCACCCGCGTCACAGGCGATTCGACCAACAAAACGCTGACCCTGACCAACCAACTGCAAGATGCCAAATATAACTTGGTCATCACAAAGCAGGATGCACAGGATAATAGCATAAAGCTGGGCGGCGTGGAGTTCAAGCTGGAAAAGCTGAACGATAGCGGCGCGGCTGAAACAACCTATAACGGCGTGACGGGCAGCGATAGCACGAACCAAGGCAAATGCAGCTTTGCGTCCCTGACCCCCGGCAGCTACCGCCTGACCGAAACCAAAACCGCCGAGGGCTACACCCTGCTGGCCGAGCCCATCGAATTTACGCTGACAGCGGACGGGCAATGCCTACGCGATGGCGCGGCGTTTGGCGCGAAAACCACAGATGCCGACGGCGTGTACAACATTGCCCTGACCATTTACAACCGCAAGGGCTTTACCCTGCCGCACACGGGCGCGGACGCACCCAGCCTGTGGCTGCTGATAGGTTTGCCCGCACTGGTGGCTGTGCTGCTGGTGCTGGTGTTCCGATACAATAAGAAAGGGGGCAGACGTTCCTGACCCCCACCCCTCTACACAAACCAACATAGAAAAAAGAGGTATGCATCAAAATGAAACTGAAACGTTTATTTACCGCAATCCTCAGCGTCGCCCTGACCCTGAGCCTTTGCGCCATGCCCGCCATGGCGGAAGGGGCGACGACGGCGGGGGCGATGCCTAAGACAAGCACAAGCACGATTGACAAAAACCAGAAAGGCTCTATCACCATCTATAAGCGGGCACTGGATAGTAGCGGAAATGCAGGTACTGCCGGTGATGGCGAAACAATGGTGAGTCCGCAGGGGGCAGCATTGAAGGATACAGGCTTTACCCTCTATCAGGTCATGGATACAAATACGTTGCTTGCCTACTATAATGATAACACAACTGCCGATCAGGTAGATGTTAAGGACTACTTTACTAACTATGCTGAGAATAAGACGGCAGCAGGGCTGAAAACTGCTTATGCTACTGCTTATAAGTCAGAAGTCCGTACAGATGAAAACGGCAAGGCTACCTTCACCGAACTGCCTGTCGGTATGTACCTTGTAATTGAAACCAAAACTCCGCAGGCTGTTACCATGCCCGTAGAGCCTTTCTTGGTTTCGATTCCTATGACCCGCATTGGCGACAAGACTACGGGCGCTGATAACCAAAACCAAAAAGAATGGCTGTATGATGTGACTGTCTACCCCAAAAACAACATTGCCAAAGGCACGGTAAGACTTGTCAAGCAAGGCAAACAGGGAAGTACAACAACACCGCTGGCAGGCGTCAAATTCACCCTGAACAAGAAGAATGACACAGATGATGACTATACTGCGGTAAAAACTGACGTTGCCACGGATACGAATGGCAAAATCACTTTAGATAACCTTGCCAAAGGCCGCTACTACCTGCAAGAAACAGGTTATACCGACGGAAATGACAAGGGCTATATCCTGAACACCACCGGCAAATTCTACTTTGACATTGACGAGAATGGTAAGGCTGTGAAAGTTGACGATACCATTGCCGGTAAGGTGGATGACGCAAGTTTTACCATCGACAGCACCCACGCCACTTTGACCGTTACGAACTACAAGCCCGATATTGTAAAGACCGTCACCAAGCGCGACGGCACCACAACTTCACATGAAGCCGATTACGGTGTTGGCGATGCCGTGCCGTATACCCTGACTATCAAAGTCCCTGAAAACATCACCAGCCTGAAAACCTTTACGGTTACCGATACCACGGTTAAAGCACAGTTGATTCAGAATAAGGACAGTGTAAAAATCAGCGGCAAGAATAATGCTGGCGGCGATGTAACCCTTGCTGAGAGTGCTTACACCATTACTGTTGCACCAGATGCCAACAACTCCGTTATGACGGTTGCCTTTACGCCGAGTGCATTGACTGACGTTGCAGGCGGTGAAATTACCATTGCCTATACCGCTACCGTTCAGGATACCGCAGTTGTTGCCGGAAACGGCAACGTGAACACTGCCAAGATCGTCTATTCTCGCAAAACCAACCTGACGGAAGAAACCGGCGGCAACAAGCCCTACGAAATCACGGACAAGGGCGTTGTTTACACCTTTGGTCTGAACATCCACAAGACTGCCAAGGGCGGTACCAAGGACGGAGCGGGTCTTAAGGGCGTTACCTTTGACCTGTACAAGAAGGTGGATACGGAAACGCTGAATGGAAATAGTAAGTATCCCTTCTGCGGCCAAGAATACGCCGCTATCAGTGGTGACGATGCCGTAAAACTGGGCTTGACCACTAACTCTGCTGAAAATTGGATCAAGGTCAAGACCCTTACAACGGGCGAAAACGGCTACGTCTCCGCAGCGGGTCTGCCCTCCGGCACCTACAAACTGGTCGAGACCAAGACCGTGAACGGCTACAACCTGCTGTCTAAGCCTGTGGATGCAAAACTGAACCTTACTTATGCTGCTACATGGTCAACCACCAAGACATATGACGATAATGGCAACCAAATCAAGGCTGAAACAAATACCACAAACTATACGAGAGATACCGCGCCTGTGGCGGATCCCAGCGCAGCGATTGAAATCGTCAACCGTGCAGGCTTTACGTTGCCTGTCACCGGCGGCTTCGGTACGCTGCTGTTCAGCGGTATCGGTGTGCTGCTGGTTCTGGCGGGCGTCGGCGTTCTGTTCAGCCTGAAAAAGAAATCCAACCGTGCGTAATGCACACTATCCAAACACCCACAGCAAAATAAACGGGTAATCCATAGGGGAAGGGCCGGAAACGGTTCTTCCCCTATGGGCGGTTGTGGCAGTGCGTCAACCCTTTACAGAAAGGCTCTTTGCAATGGAAACCACCGTCAAATTAAAACTTGGCTTTGCTGCGCTGATGATCGTCTCCGGCATCGGCGTGGCCATGTACCCCGTTGTCAGCAACGCGGTGGCACAGCGCCACGCAAGCTCGGTCATTGAAAGCTACAACGACAACGTGCAGTCGATGGACGCCGAGAAAATCGACGCCGCCAAGGAGGCTACGCGCCGCTACAACCAACAGCTGAACAACGCCATCGACCGCGACGCGGCGGGCGAAGCGGACGACATCGGCACAAGCTATGTGGACATGCTGGACGTGGGCGAGAGCCTTGGCTACATTACCATACCCAAAATTGACGTAAACCTGCCCATTTATGAGGGAACAAGCGACGATGTGCTGGTAAAGGGCGTCGGACATCTGGAAGGCTCCAGCTATCCGCTGGGCGGCGCGGGCACCCACAGTGTGCTGACGGGGCATCGCGGTCTGGCCGAGGCGGTACTGTTTACCGACCTGGACAAGCTGGGCGAGGGCGACCGTTTTTACCTCCACATCATGGACGAGGTGCTGGCGTATCAGGTAGACCAGGTCAAGGTCGTGGAGCCGGAAAACACCGAGGATTTGGAAATTATCCCCGGCGGGGACTACTGCACGCTGGTCACCTGCACACCCTATGCCATCAACACCCACCGTATGCTTGTGCGCGGCGCCCGTGTGCCGTATACCGGAGAGGATGAGCAGCCCGACACGCCGCAGACCGTGCAGTACCAACAGCTGAATACCGGCAACGTGGTAAAGCGCATTGTGGACGCCTGGCCGTGGATCAGCGTGACGGGCAGTGTGGTTATCGGCGGCGAGGCGCTGCTGTTGCTGCTGCTGTTGCACCGCTGCAAAAAGCGCGAGGAGGAAGACTGATGAAACGCCTGTTTCTGCAAATTTTTGCATGGCTGGCAATTTTGCTGGGCGTTGGGCTGATGCTGCAACCCACGGTCAGCCGATATCTGACGGAGCAGAAAAGCACAAAAACCGTGCAAAAATTTGTGCAGGCCGCCGAAGCTGCCGCCCCCGCCGCGCCCGAAACCTCCGCCGCCGAACCCGCGCGCGCCTACCCCGAACTGTACGACGCGTTTCTGGCCTACAACCAACAGCTTTTTGCCCAAGGCCAAAGCGGCCTGAAAGACCCCTTTGCCTACGAGACCCCCGCCTTTGACCTGACGGGCTACGGCTTGCCCGACGACGTTATCGCCGCGCTGTGGATACCGCGTCTGGACTTGGAACTGCCTGTTTATCTGGGGGCCAACGCGGCCAACATGGCCCGCGGCGGCGCACTGCTGGGGCAGACCTCCATGCCGCTGGGCGGCGAAAACACCAACACCGTCATTGCCGCCCACCGCGGCTACTACGGCGCGGAAATGCTGCGCAACGTGCAGCAGATACAAATCGGCGACAAAATTACTATGACAACGCCGTGGGACACGCTGGTTTACCGCGTGTGCGAGCTGAAAATCATACAGCCGGACGACATAAACGCCGTGCTGATACAGCCCGGCCGCGACCTGCTTACCCTGACGACCTGCCACCCCTACACCCAAAACACCCAGCGCTACCTGGTGATAGCCGAGCGCGACCCCGACGCAGAGGCCGCCACCCATGCGGCAGACCTGGCCGAGTGTGACGAAACCTGGGACGCCGCACCGCGCCAAGTGACGGTGGAGGCCGACGGTACCTCCGCGCTGGAGGAAGTCACCCCCGAAAGTATCACTCCCCTGCCCCACGAGGGCGGCGGCGAAAACGCGGGCGGCGCGTACTCCAACTGGGTGATTTGGCTGGAAAACAACGCCCTGTGGGCGGGATGCCTGCTGATTGCCGCCGTGATCGGCTGTATGCTGATTTGGCGCAGGCATAGAAAGGATTGACCTATGCAGAATATCAACGAAAAGGCGCTGGCCGTTACAGCCGAGGTAAGCAAGGCGGTGCTGGGCAAGCCGGAAGTCGTGCTGAAAATCATGATGGCGATACTGGCCCGCGGCCATGTGCTGATTGAGGATATCCCCGGCGTGGGCAAAACTACGCTGGCACAGGCGTTTGCCCGCGCTATGGACCTGACCCAAAACCGCGTGCAGTTTACCCCCGACGTTCTGCCGTCCGACATTGTGGGGTTCTCGCTGTACCAAAAGGAAACCGGCAAATTTGTGTACCACCCCGGCGCGGTGATGTGCAACCTGTTTTTGGCCGATGAAATCAACCGTACCAGCGCCCGCACCCAGTCCGCCTTGCTGGAAGTCATGGAGGAAAGCGCCGTCACGGTGGACGGCGTGACGCGCGTTCTGCCGCAGCCGTTTACCGTTTTTGCAACGGAAAACCCCGTCGGCTCGGTGGGTACGCAGATGCTGCCGGAATCCCAGCTGGACCGCTTTATGATCTGTATTTCCATGGGCTACCCGGATATCCGAAACGAAATTGCCATTTTAAAAGACCACAGAAGCGGCAGTCCGGTAGATCGCATTTCACCGGTGATCCAGATGAACGATCTGCTGACAATGCAGGAAGAAGTCGACAAAATCTTTATCCATGATGTGATCTACAATTATATTGCAGAGCTGATCGCAAAGACCAGACAGCATCCGATGCTGGAGCTTGGTGTAAGCCCACGAGGAACGATCGCCCTGGCGGGGATGATCAAGGCGGCTGCTTATCTGGCGGGAAGAAATTATGTCGTGCCAAACGATGTGGAGAAGGTATTTCTGGCAGTCAACCATCACCGAATCCGTTTAAACTCCAAGGCAAGAGCCAACCATGTGACAGTAGAAGGAGTTCTGGAAGAGATTTTCGCCGGCGTGGCAAAACCATCACCGAAAAAGAATTAGCGGAGGTATGGTATGATAAGAAAAGTATGGTATATGATATTGGTTCTTATCACGGTATATCTGGAGATCATGTATGACAGCACATGGATGCTTGCGATGCTGGCATTTGAACTGCTTCTGGCAGCAGTTATGTTTCTGATGTCCTGGTATCTTAAGCTGCATATCTGTGTATGGCTGGATATGAAAGTGCCGGTATCTGCAAAGAAACAGACGTTTGAGATGGAGCTTCATATAAAAAACAGCGGACTGCTGCCGGTATCTGCTGTATATACCATTCTGGAATGTGAGAACCGCAGCGGCGGATGCAGTGAAAAAAGGATCGTGGATGAGAGTGTGGCGGCAAAAGCGGAAAAAACGATAAAAATCAGTGCAAAAGCAGATTACTGCGGTAAAATGGTCTTTTCACTCAAAAAAGTGCAGGTGAGTGATTATCTGCATCTTTTTGCAAGAAAGGTCAGAGTACGGTCTCAGATAAATGTTAATGTATTGCCTGATATCCACACGTTTCCGGTGGAGGTTTCCATGAAAACCAGAAATTTTCCGGTGGAAGGCGATGAATATGAGAAGGAGCGAAGCGGGGACGATCCGTCCGAGATTTTTCAGATCCGCGAATTCCGACCGGGAGACCGGATGCAGCAGATCCACTGGAAAAGCAGTGCAAGAAGCGGCGAGCTGATGACAAAAGAATACAGTATGCCGTGCGGCTGCAAGGTATTGCTTCTTTTGGAGCTTAGTCAGAAAGAAGGCGGTGCAAAAAGAGCAGATCACTTTTTTGAGCTGGCGGCTTCGCTTTGTTTTTCCATGCTTGAGGCAGAATGTCCGCATTTTGTGGCGTGGTACGATGAAAAAGAAGGACAGATCCGGCGTCATGCAGTGAAAAAAGAACAGGATCTCTACGAAATGCTGGATCTTCTGATGCGAACATCCTTTTATAAGCAGGAATATGATGTGAAAGCAGCTTATTTTTCCTCCTATCCGGAAGGAACTTACAGCACCGTTCTGATTCTGGACAAAGAAGGAAATCTGCAAAGAGACGAAGAAGATACCGTAACATTTGGAGAAGAGGAGTTGAAAGAGAGCCTCTCAGGCTTTGTATTGGAAGTGTAAGATATGAAAAAAAGAAAAAAAGATACAGGCCTCTCTTTGCAGGCAAGTATCTCCGAAAAAGAAAAGAGAACGGTAACATCCGGATTTCTTGCGATCGTTCCGGTCTGCTATATGATCCTTGGTGTTTTCGGATGGATGAAGACGGCTCTTGGAATCATAAACGTTGTGTATGATGCGGATCTGCTGTATGGTGTGCTGCTGGCAGCCGGGATCTGGATGGGCATACTCTATCTGATGAAAAAAAGGCAGTTTCTGCTGCTTTTGCTCACACTGGCGGTCACGGCCATTCTTGTGTGGATGCGTTTTTCCGTGATCCTGGAAGGATTCTCGGA
>OHAN01001516.1_pt1 | contig 18430 bp, 16 predicted proteins | sample 1577121 | NCBI WGS metagenome assembly OHAN01 (sample SAMEA3541554, study PRJEB24748) | human gut metagenome | biome: human gut; feature: human-associated habitat; material: faeces | place: China | collected 2012 | reverse complement strand
AGATATATACTATCATGCTTTCAACTCTTTGTCAACACTTTTTTTTATTTTTTTCAAAATATCTTGCTCGACTATCAATCGGAAATATATTTTGAATTATGTGACTATCGTCACAACGGAGAAAGAGGGATTTGAACCCTCGCGCCGCGTAAGCGACCTACACCCTTAGCAGGGGCGCCTCTTCAGCCTCTTGAGTATTTCTCCAGCTCTCTGACATTCAATCACTTGACTGTCAAGCAGAAACTAGTATATCAATTTTATTTATTCTTGTCAACTACTTTTTTTAACTTTCTTACATATTTCATGCATATTTCTTGTATGTCTTTATTTTATGGCTTCTTCATACATATTTTTTCTCTCATGATCAATAACAACAATAACAGGGAGATTCTCTACCTCCAGTTTACGAATTGCTTCTGTTCCAAGATCATCATAGGCAATAACCTCTGCTTTTTTTATACATTTGGATAATAATGCTCCAGCTCCTCCTATTGCAGCAAAATAAACAGCATTGTTTGTGTGCATTGACTCTATCACTTCTTTTGATCTTTTTCCTTTACCGATCATTCCTTTTAATCCATTTTCCAATAAAAGCGGTGTATATTTGTCCATGCGACTGCTTGTCGTTGGCCCTGCCGATCCTATAACCTGTCCTTCTCTTGCCGGTGATGGTCCAAGATAATAAATGATGTTGTTGTTCAGGTCGATCGGTATTTCTTCTCCTCTTTGCATTGCCTCGTACATTCTTTTATGAGCAGCATCACGAGCTGTATATACTGTTCCGGACAAATATACATAATCCCCGGCATGCAATTCTCTTACTTTTTCACCTGTTAATGGCGTTGTAATATGTTTTTCCATAAAAAATCTCCTTCTTATTCACATTTTTTCTTTAAAATGACATTTTCATTAACAAAATAGAACTTTTTCCACGATTAATTTATGATTTCCAGTCTGAATAAATTATTCGTATTTTTATGTTATATAACTTTAAAATGAACATAACACTTACAAAATTCTCTTTTTATGACGATTAACATGACAGCACATATTAATTGCCAGAGGAAGTCCTGCAATATGTGTAGGATATGTTTCGATATTGATTCCTAATGCAGTTGTAGTGCCCCCTAATCCGCCCGGACCTATTTTAAGCTGATTGATCTGTTCAAGCATTTCATCTTCTAATTCTTTGACATAAGGAATCGGATTGTGAGATCCTAATTCTCTTGTCAGGGCTTTCTTTGCTAATAATGCACATTTTTCAAATGTTCCGCCAATACCAACACCTACTACAACTGGTGGACATGCATTAGGACCTGCCAGACGTACTGTTTCTAAAATTTCTCTTTTAACACCTTCTATGCCATCAGCCGGCTTTAACATAATGACACGGCTCATGTTTTCGCTGCCAAAACCTTTTGGTGCTACTGTTATTTCTACCTGATCTCCCGGTACGATTTCATAATGAATGACTCCCGGTGTATTATCTTTTGTGTTTTCTCTTTCGATAGGATCTTTTACAACTGATTTTCGAAGATAACCCTCTACATATCCCTGACGGATTCCATCATTGATCGCATCTTCTAAGTTTTCTCCCTCAAAATGCACATCCTGACCAATTTTCAAAAAGACAACCGCCATTCCGGTATCCTGACAGATTGGAATACGGTCTTTGTGAGCAATATCTAAGTTTTCTTTTAACTGTTCTAATATCTGTTTTCCTAACACACTTTCTTCTTTTTGCGCCTGATCATAAAGTTTATCTTTGACATCTGCCGATAACTCATAATTTGCTTCTATACACATTTCTTTGATGTTCTTTTTAATTTCATCTGTCGATATGATTCTCATAAGTTGCCTCCTTCGTAACAAACAGCCCGACACAAATCATTATGCTGGGCTGTCTGGTTTCTATCTTTTATTTTTCTTCTTCATCCATTTCTTTTTGCAATTCTTCTAATAATTTTTCTTCTGAATTACCGTTTTCTTCCGGAATCGCATCTCTGACTTTTGCCATACTTGCTACAACAATATCTTTTTCAGGATCCAGATCGATCAGTTTGACACCTGATGTAATACGTCCAAGTGTTGATATTTCTGATACTTTTAACTGGATGATAATGCCTTCTGTTGTAATAAGCATTACTTCATTGTCATCATTCACCGCTTTGGCATTTACAACATTTCCGGTCTTATCCGTGATCTTATAGCATTTCACACCTTTACCGCCACGATGCTGTACGCCAAACTCATTGATATCTGTCTTTTTGCCCATACCATATTCTGATACGATCATCAGACAGTCTCCCTGCGTATTAAGCTGCATGCCGATCAGTTCATCATCATAAGAAAGATTCATACCGATCACACCCATAGAAGTACGTCCCGTAGGTCTTACATCATTTTCATTGAAACGGATACACTGACCATGTTTCGTGATCAAAATAATATCTTTCTTCTTGTTTGTTACTTTTACTTCAATCAACTCATCTTCATCACGAAGACTGATTGCCTGAAGTCCTGTCTTTCTGATATTGGCATATTCTACAATTGATGTCTTCTTAACAATTCCCTTTTTCGTTGCCATAAACAGATACTTCTGATCCTGATATTCCCTGATTGGAATAACTGCAGTGATCTTTTCATCCGGCAATAACTGTAACAGGTTAATGATTGCAGTACCTCTGGCTGTTCTGCTTGCCTCCGGAATTTCGTATGCTTTCAGACGATATACTCTTCCCTTATTGGTAAAGAACATCAAATAATGATGTGTGGTTGCCATAAAGAGATCTTCTATATAATCATCTTCTATCGTTTGCATTCCCTTGATTCCTTTGCCTCCACGATGCTGGCTCTTAAAATTGTCCAGAGTCATTCTCTTAATATAACCGAGCTTTGTCATCGTAATGATCGTATTTTCATTTGGAATCAGATCTTCCATCGACAGATCATACTCATCGTATCCGATTGAAGTACGTCTTTCGTCACCATACTTGTCTCTGATCTCAATGATTTCTTTTTTTACAACTGAAAGCAATACTTTTCTGTCTGCTAAGATTGCTTTGTATTCGGCAATTTTCTTTTCTAATTCTGCATATTCACTCTCCAGCTTTTCTCTTTCCAAACCGGTCAATGCACGCAAACGCATTTCTACGATTGCATTTGCCTGCGCTTCTGATAAAGAAAATCTCTGCTCTAATTTTTCTTTTGCTTCATTGGCATTCTTTGATCCACGAATGATCTGGATCACTTCATCAATGTTATCTAATGCAACCAATAAACCTTCTAAGATATGTGCTCTCTCTTCGGCTTTATTTAAATCGTATTTTGTACGACGTGTTACAACCTCTTCCTGATGCATCAGATAATATTTTAACATCTGCAAAAGGTTCATAACGACCGGCTCATTGTTGACTAATGCCAGCATTATAACACCAAACGTATCCTGAAGCTGGGTATGCTTGTATAACTGATTTAATACGATATTCGGATTGACATCACGACGCAGTTCGATACAGATACGCATTCCTTCACGACTTGTTTCATCGCGTATATCTGTCAGTCCATCAACCTTTTTATCTTTATGTAATTCTGCTATTTTCTCGATCAATCTTGCTTTATTGACCATATACGGAAGCTCAGTAACTACAATTCTGTTCTTACCGTTATCCATTGGCTCAATCTCTGTCACAGCACGCACTCTGATCTTTCCGCGTCCTGTACGATATGCTTCTTCAATTCCTCTTGTACCTAAGATCTGTGCTCCGGTCGGGAAGTCAGGTCCTTTGATAATTCCAAGAATTTCTTCCATAGTTGTTTCTTTATCTTCTTCAATATCATCGATCAGACGTACAACACCATTGATCACTTCACGAAGATTGTGTGGTGGAATATTCGTTGCCATGCCTACCGCAATACCGGATGTACCATTTACTAAAAGATTTGGAAAACGAGATGGTAATACAACAGGTTCCTTTTCTGTCTCATCAAAGTTTGGTATAAAATCTACTGTGTCTTTGTTGATATCACGAAGCATTTCCATTGAAATCTTACTTAATCTTGCTTCCGTATAACGCATCGCAGCAGCTCCATCACCATCGACAGAACCAAAGTTTCCATGACCATCGACCAACGGATATCGTGTAGACCATTCCTGTGCAAGGTTTACCAATGCACCATAAATAGAACTGTCACCATGTGGATGATATTTACCCATGGTATCACCAACGATACGGGCACATTTACGATGTGGCTTATCCGGACCATTATTTAATTCGATCATTGCATATAAGATTCTTCTCTGTACAGGTTTTAAACCATCTCTTACATCAGGAAGTGCTCTTGCTGCAATAACGGACATGGCATAATCGATATAGGATGTTTCCATTGTCTTTTTTAAGTCCACCTCATGAACTTTGTCAAAGATATTTTCGTCCATTTTTTACCTCATTCCTGCACACATGCTTACTACTAAACAGATTTCTGACTGTGTGCTTTATCAAAAATCCATTTTCTTATATATCAAGATTTCTAACGTATTTTGCATTTTCTTCGATAAACAATCTTCTTGGTTCTACCTTATCACCCATCAATGTATTAAATACTACATCAATCTCTGATTCGGATTCCTCATCAATATTTACACGAAGCAAGATTCTCTTAGCAGGATCCATTGTCGTATCCCAAAGCTGCTCGGCATCCATCTCACCCAGACCTTTGTAACGCTGGATCTTGTTGTTGCCATCTCTGCCTATCTCCGTAAGAATATCATTCAATTCCTTGTCATCATAAGCATAGAATACTTTCTTGTTCTTCTCTACTTTATACAATGGCGGCTGTGCCAGATAAACATGACCTTCCCGGATCAGATCCGGCATAAAACGATACAGGAAAGTCAACATCAATGTTGCGATATGCGCTCCATCGACATCGGCATCGGTCATGATAACAATTTTGTTATAACGCAGTTTCTCGATATTAAAATCTTCTCCGATACCTGTACCAAATGCTGTGATCATGGCTTTGATCTCATTATTTTCCAAAATACGGTCAAGACGTGCTTTTTCTACATTTAAAATCTTACCACGCAAAGGAAGGATTGCCTGTGTTGCTTTATCTCTTGCTGTTTTTGCACTACCACCGGCTGAATCACCCTCAACAATATAAATTTCACAATTTTCTGGGTTCTTGTCACTGCAGTCAGCTAATTTACCCGGAAGACTTGTACCGTCTAATGCTGTCTTACGTCTGGTCAAATCTCTAGCTTTACGTGCAGCATCTCTTGCTCTTTGTGCTAATAATGCTTTATCGCAAATAATCTTTGCAACTGCAGGATTCTGCTCCAAAAAATAAGTAAGCTGTTCTGTAACAACGGATTCTACCGCACCTCTTGCTTCACTGTTACCAAGTTTTTGCTTAGTCTGACCTTCAAACTGTGGCTCTGTGATCTTTATACTAATAATCGCAGCAAGTCCTTCTCGAATATCTTCTCCTGAAAGATTGCCCTCTTTTTCTTTCAGAATCTTGTTCTTTTTCGCATAATCATTAAATGTCTTTGTAATTGCGTTACGGAAACCGGTAAGATGCGTGCCACCTTCCGGTGTTGTAATATTATTAACAAAGCTGTATGTACCTTCCTGATAAGAGCTGTTATGCTGCATCGCTACTTCAACATAAATATCATCTCTTTGTCCTTCACAATAAATGATCTGGTCATACAAAGGATCTTTATGACGATTCAGGTAAGAGACATATTCCTTGATTCCGCCTTCGTAATGAAATTCTCTGACTTTTGGCTCTTCTAATCTTTCATCTGTTAAAACAATCTTGATACCTTTTGTCAAAAATGCCATTTCACGCAGTCTCTGTCTTAAAGTATCAAAGTCATATTCGGTATCTTCAAAAATTTCTTTGTCCGGCTGGAATACAACTTCGGTTCCGGTATGATCCGTTGTACCGATCTCTTTTAACGGATACATTACTTTTCCACGCTCGTATCTTTGATTATATTTCTTTCCATTCTGGTGAATGGTAACTTCAAGCCATTCAGAAAGTGCATTTACAACAGAAGCACCTACACCATGGAGACCACCGGATACTTTATATCCGCCACCACCAAACTTACCACCGGCATGAAGAATCGTAAAGACAACTTCAACAGCCGGTAAACCTGCTTTATGATTGATACCGGTAGGAATACCTCGTCCATTATCTACGACCCTGATAGAATTTCCTTTTTGAATAAATACCTGAATTTCAGTACAATATCCTGCTAATGCTTCATCAACTGCATTGTCTACAATCTCATAGACCAGATGATGCAGACCTCGTGTGGAAGTGCTGCCGATATACATACCAGGTCTTTTACGAACCGCCTCTAATCCTTCTAATATTTGGATCTGATCCGCTCCATATTCTCCATTCACTTCTGTTCCCATATGTTCCTCCATTCCTATGTTATGTACTCTCAAAATTTTATAAATTCCGATAGTACATTGTTACTTACTTTTTATAATCTTCTTAGCACACACATTCAATCCAAATGAATTGATTTTTTTATTAAACTACTCTTTTTCTATAAATACTGTACCTTCTTTTATTCTAAAAATCCTATCTAAAGTCAATCTGCTATCTATAAATTCTTCAATACCCGTGCAGGTAATGATTGTTTGAATATCGTGAATACTATCTAGCAGATAATTTTGTCTGTTGCGGTCTAACTCTGATAAAACATCATCCAATAATAAAACGGGAGAATCTCCGGTCATATTTTTGACGATCTCTATCTCTGCAAGTTTCAGAGAAAGTGCACATGTTCTTTGCTGTCCCTGTGAACCATATTTTCGAATGTCAATATCCTTATTCATAAAACAAAGATCATCTCTATGTGGTCCTACACTTGTAGAGAAAAGTTTTTTATCGCGTTCTCTGTAATTATTTAACTTATTTGCAAATTCATCAATAGTAACATCCGGCTCATAAAGCATTTGTAAATGTTCTTTGTTACCGGTAAGGTTTTCATTTACCTTTGTTACTGTTTCTCCAATTTCCTCAATGAACTGACTGCGTCTTTTTATAATTGATTCACCATATTGTAAAAGCTGCATATCCCATATATCTAAAGTATCTTCTAAAGAAGGCTGAAAACTTATCTGCTTTAACAGTTTATTTCGCTGCATCAGAATTTTGTTATATTCTTTCAGATCATGCAAATAAACCTGATCGAGCTGGCATAATTCCATATCAATAAATTTTCTTCTCTCCGCAGGACCGTTTTTTACAATTCTTAGATCTTCCGGTGAAAAAAATATTACATTTAACAGACCAAGCAATTCGCTGGATCGCTTGATTGGAATTCCATCTATTGCGATTCCCTTGCCTTTGTTCTTTTTTAGATGCATATCAATCCGATGTGTCATTTCTTTTTTGGTCAGATGCAATCTGATATGTGCTTCTTCTTTACCAATGCTGACCAATTCTTTATCTTTGCTTCCTTTATGGGATTTTGTTGTTCCACATACGAAAACAGCTTCCAGCAGATTGGTTTTGCCCTGTGCATTATCGCCATACAATATATTAGTATTTGGATGAAAGTCAATCTTTGCAAATTCATAGTTTCTGAAATTGCCTACTTCTAGAGAATCAACATGCATATATTATTCACCGATTACAGTTACCTGCTGTCCTTTATATTCTACCACATCATTTGGGTAGATTTTTTTTCCTCTGCGGGTATCTATTTCTCCATTGACTTTGACTTCTCCATTTTGAATTACAATTTTGGCTTCTACACCGGATGATACCATATTTGCCAGCTTTAAAAGCTGACCAAGTTTGATGAAATCATCACTAATTACTACTGCTTCCATTTTTACCTCGATTCTTTCTTACATACCATACATTCAAAAAATAATTTATCTTTACAAACTCTGTTTTTATTTATAATGCAGAAAAACTAAGCTTTCTGATTATCATACATTAAAATTAACCGGAAGGATCAGATAAATATAGCTTTCTTCTTTATCTCTGATAAAGCATGGTGCTTTCGGATTGATCATATAGATTGTAATTTCTTCTTCATCTATAACACGAAGAGCATCCATTAAAAATCTTGGATTAAATCCGATCAAGATATCTTTTCCTTCTTTTATAGCACTTATTTCTTCATTCATGGAACCAATCGATGAATTCATATTAAATCCCATACTATCATCTTTGATATCAATAATAACCGGTTTTTTGTCGGATTCTTTGATCAATAAGGTAGTACGGTCAATACAATCTAACATTTCTTTTTTGTTTACTGTGAGTTTCGTCTCATAATCACTTGAAAGCATTTTATCGATTTTATAATATTCTCCCTCGATCAATCTGGAAAGAACAATTGTATTTTCAAATTCAAATAAAGCGTGTTTGTCTGTGAAGTAAATATTTACATCATCATCCATACCACCATTTAAGATCTTGCTGATCTCTATTAAGGTTTTTCCAGGAATAATAACGCTGACTTCGTCATAACTATTTTTAAGTTCTATATTGCGGATAGATATTCTGTGGCCATCCAGAGAAACAACTTTTAATTTATTTCCTTTTACCTCGAAGAGTTCACCTGTCATGACTTTTGTATTTTCATTATCAGAAATGGAAAATACTGTCTGACGGATTACTTCTTTTAAAGAAAACTGTGAAATAGTAATATTATTATTTTTTACAATTTGAGGAAGAAATGGAAATTCTTCCGTTGGTTTTGCAGAAATATTAAATTTGGCTTTTCCGCCACTGATATTCATAACATAATTATCATCAACCAAGATCGTTACTTCATCCGATGGAAGTTTACGAATGATTTCAAAAAAGACCTTTGCATTAATAGCAACGGAACCTTCTTCTATGATCTGACCATCAATGATAGTTTCGATGCCAATCTCAAGATCATTGGCAATGAGTTTGATAATGTTATCTTTTACTTCAAGTACAAGGCATTCTAAGATTGCCATAGTCGATTTACCGGGAATTGCCTTTAAAGCAATATTGATACCTTCGATTAACTTCGATTTATCACAAATGATGTTCATGTGTATAACTCCTTTCAAAAAAGCCAAATAAAAATATATAAATATTTATAGTCATTTTGTCGTAGCAGTAGTATTAGAGGCTGTGAATAAGTTGAAAAGTGGTTCAAGCCCATAATACATGCTGTTCGAGTGAAAAAAACAACTTAAAAATAATCTGTTGATTTATGTTCAGAAGTACGTTTTTGTTAACAAATCAAAAAAACAGAAAAAAATTGTGAATCTGAGTTATCAACCGTTTTTGTTGACATGTTAATTTTAGATTAACAAATTTACACAGCTACTGGGGATCAATCTTTTTCTTCAGAACATCAATATTCTGGATTGTTTCTGCATCATTCTCAGCAATTTTATTTTCAATGATCTCTACGCTGTGTAATACCGTAGAATGATGCCTGTTGCCAAGTTTATTGCCAATCTCAGCAAGAGGGCTGGTCGTAAGTTCACGGCATATATACATACAGATATGACGAGGGTATGCGATATTACTGCTTCTTTTATTAGAAAGAATATCTTTGACCGTAATGCCAAAGTGATCTGCTACTGTTTCTAATATATAGTCGATCGTGATAGGACGTTTGATATCCGGGTTGATCTTATCTGATAAAGCTTCCTTTGCGAGATCCATCGTAACTTCCTTACCGCATAAGCTTGAAAATGAGATAACTTTATTAATGGCTCCCTGAAGCTCACGGATATTGGAAATGATATTGCTGGCAATAAAATCAAGGATAGAATCGTCGATATGGATATTTTCCTGATCAACCTTGGAACGCAGGATTGCCATACGGGTTTCATAGGTAGGTGCTTTTACATCCACGGTGATACCCATTTCAAATCGTGAACGGAATCGTTCGTCTAAGGTTGTCATTGTAGAAGGATGCTTATCGGAAGAAATAATAACCTGCTTCTTTGAGTCCGTTAAATGACTAAATGTAAAGAAAAATTCCTGCTGGGTTGCCTCTTTACCGATGATGAACTGGATATCATCAATTAAAAGAACGTCAACGTTTTCTCTGTATTTTTCACGAAAAGCTTTTAATGACTGGGAATGATCGTTGTTACTGCCTCGAACGGCTTCAACGATTTCATTCGTAAATTTCTCGCTTGTAACATAAACGACACGCTTAGAAGGATCGTTTTCTAAGATATAGTTTGCAATCGCATGCATCAAATGTGTCTTTCCAAGTCCGGCACCTCCATAAATATAGAGAGGGTTAATGCTTTCACCAGGCTTTTCAGCTACCTTTAAAGATGCGGCTTGTGCAAAGTCGTTGTTATCACCGACAATAAAAGTATCAAATGTATAATTAGGATTTATATTAGAAGGAATATTTCTTTTTACCTCAGGAGCCTTTGTTTTATTCTCTCTGTTGATAGGATCTAATTCCGATAAAGAAATAAACTTTAGCTGGTAATGTACGCCTGTAATCTCTTCAATAGAAGCAGCAAGAAAAGTGGAATACTTCTTTTGAATAAAAGATTTACTGTCTCCAATCTCTGTGTCATCAATTAAGATTGTCAGCAGATTATCCTGAACAGAATATACATTTAACTTCTTAATAAAGGTACGAAATACTACGTCTGATATAGAAAATGCAATATGCATATGTTCCAAAATCTTGTCCCAATTTTGTTGTAATTCATATTCCAATTTTTTTTCCTCTTTTCTATATTTATTGTAATGTCAGACTATATACCGGTAGAGTTTCTTCTATATATAGTTACAAAAGAAAAAACGGTATCTAGAACACAAAATTTAAAATATCATGTAAAGCGTTCAGATGTGCCTGAAATAGAGCCTGTCTATAGGCAACAAATAACACATCATACCTTATCTATTTTATATCAAAATAGGCGAAAATACAAGGAACATATTGGGGATAATTCATATATTAGACTGCTTTTAAAAAAAAAAAGAAAGAAAAGCCTGAAATCGTGTTAAAATTGCACCAAAAAGTTTTCAACATAGAAAAAAAGGCAGGAAAAATATAATATATTGGGTGTGGAAAAAAATAAGATTGATGAAAAAAAGCGAGTTATCCACAAAAGAAGAAAAAGGAAGGTTATTAAATTAATAACAATTCAAAATCACAAAAAAGGGCAGTTTTTCAGCAAAAAAGTGGATAATGTTAATAAAATTGTGGAAAACTAATAACAGTGGTGTTAGTTATACAAAGTTATAAACAATTTGTGCACAAATTGTTTATAACTTTGTATGGAACATATATTCTATCTACTTATGTAGAATAGCATAAATAAAGGAAAAATTGTGTGATTAGTCTATTGGTGTATTATGTGAATATTAGTATTATCATATTGTAGAATAAAAATATAATTGTTTGCGTTTCTTCCTATTATAATATGATTTGTTTTTAGTAGAATTGGTAATGTGTATATTTTTAAAATAACAATGAACAAAATGCACATGTGTATAAAATTGTGTATAAGTCACAAAATGATATTGGGATATCCGTATGGCGAAGTTTTTAACAAAGTGGCCTGTATACAAAATGTCATAGTAATAAAACGCAAAGCAGGATTGATTCAAATAAGATCCGGATTTTATTTAATGACAGGTAAAATGTAACATGATTTTTAAAATGTTATGGAGAATGAGAGAGTTTGTAAGAAAGTGTGAAAAAAGAAAATAATGGAGAGAAAATAATAAGGAGTGTAAAAAAAGCTTGACTATTTTTTACTTTGCTTGTATAATATGAGATACACGTGATTTTGCGTATAATTATTGATGAATTTAAGGAGGTGTATTCACAATGAAGATGACATTTCAGCCAAAGAAGAAGTCTAGAAGTAGAGTTCATGGTTTCAGAAAGAGAATGCAGACATCTAATGGAAGAAAAGTTTTAGCAAATAGAAGAGCAAAAGGAAGACATAAGTTATCTGCATAGGTCGCATTTATGTGGCCTTTTCTTCTATCACAATTTTCTTTTTTATAGAGGGTTTGTTGCATTGAATTCAATTAAAAAAAACAGAGAGTTTTTAAATGTTTATCATCGTGGAAAATCCTATGCTAATAAGTATTTGGTAATGTATGTTCTCAAGAATGATTCGGAGGAGAACAGATTTGGAATTACAGTTAGTAAAAAAGTTGGTAACAGTGTTGTAAGGCATAGGGTTACACGGTTGATAAGAGAAAGTATTCGTTTAAATTTGGAACAGTTTGAAAAAGGGTTTGACATTGTAATAGTAGCAAGAAATACGGCTAAGGAAAGAAGTTATTTTGATGTGGAAAGTGCATTATTACATTTAGGTAGGCTGCACAAAATAGTGATGAGATGATTATAAATGAAAAAAATAATGATTTTTCTTATAAATTTATATCGTAAGTATATATCTCCCTTAAAAGGAAGACCGTCATGTATCTATACTCCAACATGCTCGCAGTATGCAATACAGGCTTTGGAAAAGTACGGCTTTTTGAAGGGGGGTTTTTTAGCTGTTAAGAGGATTTTAAGATGTCATCCTTTTGCGAAAGGAGGATATGATCCGGTTCCTTAAATTAGAAAGTACCGGAAAAATATTATGATGAGCGCAATATTAACAACTTACCAGGGAGCTTTTTTAGGACCGATTGCCCGTGTACTCGGAAAGATTCTTGAGGCAATTTATTATGTATTGTCACTTGTAGGAATTGAAAATACAGGTATCTGTATTGTTTTATTTACATTTTTGGTAAATGCATTGATGCTTCCGCTTCAGATTAAGCAACAAAAGTTTGCTAAAATGTCGAATATAATGAATCCTGAAATCATGGCGATTCAGAACAAATATAAAAATAAAAAAGATCAGGCATCCCAGCAGAAGATGTCAATGGAAACGCAGGCTGTATATCAGAAATACGGTGTCAGTCCGGCAAGCGGATGTCTTCCATTGTTGATCACATTTCCTATTTTATTTGCTTTGTATCGTGTTATTTATAATATTCCGGCTTATGTAAATCAGGTATATGATATTTATGCCGGTGTTGCTGGAAATTTAAAAGATTTAGATATTACGGTAGCACAGTTAGCTGACTTTATGAAAACAAAAACTTATGTAGTAACAAATGCAGTAAATGATGCTGCAAAAACTGCTGCAAAGACGGATATTAAATATTATATAGACGTCATCGGTCAGTTTAACCAGGAGGCTTGGGACAAGTTAAAGAATATGGATGTGATACAGAATGCGAAAGATGCAAAACAAGTATTAAAGGAAATTACAAGTACATCAACGCGTGCAGCATCAATTAATTCTTTTTTTGGAATGAACATTGCAGATGCACCTAAAGTCCCGTTTGTCGGTGGAAATGCTTTGACACTTGGTTTCAGCATTCCTGTTTTTTCTGTAATTACACAGATTATAAGTACAAAGTTAAGTATGGCAGGTACACCACAGCAGAATATGCAGGATAATCCTACTGCAAATTCTATGAAGACAATGAATACGGTAATGCCATTTGTAACAGGTGTTATGTGTTTTATGTTCCCGATCGGTGTTGGTTTATACTGGGTAGCCGGTAATGTATTTAGAATTTTTCAGCAGCTTTTCATTAATCTGTATTTTAGTAAAGTAGATATGGAAGAAATGTTAGCAAAGAATGCCGAAAAAGCCAGAGAGCGTATGATCAAGCGAGGTATTGATCCGGATAAGGTTCAGAATTATGCTAAGACGAAGACAAGCACAATCAACAAGAATACAGGATCACAGCCTAAGAAAAATACAGCAAATGTAAATAAAGCTGTTAATAAGGCAAAGAAGAGCGATTATAAGCGTCCTGAAAATTCAAAATACAAAGAAGGCAGTATTGCGGCATATGCAAATATGTTAAACCGCGATAAATCGCAAGATACAAAGAAAAATTAGAAAAATTTGTCATAAGCATGATTAAATAGTATTTATAAAGTGAAGTTGAAATGCAAACCGGAGATTTGCATGGAAAAAGCAGTTATAGATAATACAAAATGTGGACAAGTATGTACGAAAAAGGAGAGATATATAATGGAATGGAAAGAGTTTTCAGCTAAAACAACAAATGAAGCATTAACAAATGCATTGATCGAATTTAATACATCAAGTGATAAAGTAGAATATGAAGTGGTAGAGAAAGAGTCTTCTAAGCTTCTTGGTCTGATCAACAAGCCTGCCATCATCCGCGTACGTTTGAAGATGGGATATGAAGAAATTGCAAAAGATTTTTTAGTAAAAGTATTTCATGCAATGAATATGGAAGTTGAAGTAGAAGCTATTTATCATGAAGATGAAAATACGATGGATATCGAGCTGACAGGAAACGAAATGGGAATCCTTATCGGTAAAAGAGGAAATACATTGGATTCTTTGCAATATCTTGTAAGCCTTGCTGTAAACCGCAATTCAGAAAGTTATATTAAAGTAAAACTTGATACAGAAAATTATCGTGAGCGTCGTAAAGAAACACTGGAAAACCTTGCTCATAATCTTGCTCATAAAGTAAAAAGAATTCACAAACCGGTTTATTTAGAGCCTATGAATCCTTATGAGAGAAGAATTATCCATTCTGCATTACAAAAAGATAAATATGTAGAAACACATAGCGAAGGAGAAGAACCATATCGTAAAGTGGTTATTTCCTTAAAAGACGGCGTTGATACCGGTTATGAAAATCGTGGAAGATATTCTCGTAATCGTTCCTATGGAAAGAATAATTATCGCAAACCATATAATAAGAAAAATGCATATAACAGAGATGAAAGTGTAGAAGAGACAGTTTCAACAGATGTAGAAGCATAGTCAGGTCTGCATAAAATAATCCGAATCAAAAAGTATGTGTTTGATGAGATGGTAAGGGGGCTGGAAGACAGCTCCCTTTTTTGTGAAATAGGAAAAAGACTTTTTGTGTATTGGAGGAAGTTCAATGGAATTTGATACAATTGCCGGTATTGCCAGTGGAATGGGTGGAGGAATTGGAATTATAAGAATCAGTGGACCGGATGCTTTAAAAGCAGCCGGTGCTATCTTCCGGACAAAAAAATATCTGAAAGATCCAAAGAAAGAATGGAATCAGGCTTATTTTGAAAAAAAAGAGACACACACGATCCATTATGGAATGATCGTCAATGAAGATGGATCGATGTTAGATGAAGTAATGGTTCTTTTGATGAAAGCTCCCAGAAGTTACACTTGTGAAGATGTTGTTGAAATTGATTCTCATGGTGGTCCTTTTTTGGTACAAAAGATTCTAAAGAGAATATTGCATCAGGGTGTCAGATTAGCAGAACCCGGAGAATTTACAAAAAGAGCTTTCTTAAATGGACGTATTGATCTTGCACAGGCTGAAGCCGTTATGAAGATGATATCTTCAAAAGGAGAATTTGCATTAGAAAGTGCAACGAAACAGTTAGAAGGACGTGTTTCGGGATATATTGAAGAAATCAGACAGGAAATTTTGCATAATATGGGATATATTGAAGCAGCATTAGATGATCCTGAACATTATGAACTGGATGGATTTTCAGAAAAATTGTATGATATACTTCAAAAGGAATGTAACCGTTTGCATGAACTTCTGGATAATTTTGAAAATGGACGAATGAAGTCAGAAGGTATCAATACTGTCATTGTCGGAAAGCCAAATGCCGGAAAATCATCTTTAATGAATCTTTTGCTTGATGAAGAAAGAGCGATTGTTACAAATATAGCCGGAACAACGCGTGATATATTGGAAGAAACCGTTCATATAGGTAATATTGTGTTGAATTTAGTAGATACGGCAGGAATTCATGATACAGAAGATATTGTGGAACATATGGGTGTTGAAAAGGCAAAAGAATATCTTGGACAGGCTGATTTTATTATTTATGTTGTGGATGCAAGTATTCCTCTGGACGAAGCAGATTATAAGATTATAGAACTTCTTTCAGATAAGAAAGGAGTAATTTTAAAAAATAAATCAGATTTGGAAAAGAATCTTGATGACAAAGAACTTAAACAAAAATTGCATTGGGATTGTATTGATTTCTCAAGCAAAACGACAAAGGGACTTTCGAAACTGGAAAAATATATTACAGATTCTTTCTTAGAAGGAAACATTTCTTATAATGACCAGATTTATCTGACCAGTGTAAGACATCGTGATGCGGTTGAAAAAGCAGTAGTAAGTTTAAAACAGACAATGCAGACGATTGAAGATGGAATGCCGGAAGATCTGTTTATTATTGATATGATGGATGCTTATGAAAAGTTGGGGCTGATCAATGGAGAGACAGCTTCGGAAGATCTGGTCAATAAAATATTCAAAGAATTTTGTATGGGAAAATAAGTGTCAGATGGGAAAAGGAGTATGAATATGTCTTATATATATGAAAGTTATGATGCTGTTGTGATAGGAGCCGGTCATGCAGGATGTGAAGCAGCATTGGCTCTTGCGCGGCTTGGTTTTCGTACTTTGGTCTTTACGGTCAGCATTGACAGTGTTGCAATGATGCCGTGCAACCCAAACGTTGGCGGAAGCTCGAAAGGACACCTGGTTCGTGAAATAGATGCTCTGGGTGGAGAAATGGGTAAGAATATTGATAAAACATATATCCAGTCTAAAATGTTAAATATGTCAAAAGGACCTGCAGTTCACTCTTTGCGTGCACAGGCAGATAAGAAGGATTACAGCCGGTCAATGCGTATGGTTTTGGAAAATACAGATAATCTGACGATCAAGCAGGGTGAAGTTGCAAAAATCCTTGTAGAGGATGGAAAAGTTACAGGTGTTGTTACTGCTTCCGATGCACAATATCCTTGCAAAGCTGTTGTTATGTGTACGGGAACTTATCTGAATGCCCGTTGTGTCTATGGTGATGTCAGTAATTATACAGGACCAAACGGATTATCGGCAGCCAATCATCTGACACAGTCTTTGTTAGATCTTGGCGTTGATATCAGACGGTTTAAAACAGGTACACCGGCTAGAGTAGATAAAAGAACGATTGATTTTAGTAAAATGGAAGAGCAGTTTGGTGATGAAAAAGTTGTTCCTTTTTCGTTTACAAATACACCGGAAGATATTGAGAAAGAGCAGATTTCCTGCTGGCTTACTTATACAAATGAGAAGACACATAAGATCATCATGGATAATATTGACCGTTCGCCTCTCTATTCAGGAAATATCAAAGGCACAGGTCCACGTTATTGTCCATCGATTGAAGATAAAGTAGTACGTTTTGCTGATAAGAACCGTCATCAGGTTTTTTTGGAGCCGGAGGGTAATTATACAAATGAAATGTATGTGGGAGGTATGTCAAGTTCATTGCCGGAAGATGTGCAATATGAAATGTATCATTCTGTTCCGGGATTGGAGCATGCGACGATTGTGAGAAATGCCTATGCGATTGAATATGATTGTATCAACCCGGTGCAATTAAAAGCTTCATTGGAATTTAAAGATATATCGGGATTTTTTAGTGCCGGACAGGCAAATGGAAGTTCAGGATATGAAGAAGCCGCAGCGCAGGGTATCATTGCCGGAATCAATGCAGCACAAAAGCTTGCCGGAAAAGAACCATTGATCTTAGATCGTTCGCAGGCTTACATAGGTGTACTGATCGACGATCTGATTACAAAGGGAACGAATGAGCCGTATCGAATGATGACATCACGCGCAGAATATCGTCTGCTCTTAAGACAGGATAATGCAGATATTCGTTTGACCGGCATTGGTCATGATATTGGTTTGATATCCGATGAACGATATGATAAATTATGTAAAAAAATGGAACTGATTAAAAAAGAAATTCAACGTTTGGAAAAAACTACAATCGGTGCAACAAAAGAAGTACAGAAATTCTTGGAAAAAAACGGAAGTACACTTTTGCAATCCGGTGCAACATTAGCTGAGCTTTTGAAAAGACCGGAATTGTCATATGATCTTCTTGCAGAAATTGATACAGACAGAGAAAGTCTTCCGGCAGATGTCTGTGATCAGGTTAATATTAACTTAAAATACGATGGATATATCAAGAGACAAGAACGACAGGTTGCCCAATATAAAAAGCTGGAAAATAAGAAAATACCGGAAGATATTGATTATGATGACGTATACAGTTTGAGAAAAGAAGCAACGCAAAAATTAAAGGAGTTTCGTCCTGCTTCTGTCGGACAGGCATCCCGTATTTCGGGTGTATCACCGGCTGATATTTCGGTGCTGCTCGTTTATCTCGAAAGAAAGTAAAGAAAATAAGTGTTAAAAGTAGGATTGACCGATTTTCTTTCGTGGGGGATGCTTCTTGTTTGAAGGATAAAAAGGGAAAAGAAAAATAGTTTGATAAATCGGAATTTTATGGAGAGTCACCGTTATGATTAGAGAATTTCAAAGGGATGATATAAATAAA
>OHAN01001507.1_pt1 | contig 18538 bp, 20 predicted proteins | sample 1577121 | NCBI WGS metagenome assembly OHAN01 (sample SAMEA3541554, study PRJEB24748) | human gut metagenome | biome: human gut; feature: human-associated habitat; material: faeces | place: China | collected 2012 | reverse complement strand
TAAGAAGAGTTTGTTGTTTTATGAATCTACAATGTGTACTTTATCGGATGCTTACCTTTTTTTGAATCCCATGAAAAAAACCACCGATATATACCATACTTCACTTATTCTCAACGATTTGCGTGAATCATTTTCAGGGATGAAATTCTACATTTGCATACCCTACTGAATGACGGATGAAATACAACGTCTGCTATAGGCTTTCTTATCCGATGATAATGATTGTACCTAAAGGAGGATAATAGTAAGAGAAACAAAAATCGGTGGTTTTTTAGAGCCAGCAATAATAAAAGCCACTGAATTTAACATTTCTCTCTAGCCATCCGCTCCATTCAGGATTGACGAAATAACCGAATGTGCAACTTCAAAAAGAAAATGATCATGAAACAAGGAACAATGAACATTCTATTTTTCGTTCTGAAAACAAAACTGCTGAAAAATGGCGAGGCTCCAATCCTAATGAGGATTACCATCAACGGGCAATATGAAGAAATAAGAATACAGAGAAGCGTTCCATTAAAGAACTGGAATCCGGCCAAGGGATGCAGTAAAGGAAAAGACAGGGCTTCCATCGAATTGAACAACTATATTTCCGCCCTCACTACACGCGCATATGAAAAGCACAAGGAACTGACCTTTGAATCGGCACTGATAACTCCAAAGGCGATATTAAAGCGTGTGTTCAGAAAGGATGAGACTGTCCGGACGTTGCTTGGAACAGTCAAAGAAGAAATTTCCTCTATGGAAAAGGTTGTTGATATAGACTATTCTCCCGTCACCATCAACCGTTATAAGAATGTGCTCAGAAAACTTGAAACGTTTGTGCCGCGTTTTTATGAGAAGGAGGACATTACGTTCCATGAACTTTCCCCTGATTTCATCAAGGCTTTTGATGTTTTCCTGAAGACAGAAGCCGGACTGTGCCGCAACACAATAGTCCGCTACATGAAATGCCTGAAAAAAATCACCAATATGGCAATAGCCAAAGAATGGATGCGGAAAGACCCGTTTTACGGATATAAGATGGAACAGGACGAGACAGATCCGGTATTCCTGACAAACAACGAGCTTCAGGCTATAATGAACAGGGAATTTGATATTCCGAGGCTGGAGCTTGTCAAGGACATCTTTTTGTTTGCGTGCTTCACCGGTCTGGCGTTCGCTGATGTATCCACATTGAGACCGGAACATCTGGAGCAGGACAATAACGGTGACTGGTGGATAAGAAAAGGACGTGTAAAGCTGGAGAGAAGAAGAAAGTCAAGTTCCATAGTAAATGTTCCGCTTCTTCCTGTTCCATTGGCAATACTGAAGAAATACGAATCACATCCGATATGTCTTAAACAAGGGACATGCCTTCCTGTTGTCTGCAATCAGAAGGCAAACAGCTGCCTGAAGGAGATTGCGGACTTCTGCGGCATCAAAAAGAATCTGACCACACATGCAGCCCGACATACGTTTGCTACTACCGTCACGCTGGCCAACAACGTTCCATTACAGGAGGTGTCTGCCATGCTCGGACATGCATCCACAAGAATGACACAACATTATGCAAGAGTCATGGACAGGAACCTGAAGGACAACATGAATATAGTAAGGAGCAAGATGGGGTTATAGAGATAAACCTATCTTATACCTCGCATAACCGTCTGTAATAATATACAGAGACCAGGCACTTTCAAGATGAAGTCATCCTCATTTCTTGCAGCAAAGATAGTTGTTTTTCCGAATGATCGCGCAAGGCGGCCCCTGAAGGGGCTTGGTTGCCTGTGAAAAAATCTTCCTCTTGCTGGCGCAAGAGCGTATTTTTTCACGGCAAGCCTTGCAGCAATCATCGGAAAACAAACTGGGGAACGCACAAGAAATAAGAATGCCTACCCACGGGCAGGCCATGTATAACTCAATAAATGGAAGATTATGGAAGCGAATAATGTGGAAAAAAGGTTCAATGACTGGTTTACGGTGTCTTATGACAGGTTAAGAAATCTCGTTGGCAGATACGGGGCACTGGATGAGGACAATTTTCATGACACTTATCTATTTGTAAGAAAGCAGGTGCTGAATCCGGAAAGGGAAATAACGGATTATGAAGCATACTTTATCGGATGTTACAGGAAAGCGTTCATGGCCAAGTTCAGGCTGGAAAGCAAATATGCCCATCCGGATGAATATTTCTTTCTTCGATGTGGGGAAGATGCGGATTTCCTTTCTCCGGATGACCTGAACAGCTGTGAAAAACTGGTGAAGGACATTCTTAACTTTATCAGAAGAAAGTTCTCCTATCAGGAATACAGGATGTTTACGTTGCGTTTTTATGAATCAGACTTTTCATTCAAGGCGTTGGGTGAATGTATGGGTATATCGGCAAGTGCCATTTCAGGAAAAGTAAACACGATCATGGATACAGTACGGTCAAACCGGGGATTCTCATGGAGAAGCCAGATGCTGGCAGTAGAAGGATTCATATCCTAATCCGTTAGTTTATTGTATCACCCTTAAAACAGAAACTTATGGCACTGATAGTATATAACAAGGAGAACTCACGTCCGCAGCAGGTGGTTTATCAGGGGAAGCGGACAATCAACATGGACAGCAAGGGAACGGTTTACCTGTCAAAGACAATGTCTATTGAACTGGGGATTCTCGGTGGAGGACGGGTTAATTTCGCACACGATGAGGATACGGGAGAATGGTATATCTGCCATACGACAGACAAGGACGGGTTCACTGTATGGAAAGATAAAAGGTGTGCCAGATTCTCTGCCGGATTCATTGTGCGGAGAATCATGCTTCAGGCTAAAGTGGAAAGGAAGACCGTACAGTTTATGATTGCCAAGGCTCCCATAGAGGTGGGAGGTACAGTATATTACAAGATTCTGCTTTCCAATCCGATTTTCAAATAGGCAGAAAAAGGTGGCTCAGAAAGATCCATTATCAGATAATGGTGATGGATTTTTCCGGGCTATATTGTTTAGATTTTTACATCATACAATTTGGAGCATTAAGATATTGTTTTGTCAGGGCATTATATTGGCATAATACTATGTCCTGACAATATTTATAATATGGGGATACTATGTTATTGCAATATTATGTTGTTGTGTTATTATGTTATCAGGGTATTACACTATTGCAATATCACAACAGAGCTTATTTTATATACATGCCGATTATCAATACATTACAATCTTTATTAAGCAGCGAATACAACTTCACTATAACAATCTACATACTATTATATGATACAGATTGATATGTAATATCTGTAAATCAGGATGCCATAGTACAATACAGCATAAAACTTTCAATATTGAATATTTAAATTTCGGCAAATAACTAAATATCAGGTACTCCATTCACACGATATTCAACTCTGCATACAGGTTTGTCACAAACAAACTGATATTTACATTTTTCATCAGGTAAATATGACTCTATTTTATAGCTATAAATGGGCATGGAGCCACAATCCACTTTAAGTGGATTTTCTGTTCAAACGAACAGAGCAAGTTGTGTTTTTGTCCGACAGAAAGTATTCTGCCATACAAAAACAACTTGCCCTCCCTAACGGTCGGGGGATTTTCCTCCAAAGTCGGAAAATTAATAAGAGTATATATTATAAAGAGACACAAAGTAGACTTTTGAATAAATTGACAATCTAAACTACAAAACTTCTACATCGTGTCATTTCTTTAATAGTATAAGTTTTATATTCGTCTCCTCGTTTTTCTCTTAGGATAAGAGTTGAGGATTATCATATCAAAAAACATTATCTATCGTTTCTATAAGACATACAGCTCATAAAATATGTGATTATAAAAAATATATTATTTACAGCTGCAGATTACTGGATATTATATTAGCTATCTCTTCGTCTGTAGTCGTTGATTCTTGCCTATTTTTTAATGCTACAGACGCTTTATTCACAGCGTCAACAGATGTATATGGGACTAGTCCTGAATAAATTATATTTTCAATCTGTTCTAACTGTATACGCTTTTCCGATATTTGTTCCTTTGTATACAGTCCAGCCTTTATATCTACCAAAAGGCCTGCATATCTGTTACGTAAATCATGCATAATAGCTGCAAACCTCTCATTGTCAGCGGCCTTCTTTTCTAGATTTTCAGCCTTATACTTAGTGGTGAAATAAGTTAATGCTAACGATAAAAATGCCATTAATGGAACTATTAAATCTTCTGGCAGCCATTTAAATATATTAGTAATGGCTGATGCAGATACTAGTACTGAGAATATAGATAAAATAAAATTTTGTCTTTTCTTTTCAGTCAAATAAATATCCATTTGACATAAATTAATCTTGTGTGTCCAAATTATTTTATTATAACGCTCAAGAATCTCTCGATAAAGAATTTTTGTTTGTTCGTCCATATCATTTATTCTTTTGACATATAATATAACACTTTGTTTAATGTTTCAACACAATCAGAAGTATTTACAAGCATACCACTGCCAGGTGCCGTAAGAGTAAAAGCCCAACTGGGACATGAATTATAAAGCCTATTCTCATATGTTCCTACAGGATGATTATTACTAGCTTCTCCTTCTCTTAGCCAATGCCAATCAGCAATATTATGATATACAAAACTGTCAATTACAATTCCCGGAAGATTATAACTTTTGAAATGATTATCACGAATTTCTCTCATGTGCTTACAGGTGTCAAATAACAAGCCGTTACTTTCCATATTTCTCTTTTTCATCGCTTGTTGTTCAATTTTAGGATTTGTTGTCAACCAGTTTCCACCCATATTTGAATCCGGATAATCATATTTTCCATTCCAATTTCCCCACCAATCTAATTGTTGAAAGGCAGGTAATACTTCAAACTTCATGCCATCAGAAAAATCTATTACTACGACTTGACCATCCCCACGAATATTACTTTTAGGATAAGTTTGCAAAATTGCATTTTTCAAAGCTTGTAATAATCTAGATTGGCCATTACCTTTTAAAGAGTCATATCTATTGTATTCTTCTTTAGGCAACTCAATAAGTATATCAATATCACTTGTATTAATAGCTGTACCTCTTCCATAAGAACCAACATACAAACTATGAGCTACCTCACTTGTACTATTCCAAGATTCTATATTAACAGCTCGGGTTATTCGTTTATATCTCTGAGCTACCAAAGAACGTTGCTCTAGACTAATTACTTCTCCTCTTTTTTTAACTGAATCCATTTTACTTTCCTTTTATTATACACACAACCAAAATAAGCAATTTAATTAAGGTATAGAATATAATTCACTATATTTGCGTAATATAATTACATCTAAAAATGAAATTAAATAGAATAAAGGTTGTTTTATCGGAGAAAGGGATTTCACAAACGTGGTTAGCGAAAAGACTGGATAAAAGTTTTAGCATGGTCAATGCGTATGCTTGTAACAGAATCCAGCCTAATTTGGAAACCTTACAGCAAATTGCTGAAATTCTTCAAGTTGACCTGAAAGATTTGATAACGGACAAGGATGAACGCCAATAGTTTGTTCTTTGTAGATGTTATTTTTCTAGCATACAACTTCCGATAATATAAAAATATAGGAATATATGACACCAGAAGAAAAAGCGAGACAAAAAATAGATCAATGGTTTACTGATGCTGGATGGAAAGTGGTTGATAGAAACAACTACGAACCAAACTGTACTGCTGTAGCCATAAGGGAAGGACTTTTAAAAGGCAACCTAGAAGCTGACTATTTTCTTTTTATTAATGGAAAAGCTGTAGGTGTGCTTGAAGCCAAAAGAGAAGAGATAGATCCTTTTTCCAATACTGTGTGCGAACAGGCTGTTTTATATGCCCGGAATGTTCCTAATATCTATCAAGTATACCAAAAGCCTTTGCCTTTCATATTTACTTCAAATGGAAAAGACTTGTATTTCTGCGACTTTCGTAAAAAGGATTCTTGTTTCAAGCAAATTTTAACGATCCCATCTCCTCATGAATTGGTTAAGCTGTTGGGAATAAATGATTATTTTGCCGGACTCCCAACTTTGCGAAAAAAAGGATTACGTGATTGTCAATATGAGGCAGTTACTGAACTGGAAAAAAGTTTCAGAAGTGGGCAGAATCGCGCCTTGATGGTATTGGCAACAGGTGCAGGTAAGACATATACCGCATGTCTTGCTGCATATCGTCTTCTTTCATATACTCCAATGAGAAGAGTATTATTTCTTGTGGACAGAAATAACCTCGGGAAACAGGCGGAGGGAGAGTTTGGAACTTTCCGGTTGACAGAAAATGGAGATGCATTCAATACAATATTTACAGTGAATCGTCTTCGTTCCTCTTCTATACCATCTGATAGCAATGTCGTTATTTCAACAATACAGCGTCTTTTTTCTTTTCTGAAAGGCGATGTTATTGAGGATAATGACAACGATGATGATAATGATCCTACAGAAGAAGTTGTATTGCCTCCTAATCCCAATTTACCACATGATTATTTTGATCTGATTATCATAGATGAGTGTCACCGCTCCATTTATGGGAATTGGCGTAAGGTATTGGAATATTTTGATACAGCCAGACTTGTTGGATTGACAGCCACACCAATTCCTGAAACAATGGCATTCTTTAACAATAATCGTATAGTCAACTACACATTGGAAAAAAGTATCGTTGATGGTGTAAATGTAGATTGCCGTGTATATCGAATCAAAACTCAGGTTACAGAAAATGGCGGTGCTATATTAGAAGGAGAAAAAATCAAAGAAGAAACACGATATACCGGAGATGTAAAAACCATTTCCAATAAAGAAACGAAAACATATACCAATAAAGAGCTAAACAGAAGTGTCATTAATCCTGCGCAAATAAAACTTATTCTGTCTACTTATCGTGATGTAGTCTATACGGAGTTATTTAATGATCCACAGCGGGATGCCAATTTTGACTATCTGCCAAAGACTTTGATATTTGCTCTAAATGAGACTCATGCCAGCAATATCGTACAGATAGCTAAAGAGGTATTTGGACGTACAGATGACCGTTTTGTACAAAAAATAACTTATTCTGCGGGCGATAGTAATGAATTGATACGTCAGTTCCGGAATGACAAGGATTTCAGAATTGCCGTAACTTGTACATTGGTAGCAACTGGTACAGATGTTAAGCCTCTTGAAGTATTGGTTTTCATGCGTGATGTAGAATCTTTACCGCTCTATATACAGATGAAAGGACGTGGTGTACGCACAATTGGAGATGAGCAGTTACGAAATGTCACCCCAAATGCGTTCAGCAAAGACTGTTTCTATTTGATTGATGCCGTAGGTGTTACTGAACACGAAAAAACAATACCTACGATAACCGATGAGCCTACTACAAAGATTATCACTCTTAAAGAGCTGTTGGAACAGATTACCCATGGTTACCTTCCTGATGAGCATCTGAAACGTCTTGCTGCAACACTTTCCAGAATATACAACAAAGCAGATAATTCACAGCGGAATGAGTTCGTACGTTTGGCTAATGACGACATGAAAGAACTTGCTTCAAGGATTTACGAAGCATTTGAAAACAATACCCTGCCGCCATTCATAAGTACCAAAGAGCCTAATAACGAACGGAAAGGTTTAGTAGCTCCGCTTGTAAATCACGCAAATGCGCGCAGGTATCTGCTCATTCTTGCTGCCGGGTTTGTCAACACGCTGATGCCTGGTGAGGACACACTTATATCTAAAGGTTTTTCAATAGAAGAAGCTAAAAGTACAACAGAAGCCTTTGAAGATTTCTGCAAAGAACATTGTGATGAAATAGAGGCTCTACGTATAATTTATAATAATGAAGGCGAGCCAATTACCTATTCAATGCTAAAAGATTTGGAAAACAAACTCAAGATGGCTAACAATCATTTTACTTCCAAACAATTGTGGAATTCATATGCCATTCTGAATCCAAACAGTGTTCGACGTTCTTCTACAAAAGAAGAAAGCGATGCTTTGACTAATATCATACAGCTTGTACGTTTTGCTTTACACCAAATAGAACGATTAGATAGTGTAGTTTCTACCTCTAAACAGTATTTTAATCTATGGTTAGGACAAAATCAGCGCGAAATAACAGATAAACAACGTGAAGTTATCAGTCGTATTGTAGATTATATTGCTTCCAACGGAGCTTGTACGATCAAAGAGATTCGTGAAGATGATGCAACTCAGGCAGCACAAATGATTCGTGCTTTTGGCAATATGCAGAAAGCAAACGAAGCTTTACAGTCTCTATACACATTTGTGGTTTTAAGAAAAGCAGCATAATAATGGCAACCATACAAATAATAGATAGTATACGATTGAATAGAATAGGTTTGCAAACAAAAGATGCAAATGGAAAATGGGTCAATATACATAAACAACAAGGTGATTTAGATGGAGCATGTTCTATTTATTCACTCATAATGGCTATGCTATGCCAAGGGATGATTGAAGAGCAAGATATTCAACTATATAAATTTCCCGATAGGCGTACTCCCAAAGGCAAATTCTTATATCATTTTTTCTATGAGCAAGGATTTGTCCAAAATGGTTATAACTATACAGCATTAGCACGTGAAATCAACGAACAGCCATTTGAGATTAGAGCAATACACAAAAGACCAAGAACTAATGATGATAGGATTGAATTAATAGAACAATTCGTAGATCAAAATACCCCTGTAATAATCTCAACAGAATTCAATGGTGGTGCGCATGCTTTATTAGCCATAGGAATAGAACGCGATGAGGAGGATGTCATAACTAAAATTTTCTGTCTTGATCCGGGAGCTCCTTCTCCAAAGGTTTCCTCGTGGAATTGTTTTATTGATGTCTCAAAAGAAGGCAAATCGCAATATCCATTCTATTACGTAACTGAAATAAATACTTATAAGGTCACATTAGATGACATGCTTATAATAGAGCATAAAAGTTTTGATTAAAAATATGGCAACAAATAATACAACAGAGCAATCTCTCACCAAAAAAGTTTGGAATCTGGCAACGACTCTTGCCGGGCAAGGTATCGGTTTTACAGATTATATTACACAGCTCACCTATCTTCTATTTTTAAAGATGGACGCAGAGAATGTAGAAATGTTTGGAGAAGAATCAGCAATACCATCTGGTTATCAATGGAGTGATTTAATATCTCTTGACGGTCTAGATTTAGTAAAGCAATACGAAGATACTCTGAAACAACTGAGTGAACAGGAAAACCTTATCGGCACAATTTATACAAAAGCACAAAACAAGATTGACAAGCCAGTCTATTTGAAAAAAGTCATTACCATGATTGATGAGGAACAATGGCTGATCATGGATGGAGACGTGAAAGGTGCTATCTACGAAAGCATCCTTGAGAAGAATGGACAGGATAAGAAAAGTGGTGCCGGTCAGTACTTTACTCCACGCCCGCTCATCAAAGCAATGGTAGATTGCATAGCCCCACAAATTGGAGAAACGGTTTGTGACCCGGCCTGCGGCACCGGAGGTTTTCTCTTGACTGCATATGATTACATGAAAGAACAGTCTGCCAGTAAAGAAAAACGTGATTTCTTGCGTAACAAGGCACTGCATGGCGTAGATAACACACCATTGGTCGTAACGCTAGCTTCCATGAATCTATATTTGCATGGTGTAGGAACAGACCGGAGTCCGATTGTTTGTGAGGATTCTTTGGAGAAAGAGCCATCCTCCCTTGTAGATGTAATACTTGCCAATCCTCCTTTCGGTACTCGTCCAGCAGGTTCTGTGGATATTAACCGCCCGGATTTCTATGTAGAAACGAAGAACAATCAGTTGAACTTTCTTCAACACATGATGCTGATGCTCAAAACCGGAGGTCGTGCAGCCGTAGTATTACCAGACAATGTCCTTTTTGAAGGTGGTGCTGGAGAAACAATTCGCAAGAAGTTACTCTCAGACTTCAACTTACACACGATACTTCGTTTGCCTACAGGTATTTTCTATGCACAAGGCGTAAAAGCAAATGTATTGTTCTTTTCCAAAGGTCAACCGACAAAAGAGATTTGGTTCTATGATTATCGTACTGATATCAAACATACGCTTGCTACTAATAAATTAGAGAGACATCATTTGGATGATTTTGTTACATGCTATAATGCAGGAAATTTAGAAGGACGCAAAGAGTCATATGATGCAGAAAACAATCCTCAAGGGCGTTGGCGTAAATATCCGGTAGATGATATTCTCACTCGTGACAAGACAAGCCTTGATATAACCTGGATAAAACAAGGAGGAGAGTCTGATGACCGCTCCTTGGCTGAATTGATGGCTGACATAAAAGAGAAAAGTAAAACTATTAGCTCAGCTGTTGCAGAACTTGAGAAGCTGCTTGCAAACATAAATGAAGATTAAGCGTATGAAGAATAATGATATCGCAAAATCAATAGAACAACAATTCGGAGAAATCATAGATATTATTCTCCAACATAAAAGTAATGCTTCAAAAGCCGTCAATGAAGAGCTGCTACTCACAGCATGGCATGTAGGCGGATATGTATCTGCTAAACTGAAAAGCGAAGAATGGGGAAGTAAGGTCGTTTCGCAACTGTCTGAATATATACGTTCCCAACGCCCTGACATCAAAGGTTTTGGAAGAAGCAATATTTATAATATGGTGTTGTTTTATGAAGAATACTCTTCTGAAACATTTTATACAACAATAGTAAAATATCTGAACTCTGAATTTGTCCAGCCAATAACTGGACAAATTGAAGCAAGAAATCATACACAGGAAACTACTGTAATTGTGCAACCGTTGGCTACACAATTTGTCCAGCCAGCAATTGGACAAATGCCTAAGATATTGGAGTTAACGAGTTTGACTAATCATATAGAAATATTATGCCGATGCAAAAGTAATGAAGAACGTTTGTTTTATATACTCTATGCCAATAAAGAGCATTTAGTAAAACGAGAACTTCAGCGTTGTATTTCTAATCAGACTTATGCCGGGTTATTAGGTAATAAGGATAATATGTCAAAAGGATTGCTTGAAACATATCCTAATGCACCAATAATGTTCAAAGATACTCTATTTGTTGATTTTCTTAATTTGCCTAAAAAGCATAGTGAATCAAAGCTAAGAAGTAGTTTAGTAGAACACATGAAACAGTTTATTCTTGAACTGGGAAAGGACTTTATATTCATGGATCAGGAATATCGTCTTAATATAGGAACATCTACATTCAAGGCAGATCTATTATTCTTTCATCGTGGCTTACAGGCATTAGTTGCTGTGGAATTGAAAAAGACAAAGTTTCATCCTCGCGACCTTGGACAGTTGGAATTTTATTTGGAAGCACTTGACCGAGATGTAAAACGTTCTAACGAGAATCCGTCTATCGGTATTATTCTCTGCCCAGAAGCAGACCAGGTAGTAGTAGAATATGCCATGAGCAGAAGCATGAGTCCTACCATGATTGCTGAATACAAGCGTATTCTCATTCCACAGGAACGCATGCAGCAGCAACTGAATGAGTTTTGCAATCTATTCTTAAACAAAGACTAATCCAAATGGATACAAAGAAATTACGTCAAAAAATACTAGACCTTGCCATTCGTGGTAAACTTGTTCCTCAAGATCCGAATGATGAACCTGCATCCGTATTACTTGAACGCATTAAAGCAGAGAAAGAACGTTTAATAAAAGAGGGAAAAATAAAGCGTAGTAAAAAAACAGCTAAAACTTCTGATACGCCCCATTATGAGAATGTTCCATTTGAAGTGCCAAAGGGATGGGTGTGGACGACGATTGAAGAAATATGCTTAAAGATAGGTTCCGGTAGTACACCAAAAGGAAGTAACTATTCTGTGAAAGGGATTCCTTTTTTCCGATCGCAAAATGTATATAATGACAGGCTTGTTTATGATGACATCAAATATATTTCCGAAGAAGTTCATCAGAAGATGAAAGGTACGGAAGTTCTTGCTAACGATTTGTTGTTGAATATTACTGGAGGTTCATTGGGAAGATGTGCCGTGGTTCCTGCTGATTTTAATTGTGGCAATGTCAGTCAACACGTTTGTATTATGCGTTCTGTTTTAGTTGAACCTGAATATTTCCATGCGTTAGTTTTATCTTCATACTTTGCTAAATCTATGAAGATTACGGGTAGTGGTCGTGAAGGTTTACCAAAATACAATTTAGAACAGATGGGTTTTCCTTTGCCACCTTTAACTGAACAGCAACGCATAGTTACCGAGATTGAACATTGGTTTGCTTTACTAGGCCAAATAGAAAAGGGAAAATTAGACTTACAAAACATAATCAAGCAAACCAAAAGCAAAGTTCTTGACATCGCCATTCACGGTAAACTCGTACCACAAGATCCGAACGAAGAACCAGCTATCGAACTATTGAAACGCATAAATCCTGACTTCACACCTTGTGATAACGGACATTATACGCAGTTACCCGAAGGATGGCAAATTGTATCTATGCAAACCTTATGCAATTTAATTGATGGAGAAAAGCAAAGTGGCATTGAAAGAATTAATCTTGATGTTAAATATTTGCGCGGTGAGCGTGATGCTAAGAAGTTAATGGCAGGCAAATACATTCCGGCAAATTCTCTTTTGATATTGGTTGATGGCGAAAATTCGGGAGAAGTATTCAGAACTCCAATAGATGGCTATCAAGGTAGCACATTTAAGCAGCTATCTATAACAGATGAAATGAATGCTGATTATGTCTTACAAGTAATAAGCTTGCATCGCAAGACCCTACGAGAGAATAAGGTAGGTTCTGCAATTCCGCATCTTAACAAAAAACTATTCAAGGCAATAGAAGTACCTATACCTCCTTATAATCAACAGAAGAAGATTGTAGAAGCTATAAATATTATGTTTAAACATCTTGATGCAATAATGGAGAGTCTATAAACTCTCCATTATTGCATCTAATTGAGCAAATATCTTATTAACCACATTTATAATTCTTTTTTGTTCCGTAAATGGCGGCAAAGGAATATAGGTGTTTATTATTTTTTCTTTGGATATATTTGGCTGTGCTCCACCACCTCCCATTTTTATAAACTCTTCCCTATGGGATAATAAAAAGAGAAATATAAACTCTCTGTCTATCCCATTAAAGACTTCACAAGCACAACAGGCTTGATTTGTTGTAGCAGGAAATGTTAATATTCCAATCTTTCCTATTGTCGCTCCATACATAGCAATTAACACACTACCAGTAGGATTTAGTTTCACAGAAGTTTCATTCAAGGCTTTTTCTGTTATATATTCGGGAATATGTGTAATATATCCATCATTTAAATCTCCTGTTTTTAGCCAAGGAATATTCCCATTATAATAATCCTTATTCAGCCTATTTGGTGTACTACCCGACTGCCATTTGCCAATTTTTCCAAGTGTTGTCCAACTCCAATTTTGAGGTACTTCAAAAGGTAACTGCGTATAATGTCCGATACGTTCTGCTATATTGTTACTGTATTCATTATAAATCAATATAATATGGTAACAAAATTCAAAAATTATTTGGCAAAAACTAATCTTGCCAAGAACACCGTCACCTCTTATGTGTGGACGGTGCAGTATTTCTTCAACCATTATGGAGAAGTGAATAAAAAGAACCTTTTGGCATACAAGGGGTATTTGGTAGAGAACTTCAAACCGCAGACAGTGAACCTGAGATTGCAAGGTATCAATAAGTTCTTGGAGTTTACGAAACAAGAAAAACTAAAAGTAAAGTTCGTAAAGGTGCAACAAAAGAACTTCTTGGAAAATGTAATCAGCGATGCCGATTATAAATTTCTCAAAGCACGGCTTAAAGCAGATGGATACGAAGAGTGGTATTTCATCGTGTGGTTCATGGCTGCGACTGGATCACGTGTTAGTGAGTTGCTCCACATTAAAGCGGAACACATCAAAGTGGGCTATCTTGATTTGTATAGTAAAGGCGGAAAGATTCGACGACTATACATCCCCAAGAATTTACGGACAGAAGCAGAAAAATGGTTGAAAAGTCAAGGCTTGACATCAGGCTATATCTTCCTGAACCGTTTCGGACAGCGTATTACTACTCGTGGAATCGCTTCCCAACTCAAGCATTTTGCCGAAAAATACGGAATGAATAAGGAGGTGGTTTATCCTCATTCATTCCGTCATCGTTTTGCCAAGAACTTCCTTGACCGCTTTAACGACCTTGCTTTACTTGCCGACCTCATGGGGCATGAAAGCATAGAAACCACTCGTATCTATCTTCGTAGAACTGCCAGCGAACAGCAGAAGATTGTGGACAAGGTTGTAAATTGGTAAGTCCATCTCCTTAGAGGCTAGCCCTACGCCTCTAAGGAATTTTCTATATAGTCAAGTTGCTCAAATAATTTTTCAATTTTTGCGACTATGCGTTGCTGTTCTGCAAGGGGAGGAACCGGAAATATCGTATCTGCAACTTTATCAGAATTTAGATTTGTAACGACTCCACCACTTGCAACATTAGTAAATTGTTCGAAAGCAAAAGAAGATGAAAGTAGATGGTACAAGAAGTCTGATGTATACACTTCTCCAATTGGAGAGATAACCAACCAACCGTCATGTATACAACCATCCACATTTAATATATATGGTCGACCAAAGCTCATTGAATTTGTCAAAAGAAAATCTCCTTTATGGACAAATCTTGATTTTTTCATACCTTCAGGACGGATTTTTTCTTTTACTGAGTCAATATACTTTCCTTCCCTTGTTGTGTCGCCAATCTTAATCCAGTTGATTCCATTTTTATCATCGGTTAGGTAATCTTTTATTGGTCGAGGAGAACCACCTCTGGCTATATTGTTTATATCTCCCAACCTACTCCAACACCATGAGTTTGGTATCTCAAACGGTCTCTTCCCATACTGTCCGTTATCACAAGTGATTTCTGCCTTCGGATTGATACGCTTTAGCAACTCAGAAGCGGGTTCTTCATTTAGGTCTTGCTGTACAAGTTTACCTTGAATAGCGAGATCAAGAATTTTATTCTTTGCCTGTTTTATGATAGCCTGTAGGTCATATTTGTTTTCTTCTACTTTGTCTATCAAAGTAAACAAATGTTCCATTTCTATAATGATACGCTGTTGCTCTGAGAATGGAGGAAGTGGTATTTGTAAAGATAACAATAACTCTCGTTTCAATCCAGGTATTAATCCATTGGCTTTTGATATTATATCTTCTATGTTATGCTTTACAACGGCTTTTATGTATTTAATATTGATATAATTTGTATATGCCCTTACCGCTTGTATCTGACGAGCTATATGAGCTGTGCCAATATTGTTAATAGCCATCTTTCCAACACCAGCACCTTTACATACTACGAGTAAATCGTTTATATATGAAAAAACTGAGGGGAATTCTGTCCATCTATTTATAACTAGTTGTTCATTTTCAATATTGCTGGCTCCAATAATATAAGGAACACCTGAAACATTATTATTATATTTTTCTGGTGGAAAATCTTGCCCAGAAACAAGTTCTAAAATTTCCTCTACAGTCGTCCAAATCCAATTATCCGGCACATTAAATGGCACATTCTCATAATGGGGCATATGTATACTAATTTTATAATAACAAACCTCTAAAAGTAAGAACAATAAAAATTTCCTGAAGTCATACAACCTAGAAGAATAGTTTTACATATAATAAAATCAAAATTTTTAATAGTTATCCCTTCTACCAAAGATAAATCCCAATCCTGATTTGCCAGCCGCATTTATTTCTTTTTTCAGGAGAATTTTCTTTATGGCTATCGCCATGAAAATTCACCTGAAAAAGAATGCGGCGGCAAACGGATTAGAATTAAAGGAAAGATTACAGGGATTAACTGCGACCGACGTGACGCATAGCCGTAAAACCAAAGGAGGCTATCCTTATATTCCATATATGGCCTCACAAATGCTGTGAAAATACACTTTCCCAAATAACAAAACATAGTCTGCTTATAGAATCCCGAAATAAGACAGGGATTTCAACTCCCTCTGATCTGCATAGTCCTGTGGCTTCGCTATGACATCTGATGTCATATTATGAACTTTGATGATAATCTCTTGTATTCCACAGCCTTCTATTCTATTTTTACCCAACAACTTAAACTAATGATTATGGAGATAGTGAACATAGAAGCCGGCGCATTTATGGAAATGAACAACATCTTGTTCAAAATAGAAAAACAATTGAAAGGATTGAACTTTTCCAAATCTGAACTGAATGAATGGTTGGATAATCAGGATGTATGTATTCTTATGAATATATCAGACAGAAAACTATTGTCTCTAAGGCAGAAAGGGCTAATCCCTTTCAGTCGTATAGACAGAAAAGTATATTACAATAAAGAAGATATTCTAAACTATATGAAGAAGAACCTCAAAACACATACTAATAATGGAAATGGGACAGATGGTATTGAATAAGGATAGTAATGAGGTTAAAAGATTTATTGAAGTCATGGAAAGTATATCCAAAATGTTGGATACAAACTCTTTAATCTACAGACCTATATTGGACGGGAACCGCTATATTACAGAACAGGAGTTATCTAAAGTTCTCAAAATTACAAAAAGAACACTCATTGAATATAGAATGAATGGTAAATTGCCCTATTACAGAATAGGTGGAAAGATTCTATATAAGGAACAGGACATTATAGAAATATTGGAAAGAAACAAAGTATTAGCATTTGAATGACATTTCTTAAATCACTAATAATCAAAAACTAAACTTCATGCAAATAACTTGTAACTACTCTAAATAATTATATAAACATTTGGAGGAATAGAACCGAACACTTACCTTTGTAAAGTCAAAGGATGAGTAACGAGAATCTATCGAAAATTAGTGAATTTGGCATATGGCTGATTCAGTGGTTCGGGGATTTTTCCAAAGATATTAAAGTGTTGCAAATTAGGACTTTGAATAGTATTATTCGATTCCTGGTGGCACCACTTTAAAGAAGAACAAAAGACAGTAAAATCCTGATTTTCAATCGAAATCAGGATTTTTTTGTTTTTCCCAAACACGCAAAAACGGCAAAATATTACCGTTCGAGGTGGAGCAAAAGGTGGAGAAGTCAAAATGTTACTTCTTTTGGGTATGTGCAAAGTCTTGTATTCGAATATATAAATCACAAATAAATATTTCAGAGAGATAGTATTTTTTTCTCGATGGTTAAATCTTCTTCTGTCATGTGGGGAGAAGGAATATTGCACATGCGAATAATATCTCCAGGTTGGCAAGTATAATTGTAGTAAGCTTGTTCTTTTTCGTTTAAAACTTCATAAGCTTTTAATTCTCCTTTTAATTTCATAAATTCATCGCGAGCAATGCTGTCTGAGTATTTTACAAAAAGAATGCGTCGTGCTACAGGATTATAATTGTAATCAAAGCAAGTATAAATACCCCGTAAAAGTGGAGGGTGATCATACATGGGTAACTTTAAGCAGATATGATATAAAGCTAATTGAGGAGGCTGGTTCTCATTGAACGTAAGGTATAGGTGATTCATACCGTTCATCATGACTACTCCCCAATGTGTTACTCCATAAGCGTTATTGTGGCCAACTTCTGCATAACATCCTGTTTCTGCTGGTGTTATTAAGTAAGGTTCTATTTTTAAGCTATGACTTCCTGAAGAAATACTATAACTTAAGTAAATCCCACTGAAATAAGAAATACGGTTCAGTGTTTCTTGCATGTTGTTTTCCAGTTGTGTCAGAAAGGGATTAATCTTGTTCTCTGAAGGAGATTTAGGAATGATTTCCATTGCAAATAAAGAATTTTTCAGGTTGGCAAGTGAACCTAACAGCTTCTTTTTTGAAACATTGTTAACCCAGACTAATGCATTGTTTAAAGCCTCATCCTCATTTTCTCCTTTTTCTGTGTTTTTTAAGTATGCGGGAAGTACAGTTGAGTAAATGGCAGATAAAACACTGGGAGAAATTCCTGCTTGTTCTGCCATTTCCTTCATTTTTATACCTTTTTGTCTTAAAAAGGAAATCCGTTCGTATATTTCTTTTAAATCTTCCATATGAACTGATCTGTATAAAACAAAATAAAGATACGGCTTTTATGTTACATATATGTTTCATTTCTATTGTTTCTGTATTACTGAATCATGAGGAAATCGTTTCATGAATATTTCTGAATTATTACAGCTTTATGATTCATGTTTTATTCATTTTTTTCTTTTGAACCGGAGTCTACTTTTGCAGCGTAATCAAAATGAGATAGAAATAATGAAAACTTCAAATCCGGTGTTACAAGAGATAAAAAAGAATTCTATGCCTGACTGGCTTTTTGTTCTTTGGGCAGGTGGAACAGCACTTCTTTCTTATTCATTAGTCTATGCCCTTCGAAAGCCTTTTACTGCAGCAGAATTTAATGGACTTCTTGTTTGTGGTATGGATTATAAAATAGCTGTTAGTATAATTCAGTTATTAGGATATGTTTGTGCTAAATTACTTGGTATCAAGTATATCTCAGAATTGAAACCTGAAGGCCGTTTGAAATTTAT
>OHAN01001500.1_pt1 | contig 18575 bp, 17 predicted proteins | sample 1577121 | NCBI WGS metagenome assembly OHAN01 (sample SAMEA3541554, study PRJEB24748) | human gut metagenome | biome: human gut; feature: human-associated habitat; material: faeces | place: China | collected 2012 | reverse complement strand
AGCTTGGCGTCAATGCCCTCGATCATCTCAGCCGCCGTCTTGCGGATGGTGTCCAAAGAGCTTTTCAGCTCCTTGGTTTCCTTGCCAGATGACCAACCGGCGATGTAGCCGAAGGAGTAGTCCGAGGTTTCAATGCCGTAACGCTGACAAACCGTGTAGGCTACGCTTTCTGCCTCAACCTCCTTGGTGTGACGATCCTTCTTGTCTTCGGGGGCGGTTTTCTCGTCAGGCTTGAAGGCGTGGAGCTTGGCGTGGGCGATCTCATGAATGGCGGTTTTGACCGTCTGGATTTCACTCATACCCTCCTGAATGGCGATGCGGCTTTCAATCGGAGAGAAGAATCCCTTTGCACCGCCCGGAATATCTTCAAAGGAAATTGGGACGGGAGATTCCTGCTTGAGCGCATCGAAGAACGCCTCGTAGTTCTCGACGGTGCCTTTCAACTCATCGACGATGATGTCCGGAAGCTCCTTGCCGTCCGTCTGGGAAACATCAAAGACGCTCACCACCTTGAAGGCAGGACGCAGAACCTCGACCGTCTCCGTGACAGCCTTTCCGTCTGTGCCAATCACCGGCTTCTGCGTCAAAGGGTCAATCTTCTCGCGCTCTTCCTGCGCCTTGTACGGCGCGGGCGCAAGAATCTTGATTCCTTTTTCACCCTTCATGACCTGACGGTCAAAGTTACGCTGCCACGAGGTATAACCGGCAACATAGGTTGCCTCCGGCTTCTGCATCGCAATGAGCAGCGTGTTGTTGAAGGAGTAGTTGTAGAACTTGGACATCGTGCGGAGATATTCCTTGAACCGCTCGGATTCAAAAAGCTCCTTGATGCCCTGTTCCAGCTTGTCCGTAATTTCGCGGACTTGCTGTGCATTTCTGTTTTCAGCCATCTCAAACCTCCATTTCGTATTTGCTTCGGGGAGAAGAAAACCCCGTCTGGGATTTGCTCAATAAACGAGCCTTTACCTCAGACGGGGTTTCTCTGCGCGTCATCCGACGATGGAAGATGTTATCCTCCTTCTCCCATTCAATCAGACGGTCAAACATATCCGGGTGCTTTGTGATCATGTGCAGCAGCTCCGAGTCACTGGCGTTGGGACAGAACCAGCAGCCGTTTCTTCGGCAGTGAGCGTAGATTGGGGAAAGCAGCCCGTGTTCCTGACAGAGCTTGTAGGCGTCCGCCTCGGTCATACCGTATTTGGCAAGCAGACTGACCTTCGTTATTCCATCCAGACGAGCAAGGCGTTTTGGCTCATCCTCCGCGATGCCGACATAGCTCACAGTGTCCGGCGAGAGTGCGGCATTGTACTTGCGGACTGGCGGGATTTTGCAGTCACGATTGACTGCACACATACCAGCCCATGCAAAGCCGCGAACCTCGCCCTTGTGCGGTCCGCGGGTGATGACATGATGGAACACCTCATCGTAGGTCTTGTCTGCATGGAGAATGGTGAACTTGATGCCCAGCTCCTTTTCGCAGAAGGGCTTGATCCGGTCATAAATGAAGTCCCGGTGTTCCGGGACTTCGCCGCTTGTGTCTTTGTCGAACATGACCTCACTGAAAACCGCTTCGTCCAGCGGCTCATTGTGATGTGCAGCCAGCAGGAGCGTCGCTACGCTGTCTTTGCCTCCGCTGCATGAAGCAACATACTTTGGGCGGGTCATCGATCAAACTCCATCTTGAAGCTGACGTATTTGCCGCCGCTGTCATCCAGACGAATGACCGCATCATAGAGCTGAGGCTTCTTCGGCGTGTAAAACCCGGTCACTCGGCACCAGCCCTTGTCCAGCAGCTCCTTTGCAATCTTCTTGGTCAGCTTCTTTTTCTTGCTGGAAAAGAACTTGTTGTCTTCCCACAGGCAGAAGGAGCATTCCTTGTTCGAGCAGTAGAAGTTGCCCTTGCCGACATAGACCGGAGAACCACAGCGGGGACACTTGCCGATTTCCTCCCTGCCCGTGCCGAAACGCTGGGCTTCGGCATCGGAGAGAAACGGATAGGCTTTCACGAGATCCCCGGTCATCCGGACAATGCCGCTGAGAAATGCGTCTGCATCCGCATTGCCGCGCTCAATCTCCATGAGCGTGTTTTCCCATTCCGCAGTCATTGCGGGAGACGTGATCTGTTCCGGCAGAACACAGACGAGGTTGCAGCCGTCCTTTGTGGGAATGAGGGATTTGCCTTTGCGCTCTGCAAAGCCGGATTTCACCAGCTTTTCAATGATACCGGCGCGGGTCGCGGGTGTTCCGAGACCTTTCTTCTCGGTGTCATCGTCAAACTGATCGTTTCCGGCAGTCTCCATTGCAGACAGGAGCGTGTCTTCCGTGTACTGCTTCGGAGGCGTTGTGAAGTGTTCGGTGACGCTGGCAGACACACCATCCAGCATATCGCCCTCATGGACTTCGGGCAGGGACTTCACGGGATCGTCTTTTTCCTTCGCCTTGAGGGAAGCCTTGAACAGCTCTTCGATGGCTTTCCATCCGTTTTGAACGACGGTCTTGCCCTTGGTTTTGAACTCGTAGCCCTCGCAGGAGAGCGAGATCTGCGTTTCTGCGTAGGTGTGCTTCTCGCCGGTCGCACACAGAAGGCGCATCCCGACAAGATTGAGAATTTTCTGCTCCGACTGAGGGAGTGCGGAAACATCCTGCTTTTCAAGCTGGACGGTCGGGAGAATGGCATGGTGATCTGTGACCTTGCTGTTGTCGGTTACGCGGGCAATGTCCGGAGTAACCGAAACACCGGAGAAAAGCGGAAGCTGGCGGCAGACAATAGAAATGACCTGACGGGCGGTGTCCTCCATATCGTCCGTAATGAACTGGCTGTCCGTGCGCGGATAGGTCAGGAGCTTCTTTTCGTAGAGTGTTTGTACGAGATCGAGCGTCTGCTGGGCGGTGAAGCCGTAGTATCGGTTTGCCTCGCGCTGCAAGGTGGTCAGATCATAGAGCTTCGGAGGGTTGACGGTTTTCGTCTCCCGCTTGAGAGAAGAAACGACGGCTTGCTTTTTCTCGCAAGCCGCCGCAATCTTCTTTGCTTCCTCTTCGGTTTTGACCTTTTCCAGATCGGCGGTCAGATCGCCCTTGCCGACGTGGACGTTGAAATACTTCTCCTTATGGAACGTGGAGATTTTCCCGTCACGCTCCACCAACATTGCAAGGGTCGGCGTCTGGACGCGCCCGACCACCAGCTTCTTGTGATAGAGCGTGGTGAACAGGCGGGTGCCGTTGATACCGACAATCCAGTCTGCCTTCGAGCGGCTGAGTGCCGCTTCATAGAGACGGTCATATTCCTTGCCGTCCCGGAGATGGTTGAAGCCTTCGCGGATGGCGGAGTCCTCCAACGAGCTGATCCACAGACGCTTGAAGGGCTTGGTGCATCCGGCTTTGTTGTAGACCAGCCGGAAGATCAACTCACCCTCGCGTCCTGCATCGGTTGCGCAGACCAGCTCGGTGACGCACTTGTCCTTCATAAGAGCGGACAGCACCTTGAACTGCTGTGCTTTGTCCTTTGTGACCTCGAACATCCAGTTTTCCGGAACAATGGGCAGATCGTCATACCGCCACTTGGCATACCGCTCATCGTAGGAGCTGGCGTCTGCCAGCTCCACCAAATGACCGAAGCACCACGAAACGATGTAGTTGCCGCCCTCCATGCAGCCGTCCTTGCGGGACGTCGCGCCCAACACCTTTGCGATGGACTGGGCGACGCTGGGTTTTTCAGCAATGACTAAGATCAATCTTCATCACCTTCCGTTTCGGCATCCTCCGCAATCTGCGGCTCATCATCCTCGTTGATGTACGGCTCTTCCTCGTAGCCTTCATCGTCGAAGAAGTCCATGTCCTCATCCTTGGGCTTTCTGCCCTTGACGAACTTGATGTAGTAATAAGCTGCACCCGCAGCACCGGCAAGGACAAAGATGACGAGGATCATGCCGATGTTGGATTTCTTTTCGGGCTTGGGGGCGGGGACATCGGTTTCCGCATCCTTGTCCGGCTCAGGCGTAACGGGGGCTGTGCCGGTGCATTCGCTCATGTTGGTCTTGCAGACCGGGCAGTCGGTGTTGACCTGACCGGCAGCGCACTTTTCCTTGCAGTTACAGGTGGTCAGAGCAGCCGCAGTATCTTCGTCCAGCAGCGCAAGCAGATCGCTTTCATCGACCATGTTCAGGAAGTATGTCTGATACTGTTCCTCGTCCTCATTGATGGGCGCATCGTAGTCGATGACAATGAAGAAGGTGTTGCCGTTCTTCGTCTGGACTGTGATGAACTGCTTGTTGGTTGCCCTGTCATAGAGCAAGTCGCGGGTGTAGGCGTTGCCCTCATCGTCAATCGGCTCACCCTTCGGCTTTTCCGGCGCGGGAGTGGTTTCAGGCTGCTGTTCCGGCTGTGTTGCCTCCGTGACGGGAAGGTTCTGCTCGGTGTCGTCGGCATAGGCAAACGCCGTCACCGAGAAGCAGGACAGAACCATGACGCAGACCGCAAGGACGGTCAGAAAACGAAACTTCTTACGCATTGTCGATTACCTCCGTATTTTCAGCGGGCTTGGTGCCGCCCTTCATGGAAGACAGGAATGCCATGATCTGATCCTTGTCCATCACCATAGAGCGCACGGTATTGATGATTTCAAGGTTCTCCAGCTCCGTCTTCTTGTCGTACAGCTCCTTGAGCTGACCTTCGATTTCGGATTTCTTCTTTTCAGCCTTCTCAATGTCGGAGAGGACTTTCTGATACTTGGGATTCATGCAAAACTCCTTTCTTTTAATAGGCGGGTCTTCCGAAGGCGTAGAAATGCTGCTGCCAGTAGGAAGAATTGATGGATGTGTACTGAATGGGGTCGCCGCAGTGGATCATGACGCCATCACCAACGTAGATGCCGACGTGAGACACGCCGGGGGTGTCATACGTCCCGACGAAGAAGATGAGATCACCGGGCTGTGCATTCGCCTTTGAAACCGGCGTACAGACGTTGTAAAGCCCTTGTGCGCCAAGCCGTCCGGTATTCACAAGACCGCTGTTTGTGAGAACGTAGCTGACGAAGCCGGAGCAGTCGAAGGACGTGTCGGGATTGGAGCCGCCCCACACATACGGATAGCCGAGATACTTTTCCGCCTCGGTAATCAGCGTTGCAAACTTCTCGTCGTTCAGGTATTCCGGGTTGACATCGTAGTCGGCGGGAGGATTTGTGATGTACTTGTCCACATAGGGGGAGTCACCGAACAGATCCTCACGGTTGCCCAGCACCGACATATACGTTGCGTACATGGAGAGCTGTTCCTGAGACATGATGTAGACCGGGACGTGGGAGAGATTGAAGTTTTCGAGCTTCACGTTGCAGATGTAGTAGTCATACGGGACGCGGTAGGTTTCCGTGTGCGTATTGCCGTCTGCATCCGTCCATGTGTCGGTCTCCGTGCGGTATCTGGTTTCGACGATGACCTCTTCGGTGAGGATATACTGCTTTTCAAACAGCATTTGGAGCGTACCCTGCACCTCATCCAGCGTGAACTCGCCCTCATGGAGAGCCGAGAGAATGGAGATTAGCACATAGGGGTCATGCTCAATATCATCCAGATCGAAGTGATATTCGTCATAGTCATGAGTTCCTTCATAGTTATCCAGATAGCTTTGCAGCTCTTGCTCCATCCGGCAATACTGCGCCTCCGCGCCAAGCATCGCGTCATCCTCACTAAGATAAGAGGAAGCGATTACCGTCGAGCCGGTAGAAGTAAGCATCGAACACGAGCTGATTCCAGCACCGAGCAAAACGAGAAGGGCAATTCCGACGCCGATCCAGATGAAGACCTTCTTGTTCTTCTCAAAGAACTCCTTGATCTTGTCGGACGCCTTCTCACCGAGCTTCTTGCCGGTATTCTTTGTGGCAGTCCCGGCAGTCTGAGACCCGGCATTTCGAGCGGCGGCATATTCCTTCTTGATGCTCTGCTTCTGATAGTGTTTGTTCATGTTCTGCTTCTTCATCTCAGGATGCTCCTGCTGATTTCTCTCATATTGGAGCTTCGCATCAGCAGCATCCGCCTTGTGTTCCAGCTTGGAGACCTTTTCATAAGGCTTGTTGACGCTGCTTTCCCGATGATGGCGGAAATGCCGAGCGGCAGTCTCAGCGGCGATCTCCGTTTTATGAGCCGCCTCAACCGCCGTGTTTTCCTGTTCGACCTCATGGATTTTGCCGTGAATGCCGGAAGCGAGGGTGTCACCGACCTTGCGGACGGTTTTGTCTGCCTCGAATTGCAGCTTGCCCTTGCCCTTCGGCTTTTTCAGCTCATCTTCAAAATGAAGGCGGGTTTTGCCCTTGCCGGTTTCCTCATCAAAGACACGCTCTTTCTTGAGAACCTTGTGCGTGGGCAGCTTCTCACGGGCGGCATCCAGCCGATCATGCGCCTTCTCAGATTTTCTTTCGAGCTTCTGCATCCGCTTCGTGGGCGGAACGGCATCGTCCGAGACCGACTTCGCAGAGGCAGTCTCCGCCGCTTGAGAGAGAACGGTGTCTGCATCCACGGCTTCAACCGCAGAGGTCTTGCGCAGCTTGTGCGTAACAACCGTTTCGGCAATCACCGTGCCGGTATGAGAAGAAACGCCGTGCTGCTCCAAAGCAGGAGGCTTGAACGGAGTCTCTGACACGGGCAGCGGTTCGGGTGCATTCTGGGGTGGATTTTCTGCCTTTTTCTCTTCTGTGACGGACGTTTCCGAGGGCGGCTGAGTGTTATTATCCTCAGCGTGTTCCGCCTGAAACTGACGCTGTTGACGGCGCATCTGCACCTTTTTCTGTTCCTCCGCAGAAGGAGCTTCGGAAGGCACGGCGGTTTCAACCGGCTTCACAAGCTCTGCATCTTCCAGCCTTCCCGAAACGCGCTGCTCGGTGCCAGCTGTCAGGTTTTCCTCGACCGCGCCCTCTCGCGTCATCCGCAGAACTACCTTGTCGCGGGCTTTAAGTTCCGGTTCCTTTGTCATCAGATTTCACCTCCAATCCGCTTGTAGGCAAGCTCGGTGTACGCCGGATTCAGCTCGATGCCGACGAAATGACGCCCCATCTGCGCGGCAACCATGCCGGTTGTGCCGCTCCCCATGAAGGGATCAAGCACAATGCCGCCTTCGGGACAACCGGCAAGCAGACAGGTTTCAACCAGTTTCGGAGGGTAGGCGGCGTAGTGACCGCCCTTGAAGGGAACGGTGTTGATCTTCCAGACATCGCGCTTGTTGCGGAGCGGATTGATGTCTGCGTCCTTGATCTCGCCATGCTCACGAGGGCGGTTGATGGACTGCGGCTGAGGCTGACCGGGAACGGGCTTGCCGTATTTGTTGCCGCCCTTCATGCCGCGCTTGAGGCGTTCTGCCGTTGCGGGGGCAATCGGCTCGGAGATTGCCTTGTAGTCGAAGAAATACTTTTTCGACTTGGAGAACAGGAAAATATGCTCATAGCAGCGCGATAGGCGGTCTTTCACGCTCTCCGGCATGGGGTTATCCTTCATCCAGATGATGTCGTTGCGCAGATACCAGCCGGTATCGCGGAGGGCAAAAGCAAGCATCCACGGAATGCCGATCATGTCCTTCGGCTTGCAGCCCTCAACCTTGTTGTTGAGAGCCACAGCCTGACCGTTTCTGCCGTAGGGGTTCTTCGGGTCAATGAAATCACCCTGATTGCCCTTTCCAGCGTAGGTGTCCGAGATGTTCAGCCAGAGCGTTCCATCCGGACGCAAAACGCGCCTGACTTCGGTAAACACTTCCGTCAGGCGCGAGATATATTCCTTCGGCGTTGTCTCTCTGCCGATCTGAGCCTCCATGCCGTAATCGCGGAGCGCGTAATACGGAGGGGACGTCACACAGCAATGAACGCTGTCATCGGGCAGAGTTTTCAGGATTTCAAGGCAATCGCCGGTATGAATGATGTCAAGTTGTATGGTGGTGTACCTCCTGTTCTGTTGGATTTGTGTTTCCATTGAAATGTTGGTTGTGAAACCCGACAACATTTCAATGGGCATCAGTCGGAGTAATACTCGTCCGGCTCGTAGTCCTCGTCGAGATCGTCAATCTCGTCCGCCCAACGGTCGAAGATTTCCTCGGCTTCCTTCGCCGCCTCACGATAGAGGCTCAGGCGGTTCTTCTCGAAGGCAGCAAAGGCGGGGACGAACTTGCCAAACTCGCGGATTGCCTTCACATCATGCGTGCGCATATCTGCGACGCACTGGATGATTTCGGACATCGTGAGCAGATCGTCGATCATCAGCTCATACTCGCCCTTGGGGATAGAAACGGTTTCATCATCCGCCGCGTCAGCGAAAGGGGTATTCTCATCGCTGTTGCTGCACTTGGGAACATCAACCTTGAAGTAGAAACTGATCATATCCACAGATACCTTGGTCATAATCTGACGCGCCTCCTTGACCTTTTCGTCGATGTCCTCCCTCACATGGAGATAGGCGCGGTGATGCTTCTTGAGGTCGCTTTCCAGTCGGATCAGATCGGTCAGCTCCCACAGAGCCTTAAACAGCGCGGAGGTGTTCTCTCCGTATTCAATAGCGTCCGCATAGGGAATGGTAATCATCTTGTTGTTCATATTCAAAATCCTCCTTAGTTCTGTACGGTTTCTTCTAAGCGGGTGGTCATGATGCGGTAAAGCTGGGTGTCCTTCGGGAAATCGTCCTTGAAGGGAACGATGGTCGAGCCGTAGAAGATCAGCCCCTCACCGGCATTGGAATTGGTGATGTAGTTCTGCTGGCTGGGCGAGATGTTCAGCGCCTTCGAGAGAATCTGCCGGTCGCCGGATGCCTGATTCAGAAGGTAGACAAAATCCGAGTTTTCAAAGATGTTCTCCACCTCACGGGATGCAAGCAGATCCTTGACGTTCTGCGTGATTCCGGTCGGAATGCCGCCCCATTTTCTGAAACGCTTCCAGATTTCCACGCTGTATGCGGCGGTCTGTTCCTCTTTCAGCAAAAGGTGGAACTCGTCCATATAGTAGCGCGTTGCCTTGTGCTGGGCGCGGTTGATGGTAACTCTGTTCCACACCTGATCCTGCACAATCAGCATTCCGAGCTTTTTGAGCTGCTTGCCCAGCTCCTTGATGTCATAGCAGACGAAGCGGTTGTTGACATCCACATTCGTTCTGTGATTGAAGACGTTCAGAGAGCCGTGAACATAGATTTCAAGGGCAGTTGCGATGCGCTGTGCCTCCGGCTCCTTCTGATTTCTCAGAATGTTGTAGAGGTCTTCGAGAATCGGCATTTTTTCTGGCTTGGGGTCTGCAAGAAACTCCTGATAGACCATGCGGACGCTGCGGTCAATGATGGTCTTCTCAACCGGCTGCAAGCCGTCCTTGCCGCCGACAATCAGCTCACACATGGAGAGGATGAAGTCGGATTTCAGCGTCAGCGGGTTTTCCTCTTCGGAGTAGTTCGTGTTGATGTCCAACGGATTGATGTAATCCGTGCTGACCGGCGAGATGCGGATGACCTGACCGCCGAGCTTCTGCACGAGGGGAAAATACTCGGCTTCGGGGTCGCAGACGATGATGTCATCCTCTGTGATGAGGAAGGCGTTCGTCATTTCACGCTTGGCGGAGAAGGACTTACCAGAACCGGGCGTACCCAAGATCAGCCCGTTGGGGTTCTTGAGCTGCTTGCGGTCCACCATGATCATGTTGTTGGACAGCGCATTCAGCCCGTAGTAGAGAGCCTCGCCGCCCTGAAAAAGCTCCTGTGTGGTGAACGGCACGAAAACCGCTGTGCTGGAAGTGGTCAGTCCGCGCTCGATCTCCACCTGATTGACGCCGATAGGCAGAGAGGACATCAGCCCTTCCTCCTGCTGAAAGTCAAGACGCTTGAGCGCACAGTTATACTTTTGGGCAATGGCGGCGGTCTGGAACACCGCATTTTCGAGCTTCTGGCGATTGGTTGCCGTATTCATGATGAGGATGGTCACAAGAAACAGTCTCTCATTGCGGGTCTGGAGATCCTGCAACAGACGCTTCGCCTCACCGCCGAAGGTGGCGAGATCGGACGGGATAATGTCCATGTCGTAGCCGGAGCGGACTGCCTTTTTCTGTTCCTCAATCTTCATTTTGTCGAGATCGGTGATCTTCGACTTGATGCTCTTGATTGCCTTCGCCTGGTCAATCGTCCGGATATGAAAATTGACCGTGATGTTGCTGTCCATCTCAAGGAAGTCGGCAAGCATACGGTCATTGAGTTCCGGCGCGAGGATTTGCAGGAAGCTCACCGCGCCGATGGTTCTGCCCATCTTGAAGCACTTGCCTTCACGGAAGTCAAAGGAAGTGGGCGCGATGAAGTCCTTCGTGCTGAGTCCCGTCCGGGCTACCATGTCAAAGGAAAAGCGGAACGGCTCATTGGTGTCCATGTTGAACACATCATGAAGCACTTTCAGCCGCTCGTAGCCGGACAGCGGCTCGGTTCTCACACCGAGGGTTTTGAAGTTGTTGAGAATGTCGGTTTCAATGCGTTCGAGCTTCGGTTTTGCCGTGCGGAGGGAGTCTGCCTCAATGCCGAAGGTGATGTACTTCTTCTTGACCAGTCCGTTGTTGCCCTTGGTGAGCTGGCTTTGCAGCATACCGGAATACTCGGAGCGGATGTCGTTGAAGGCGTCCTCCTGTGCCGGAATGTTGATGCGCTTGCGGAACTCATTGAGGCTTGCCTTCTGATTGATGAAGGAGAGCTGGACGAAGATCGAGCTGTCGAAGTAGTTCAGAAAGTCGCACCAGTTCTCAAAGATGGCAGTTTTGTCCTCGTTCTGCGCAAGCTGGTAGTTGATGTCCTCAAAGGCGATGGACTTCGTGTAGAGGCGGCTGTTTACCTTGCAGATACCGTCGCGGCACATCTCCACATAGGGAATGGTCTGCTGGGCGGACTTGCGGACTTTCTTTGCCTTCCTGTCCTTTTTCTTCTGCATGACGATCCGCTTCTTTTCCTGAGCGGAAAGGGCATCGCCGTAAACGACGCCGTTCTTGACGGTCATCTTAGGCTTTGCCTTTGCTGTGCTGTTGTTCAAGCTGCAATTCCTCCTGTTCTTTGATTTTCTGCTGAATTTCAGCGTAGAGATTGTTTGTGCGATAGGGACGCACCTTGTCCCGGATGAACATGGACTGTACGATGTGGTACAGATACTTTTCGGCGGGCTGACCGTCCTTCTCGTAAAGCGCGAAGAAGATGAACGGGAGCATGATCACCACCATCAGCATTGCCGCCGTAGACAAGTCGAGATGCGCCTTCGCCAGAAAGAAGATCGGGACGCCGACCGCCGCAGCGATGGAAAAACAAATGAGCTGCCGCTTGGTCAGGTTGAACATGACCTTCGTTTTGACGCGGTTAAGATCCTTTGGGACCGGAACAAATGCCATTGACTGTTTCCTCCTTTCTAAGCTGCTTTTCATAACGCAGCTTCATTTGTGCGGGATATTGATCCTCCTTCGGTTGACGCTTGCCCGTCCAGCGAAGCCCACCCGCTTTGCCTTGACAAATCCAGCCGGAAGCCCGAAGGCTTGCACCGTTTTCGCCTTCCAGCGTGTAGGTGATGATGCGCTTATAGCCCATAGCCGCAGCAGCTCTTGCCGCCGCACCGTAGAGAAAGCTGCAAGCGTTCTTCTCTCCGTTGGTGCATAGCCTTGTAACCTCCAATGTGAAGCCGTCATCCAGATACCGGCTGACGGGACGCCCGGCGATGATCACACCGACAAGCTCACCGTCTGCTTCACAGCCGATGGAGAACTTGTGACCGGCAACCGGCTTGTGATGCCGGTGATGCTGCCGGACGTACTCGTTGGCGTCACGAAGAGAAATGGGTCTTAGCCGCAGCATGGTGTTTCCTCCATTGGAAGATGTGCCGTGCATTCGACCTCGTTGCCCCAAACATCCCAGCCTTCGGGAGACTGACGGGCAAAAAGCTCTACGCGGGGAAGGTCTCCCATGAGCCGAACAATGCGTTCCCGCGCCTCATCCGGCTTTTTGGAATGCTCTTCGATGTGGCTGAGGATGACCTGACGCACACCGGCGTCAACTCGCTTCGGGTGTCCCTTCGTGGCAAGGATGCAGATTTCCGCGTTTGCCCTTGTCCAGTACCCCATGCCGGTGAAGAGGTCATCGTTCTTGCGGTTTTGCTTCACCCATACAAAAGCCACGGTCTTATAGGAAAAGCCCCATGCCGTCAGCACTTCGAGTGCTTCACAGAGGCACGGGAACGTGATCCAGAGGAACAGAGCGCAGTTCTTAGCGGCAAGCTCACCGACCGGAAGTGCCTTGATGTCCTCAATGCACATTGTCGGGTAGTGGCTTTCCGCCGACCGTCCCTGTCCCTTCTTGGAGTAAGTCCGATACGCCCAAGGTGGATCGGCGTAGATGATGCTGTACTTCTTCATGCTGCCGCCCTCCTTAGTGCGCATGGAAAATGGATTTTGCAAGGCTTCCGGTCTTGAACAGCGAGAAGCACAGAATAACCGTGTACGCTGCCACAGAGAACAGAGCCGAATGAATGTTGTCTGCGATAATCATGCCGTTGATCAGCACCGCATAGATGCCGACACAGACCATGATGAGGAAGCCCTGAAATGCCAGAGCGAACAAGCCTTTCAGATAGTTCGTGCCGATGCTGCCCCATTCGCGGTTGCTCATGGTTGCAATGGGAATAGGCGCAACGCTCACGGTGCAGTAAATCTCAATCATGCGCCCGTAGAGAATGACCGTAATGAGGATCGCCATGATTTTGAGGCACAGGCTGATCAGAAGCGTTTCTATTGACAGACCGAGCAGTTCTCCGACGCCCATGTTCTCCATGCCGGTACGCATCTGCGCAATCGTCGCGTCAATGTCAATGCTCGTGCTGCCGTGGATTACTCCGGCTGCACCGGAAACCACGTTCTGCCCGATGTCGAATACTGCCATCACGATGTCAAACGTATGCGTCACGAGGTAGATCGCCACAGCCGCCTTGAAAAACCACTTGAAGAACATCCAAGTGTCCATGTCGTGAAGGTTGTTTTTCTCGGTGATCATGGAAATCAGCTCGTAGCACAAAACGAAGGTGATGATGATACCAGCGATGGGGACTATCACGTTTTCGGATAGTCCCCGGATCATCTGGTACACGCCGCCGTTCCAGCCGGACGGTGTTTGCCCAACTTCGGCGGCAATCGTTCCTACCTTCTCGTTGACATCGGTGAACATATTGGTCAGGTTGCTCTCGATCCATCCGATCAGCATATCCTTGAGAGCCTGTTCGATCTTTTCTAAAATGCTGCCCAATATTTCACCACCCTTCGGTTAAGCTGGGCTTGCCGTGGATTAGCCGAACAAACCGGAGAGCAGGGGGATGAGGGTCGTGCCGATCAGCACCACACCGCCGCCAGCCATGAGCTGCTTGATGCCCTGAGACTTGGCGCCGGGGTTGTCGTTGCCGTAGCCTTCCATGAGGTTGACAACACCCCACACTGCGAGACCTGCGCCGAGGGCGATAACGAGCGTCTGAAGAACCGTGACAGCCTGATTGATGAAAGCCATAGATTTTCCTCCTTGATTTGAAAAAGATTGGTTGTGTATTTTTGAAAATGGGCATAAAAAAAGAAGCCCCGTCGCTGTTCTGCTTTGGGAGCCATCAGGCTTTACCCACTGCGCAGTGCAGCGACGGGGCTTTAATCTGCATCGACCTCGCCCATATCATAGAGGTCGAATGTGTCATCGGGCTTGACTACCAGCTTGTGCTGCCGGTACTTCTCGATGTCAAAGATGTTCCGCTTGTCGTAGTCGGAGAGCTGTCGGTATTTGGGATGCTTCGTAATGTCGTATTTGTTACTGAGAAAAGGTCTCACACCTCGAAGCTGCAAAATACACTTAGCTCCGTCCATGACGGCGATCTCATCCTGAGACATCAGTTCCTTGCCGGTCTTCTGATAATTCAGGCCGTAGGAGTTGTTGTTGGAACGGGTTTCCGAGGTGTTGTAAAGGTCGATTGTCTCCTTGCCCAGCACCTCGCTGATTTCCTTGAGCGTGGATTTCTCCTTACCACCAAGAAAAAGTGTGCAGTCACAGTTGCCCGTGATGGTGTCCGCCGCGTCCTTGTAGATGGTCTTGAGCTGAGACTGGGACTGCAAGATGATTGACGCCGAAATTTCCCGGCTTCGTATGGTGGCGATGAGCTTATCAAACTTCGGGATTTGACCGATGTTCGCAAACTCGTCAAGCAGACAGCGCACATGGACGGGAAGCCGCCCGTTGTAAACGTCATCTGCTTTGTCGCAGAGAAGGTTGAAGAGCTGGGAATACATGATTGCCGCAACGAAGTTGAAGGTGTCATCGGTATCCGAAATGATGACGAACAGCGCCGTCTTTCGGTCTCCGATGGTGTCCAGCTCCATCTCGTCGTAGCTCATCAGCTCCCGCAGCTCTGCGATGTCGAAGGGCGCAAGCCTTGCACCGCAGGAAATTAAGATCGACTTAGCGGTCTTGCCAGCAGCCAGCTTGTATTTGCGGTATTGCTTGACCGCGAAGTGATCCGGGTCACGGGCTTCCAGCTCGTCGAACATCTTGTCCACGGGATTCTTGAAGGTCTCATCGTCCTCTCTGGCTTCCGAGGCATTGATCATTTCGAGCAGGGTAGTAAAGTTTTTCTCGTGGTCGGGTGCCTCGTACCAGATGTAACCGATGAGGGCTGTGTAGTACAGCTTCTCCGCCTTCACCCAAAAATCTTCGCCGGACTTATCGCCATCTCCCTTCGTGTTGACGATGATCGTATTGACCAGCTTGAGGATGTCCTTCTCGCTGCGGATGTAGCTGAAAGGATTGTAGTGCATGGATTTCTTGAAGTTGATGGTATTCAGCGACTTGATGACATAGCCGCCCTTTTCGAGCATCTTGCCGCACTCCACCAGTACCGTACCCTTCGGATCAGTGACCACATAGGAGCTGTGCATCTGCATCAGGTTAGGTTTGACGAAAAAGCGCGTCTTGCCTGAGCCGGAACCGCCGATGACAAGGATATTTTTGTTGCGGGCGTATTTCGGCTGCTTCGGGCGGCTGTTCATGGTCAGGAACTCCGTCTGCGTTAGGATGACGTTGTTCGAGAACTCCGGATCCGTGTACGGCTTGATGTCTTCCGGCTTGCCCCATCGTGCAGATCCGTATTCTTCGCCCTGCCGGAACTTCTTGCGGTTCTTGCCTTTGACGTAGACCGCCAGCTTGAGCAGCACACCGGCAATCAGACCGATGAGCAGATCGACGGGATGAAAGCTGGGAAGCGGATTTGCAAAGGCAGTGCCGAATACAGCAAAGCCGTTTGTCAGCTTGTCGATGAACTCCGTGCCGGGAGCGAGACGAAACACGGCGGCGATCTTATCCGCGAAGTAGAAGGCGAAGACATACGGTAGGTTCAGAAGAACGAGCTTCTTCACATCGGGTTTGTTCACAGCTCCACACCCCGATCCTTGGTCTTGACCTTAGCTTTCTCTTTGTGCTGTGCCTTGCTCTGGGCTTTCTCCTGATCCAGCTTGTGCCGGATGGACGGCTGTTCCTTCTGCTTGACCGTTTTGGCAGAGAACTCCTTGAAGGCGGCGGTCATCACATCAACGTCCCGCCCTTTGAAGAAGACCAGATAGTTGGGCGGCTCGATGGAAACGTCCTTCTTGAGTGCAAAGTCCAGACCGTATTTACTGGCTGTTCGTTCAAAGGACTTGATGTTGCCATCCGTCACCTCGATGTTGGAGATGGCGGCGTTCTGACTCATCAGATGCTTGATGGACTGCTTACCGCGATAGGTTTTTGGCTGCTGCATCTGTTTCTGCGCCTTCTCAATCTCCTGCACGAACTTGTCCAGTGCCTTTTTCAGCACCTCGGCTGAGATTTTGCCGCCCTTGATCATGATTGCAACAACTTTGGTGTTGACTTCATCCTGCATTGCAGTGATACCTCCTTTCCTTGAAATGATTGAGGGAATGCTGCCTCAGCTAAGGCGGCACAATCCGGCGATAGATGATTTTCATTTACACTGTCCTCCTTTCCGAGCATTGCTCACGATGGTATTCATTAAAGAGTGTCTTCACAAAGGCTATAATCGTAGGTCTTCGGCTTCTTTGACCCTGCCGATCTGTCCTGCCCGTAGAAATCATGATTGACGAGCGCGGAGTAGTAATTGTCTATCGTCAGAGAGGCGTTATACAGAGCGGTCAACAGGTACGCCCGGATATTACGGATGTCTGACGGGTTCTTGTTCATTGCTTCCAGAACGTACTCTATGTGGCTGCTATTCAGCTTGAGAAAGCGGGACTTAACCACTTGCTGCGGCATATCCTCACCATTGATACGGATGGTCGGAGCGGTAGAGCAGACGGCATCCAGCATGATGTCCATGATCTCCCGGAAGCGGTCTTTATCGAACTTCGGATCCTGACAGAGAATGTTGTAGTCAAGATTCTCTTTGATAATCTCTTCATACTCGCTTCGCTCATCCATCCTGTCCATCCCATCAAGATTGATGGATTGATAGTTCTTTGAGAGAGTATTTCTTTCTTGAGTAATTACTTGGATAGTATTTCTTTGTGCGGGATTTTCCCTATGGGGATTCTCCACGTCTGGATTCTCCACATCGGGATTTTCCCTGTGTGGATTATCCCTGTGTGGCAAACCGGCTTGCGGCATCTCATAGATGTCGAACTCCGTGCTGACCATTCTGCCCTTATCATCTCTGCCACGGTGACGGACAAGGTAGCCGTTTTCCTCAAGCTCCTTGAGTGCCGAAAGTATGGCGTCGGGACCTTCCTTGCAGAGTGCCGCAAGACCACGGGTGGAGAACTGCCAGCCGTCGTTGAAGGACAGCATCTTTGAGAGAAGACCGACTGCTTTGAGGGAGAGGTTCTTATCTCTCAGGTGGGTATTGCCCATGACCGTGAAGTCACGGGTTTTATTGACGCGATAGACTGACACATGATCACCCTGCCATTTCCGTAGATACTTCAACGCCGCAGATTCCAAAGTAGCGGATGCGGATGACGTTCTTGCCCTTCGGGGTGAAGTAGGTCTGAGAGCCGGTATAGCGGAAGGTCACGAAATCCCGGACGATGAAGAGTCCTTCGTTGCTCATCTTGTTGTAGGGAAGAAGCTGACCGGAGGGAGAGCGGAACAGATACCCTTCGTTAAGCAGGAATTTGACGAACTTGCGCTCCGGGATTTTCAGTTCCTTCGCCGTGGTGCGAATGTTGGTGCAATCATCTGGATTGACGAAGGCGTCAAAGTAATCGGCTTTCGGTCTTGCGATGCCCAGCTCCGCTTCAAGGGCATTGGCGCGATTCGTTTCCTTGAGCAAGGTCTGCGCAAGCTCTATGATGACCGCCGGTTCCTTCTGAATGCGGTCCAGCAGGGATTCCGTCATGTAGCAGCCGGTCTTGCGGATCATGGGAACAACCTCATCGAACAGCCAGTGTTCAAATCTTTCCGCCGAGGGGAGTTTGCTATGGACAATTAGCCTGTAAACATCACCCTCCGTAATGTAGGAAAGGGACTGCGTACCGCCGCTCGTAAGGGTGTCCCGTTTTAGGACACCCTTGCAATGGTCAATAATTGCCTTGCCGGGTCTGGCATACCCCAATGCTCTTGCAACATCTGAGCCGCAGAACAGAAGTGTTTCTCCGTCGAGGATCGTCCTCACCTCACCGAACTGTTCATTCTTGAAGACTTCGATTTTGTTATCCATGACAGGTTTCCTTTCCGGCATCAGATGTGCCACTTTGATTTTTGAGTGTAGAAACGGGATTGCAGCAGTAGGGACACTCCGCAAACACGCAGGACTGATATTTCCAGTGAGGACGGTGAAAGCGGCAGCTTCGGCACTCAGGGAGAATGCCATCCGCGCCGCTGTCAAAATGCTCAAAGCCGGGTGTGGTCTGCATCAGCAATTCCAGTGCTTGCAGATCACCGGCTGTCATGCGTTTCATGCTTAAAAACTCCTTTCCTTCGCCGCATCGCCAGCAAATATTCCGGCTTTTGGGCAACAAAAAAAGAGGGTTTGCTTCTTACTCCAAATTGGAGAAGAAACAAACCCTCTTCGTTTACGATGTAGTTCAGATGATTTCTCGGATGGTATGAATGACACCGAGCAGCAGCCCGATGAAGAAGGCAAGTCCTCCGATAAGACCGCCTATGATTAAGTTCAATGCGAAGATGCCGACTGAGCCGGAGATACCGTAGCCGCTGGGAACGAGCCAGAGGCACATCCTCCGGATGCCGAATGGCAAGCCGACGCAGATCCACATAAGGAAGTAGTCACATACGCCGTCAGGCATATAGATCGGCTTGAGAAATGACGCGAGGCAGAACGCAAGCGCGATTGGAAGCAGAACCTCCTTCAAGAAGACTTTGATAGCACCCACTATATCCTCCTTCTGCCGGAAGTGTGCAGCGGCACACTCCGGCTTGCTTGATTATTGTGAAAGTCCTTTGTTTTCGGTCAAAAAAAGAAGGGACTAAGCCAGAATGCCTTGATTTTCAAGGTCTTTCTGATTTAGTCCTATTATCGCACAATAATCCTTTACGATAACTGTCCCGACTTTTCCGGCTTCAATGTCCGCAAGCATGGCT
>OHAN01001482.1_pt1 | contig 18766 bp, 20 predicted proteins | sample 1577121 | NCBI WGS metagenome assembly OHAN01 (sample SAMEA3541554, study PRJEB24748) | human gut metagenome | biome: human gut; feature: human-associated habitat; material: faeces | place: China | collected 2012 | reverse complement strand
AAAGTCATTACGGGTTTCTTTACTATTATCTCGTTGTTCAATTTTCAAGGTCCTACGCACTTTCAAGGCTTGTTTGCTTTCTTCATTTGAAGTCGCTAACCTCAGCAGTGCATGAGCTATTATACTACATTGTTTTGATTTTGTCAAGCACTTTTTAAAAGTTTTTTAAAAAGTTTTTTCAGCTTTTAAAATCAAAACCGAGCAACACTTTCGATTACTTTCTGAATGTTGACTCTCCACTTCCGTGCGTTCTACACTCTTTCACCGTCTGTGTTTTCTCTTGTCTGCCTCGCCTCTCAGCGCAACAGTTGATATTATATCAGCACTTCCCTCTTTTGTAAACCCCTTTTTGACAATTTTTTTATCTTTTTTACATTATCGGCAATTTCTACATTTTAAACTCACTTGCTGTTTATTTTATCCCAAAATTCACTATATACACCCTTTTTTAAAAATAAACTTTATTCGACAGATTTTCAAAACAATTTTCTTGACAAAGAATGGGTATATATATATAATAGTATTAACAAATAAATCCCCTTAAAAACATTGACGGGAACAAGATGCAAATGAACCGGCAAAGAGAGCTGACGGTTGGTGTGAGTCAGCATGGAACATTGTATGGATAGCTCATCCCCGAGTTTTTCGTGTGAAGTGTATATACTATATATGTAATGCGAAACGCAAGACTGCGTTATCGGTCGGGACTTTGTCAGAAGTCTTTAAGGAGAACACAGTGATGTGTTCTTGAATACGGGTGGTACCACGGATTTTATTCGTCCCTTTGTTTAGGGGGCGATTTTTTTGTGCTATTTAACAGGAGGTTATTATATGAAACCATCATTTGAAAAGTACATTCCCTTTAAGCAGATTAATCTGCCGGACAGACAGTGGCCGAACAATACTATAACAAAAGCACCAATCTGGTGCAGTGTTGACCTTCGTGACGGTAATCAGGCGCTTGTCGATCCTATGAACCTTGAAGAAAAGCTCGAATTTTTCCACGCACTTTGCGATATGGGCTTTAAGGAAATCGAAATCGGTTTTCCGAGTGCATCAGAAACAGAATATGAAATCTGCCGTGAGCTTATCGAAAACAACCACATTCCCGATGATGTAACAATTCAGGTTCTTGTTCAGGCAAGAGAGCATCTTATCAGAAAAACTTTTGAGGCTGTTAAGGGTGCTAAGAATGTTATCGTTCATTTCTACAACTCAACTTCAACTCTCCAAAGAAAAGTTGTTTTCAAAACAGATATGGACGGTGTAATCAAAATTGCCGTTGACGGTGCAAAGCTTATTAAACAGCTTACGGATGAATATGACGGAGATACAAACTTTAGATTTGAATATTCTCCCGAAAGCTTCAGCGGTACTGAGCCTGAAAACGCTGTTGAAATCTGCGACAGGGTTATCGAGGCACTCGGTTCGACTGCCGAAAACAAGTTGATTGTCAATCTTCCTAATACTGTTGAGATGTGCACACCGAACACATATGCAGATCAGATTGAATACTTTGCAAGAAATCTTAAACATCGTGACGCCGCTATCATCAGCATCCACCCACACAATGACCGTGGATGCGGTGTTGCCGCAGGCGAACTTGCATTGCTTGCAGGCGCTGAAAGAGTTGAGGGTACACTCTTCGGCAACGGTGAGCGTACAGGTAATATGGATATCGTTACAATGGGACTTAATATGTTCACACAGGGCGTTGATCCTAAGCTTGACTTTTCAAATCTTCCAAAGCTCCGTGAAATCTACGAGCGTTGCACAAACATGAAGATTGATCCTCGTCAGCCATATATCGGCGAGCTTGTATTTACTGCATTCTCGGGCTCACATCAGGACGCTATCAACAAGGGTATGAAGTATATGAAAGAAAGCGGAACTGATTACTGGGAAATTCCGTATCTTCCGATTGACCCTGCCGATGTTGGCAGAGAGTATGAGCCGATTATCAGAATCAACTCACAGTCCGGTAAGGGCGGTGCGGCTTTTGTTATGAACAATAACTTCGGTTATGATCTTCCGAAGAGAATGCATCCCGAATTTTCAAAGCTTGTTCAGGCAAAATGTGAGGAGCTTGGCAGAGAGCTTATTCCGAAAGAGTTGTTTGAGGTATTCGAGAAGAATTATCTTGAGCATAAGCAGAAATATGTTCTCTCAAGCAGAAAGATTTATGAAGAGAGCGAAAACGGCAATGATTATGTTCACTTCAAGGGCAAGATGAAGATTAACGGCAACGAAGAGGTTTCTCTCAGCGGTGTCGGCAACGGTCCTATTGACGCATTCTTCAATGCAATCAAAAAGGTCGGTCTTGACAAGTATGAGTTCATCTCATACAGTCAGCACGCAATTTCTCAGGGTTCCGACTCAAAGGCTGTTTCATATATCGAACTCAAAAAGCCTGACGGAAAAAGTATCTTCGGCATCGGCATTGATTCAAATGTCAATGTTGCATCTGTTCTCGGTGTTCTCAACGCAATCAACAGAGCCGAGGCTTAATTAATTTAACAATTCAATTTTCAGGGCTGTGCGAATGTGCAGTCCTGTTTTTATGCTCTAAATCGCTCTTTTTAGAAAAATGTTACAAATCGCCTTGAAAAATCAAGAATTTCGTTACAAAACATTGAATATTTTCAAGAATAATGTTACACCGCCTTTATTTGTCCTTAAATTGTCTATAATAAGCCTGTGGGCGAAAAATAGGGACATACAGCTTGTTAGCCATATGCCCCTGAAAATCGGTTTTAAAGGTTATTTCATGCTGTTTTCGTAAGACTCAATCATCTTTTTAACCATCTGACCGCCTACTGAACCTGCTTCTCTTGCAGAAATGTCGCCGTTATATCCCTGTTTGAGGTTTACGCCTACTTCGTTGGCACATTCCATCTTAAAGCGTTCCATGGCTTCCTTTGCCTGAGGTACATTAATCTGATTGTTATTGCTTGACATAATTTGTTTTCTCCTTTTCAAAACTTTTAAATCTCGTTAAATTTATTAATAAAGCGGCGTTTCGCCATCCCGTTTTCATCGCCGCAATAGTATTGTTTGCGGTGAAATTCGTTTTATTATTTGTAATTTTTTCAAGTTTTGAAATTCACAAAAAACATCATACAAAGCAAAAAGCAGCTATGCCAAACGACATAACTGCTTTTTATATTGTGTATGAAAGGGTTAGGGAAATAAGCCTTTCGTCTTGCTGTTGAATATATTGAGTTACTTTTTCTCGATTGAATCGGTCTTGTAGATGAAGTCAACCTTGCCGTCCATATCATCGGAAATACCGCTGTAGTTGTTGTACTTCTTTGATGCTTTCTGAACAGCCTTGAAACGGTCGATGATATCCTGGACATCACCGTTTGCGGCATCAACAATGCTGTCAATGCCCTCCTCTTTGAACTTCTTCATACCCTCGGACAATGTCATTGCACCGTCATTGAGCTGTTTAACGCCGTCAACAAGTGCGGCACTGCCGTCTTTGAGAGTACCGACACCCTCAAACAATGATTTAGTACCGCTTGAAAGTGAGCTTGTGCCGTTTTTGAGAGTCTTTACACCGCTTTTAAGACTTGATGTACCGTCCTTGAGGGTTGAAGTACCGCTCTTGAGTTCGCTTGTACCGCTTTTAAGACTTGAAGAACCGTTCTTGAGCTGACCTGCACCGCTTACGAGTGAGCTTGTGCCGTCCTTGAGTGTATATGTGCCGGCGAGAATCTGCTGAGCGCCCTCGTTAGCCTGATCAACACCCGCTGTGTATGAAAGCAGACCCTGATAGAATGTGTTGTAGCTGTCAAGCTGAGTTTTGAGAGCCTGGAGTAACTTTCTGCCTGCCTGAGCTTTTGCAACACCTGCCTTAATCTGACTCAGAACCTCTTCGCTGTTCATATTTGTTTCGATAAGGCTCTGAATCTGTGACGCTGTGTTGCTGTCAATTGCAGTCTGAACCGCAGATGTACTCATCTGTGTAGAAACTGCAGTAGAAACCTGAGCCTGAACTTCTTCGCTCACCTGACCTGCGGCAACAGCGGCATCATACTGATCTGCCGTCATACCAAGACCTGCGGCTGCGAGAACCTGTTCTGTAACAGACTTTCTTACTGTTGCCTCAACGGCAGTTTTGATAACATCCTTCTGACTGTTTACAGTTGCCGTTACTGTTTCGAGTGCTGTATTGTAAGCGAGCTTCTGAGCATTTTCATCGCTGAGTGATGAAATAAGTCCTTCAAGAACGCTGTCATAGTTTTTAATTGTAAGCTTGTCGGCTGTAAGACCTGAGGTGGCAATCAGAGTGTCGGCAGTTGAAAGAAGTGTGTTAAACACCTTTTCTGCACCGCCGTTTAGAGTTGCACTGTTGGATGAAAGCTTGCCGAGACCGCCCGCAAGTGTTGCAACATAACTGCTGAGACTTGCCGCACCGTTGTCAACCTGTGACGCACCGCCTGCAAGTGTTGCAAGACCGCTGTCAAGCTGTGATGCACCGCTGTCAAGCTTTGACGCACCGCTTTTGAGCTTTGCCGCACCGTCATCAAGCGTTTTTGCACCGCTTGAAAGACCGTCTGCACCGCTGTCAAGTTTTTTTGCACCGCTGTTTACCTGTTCTGCACCGTCATAAAGCTTGTCAATACCTTCAATGAGTGTGCCTGACTTGTCAAGAAGTGTGCCGATACCGTCATAAAGCTGTGAAGAACCGTCAACAAGCTGTTCTGCGGCGTCTTCGAGTTCATCAAGAGAATCCTTAAGCTCGTCAACCTTATCGTCAACCTTTGAAAAATCAACATCGTTGAAAATATCGTTCATTGCAACTGTCATTGTTGTTGAAAGTTCAAAATCGGTTGTATCTGCTGTGATTTCAACATAATCAGGGATTTCCATTTCATCCTTGTCAATATCAAGGCTGTCCTGCATACCTGGAAGAGCAAAACCGGCAACGATTGTTCTTGTACCGTCATTGATAGCCTTGCCGTTTGAAACCTCAACATTTTTGAATTTGTCATCGTCAAGAATCATACCCGAAAGCATAAGGAACGGAACATTAACTTCTTTTGTCTTGCCGTTAATCTTAACCTTTTCCTTCTGTGTGTTTTCGTAGTCAATGCGGATTGTAACCTTACCGCTCTTGCCTGCGATTTCATCTGCAGAAACTGTTTTGCCGTTGAGCTTATAGCTTAATTTGAGCTTTACGGGAAGTTCGGTTGTGCCTGTTCCCTGATAGTAGATGTCATCGCCATTTGCAGCCCACTCATAAGCGTTGTCTTCATTTACCGTGTATGTTTCGTCACCCTTAACATTTTTAACATCCTTGAGGTTTGAAACATCCTTTATCTTACCTTTTGTATCTACACCCTTGAGCCAGTCGCTTACAATGATTTTCTTAGCCGCACCGCTTGCGTCGGCAATAACATAAACAGTTTCATTTTTGCTGAGCTTTTTGAGAGCCTCTTTAGTTGTGCTTGCCTTCTTAACAGCCTCAACCGTACTTTCTGTCTGAACACCGAGAGCCTGTGCAGTATTGTCTGCACCGGCGGAATAAGCGGCAACACCTACTCCGCTGCAGAGAATCGTGAGTGCAAGCGCGCCTGAAATTGCACCCTTGATATAGTTTTTGCTTAAAAATTTATGATTATTATTTTTGTTAGTCTTTTTCATTATACAGCAGCCTCCGAAATTGATGTTTTTTTCGGCTTAAAACCGAGAGTTGTCTTTGCAATTACCTTGTCGAACAGCATAAACATTGCCGGCAAAATAAGCGTTACGCAGAACATACTGATGACAGCACCTCTTGCAAGGAGCTTACAGATTGATGAAATAAGGTCAACATCCGAGTAGAATGCGACGCCGATTGTAGCGGCAAAGAGTCCCATTGCACTAACGATAATTGACGGAATTGAAGTTTCAAGAGCCGTAATAACCGAGGTGCGTTTATCGTTTCCGAGATACCTTTCCTTCTTATATCGTGTCGTCATTAAAATTGCGTAGTCAACAGTTGCACCAAGCTGAATTGTACTTATACAGATAGGCGTGATGAACGGGAGCGACTCGCCCATAAGATGCGGAATACCGAGGTTGATAAAGATAGCAAGCTCAATAACCGCAACAAGAATAATCGGAAGTGTGATACTCTTTTCAACAATCGCAATGATAATAAAGATTGCAACAATAGAAATTGCATTTACAACCTGAAAGTCAACTGTCGTGATGTTTACAAGGTCGTTTGTACAAGCGGCTTCACCGATGAGAAGTCCGTTTTTATCATACTTTGTAATGATTTTATTCAACTCGTCAATCTGCTTTGCCATAGGATCTGTGGCTGTTTTGTACTCAGAGTTGATAATCATAAGCTCCCATTTATCATTTTTGAGAACGCTTGTGATTGAATCGGGAAGAACATCTTCCGGAACAAGCGAACCTACAACGCTTTCAAGACCGAGAACATATTTTACGCCGTCAACCTTTTCAAGCTCGTTTGTCATATTTCTTGCGTCCTTTGCAGAAAGCGAAGAATCAACAAGAACCATATGTGTTGTACCGACACCGAATTTATCTTTAAGCTTTGTGTTGGCAATTACATTTGCCATATCTTCGGGAAGACTTTCCGACAAATCGTAGTAAATCTCATTGTTTGTCTGGCTGTATGCCGAATAGAACGGATAAATAAGAGCCGCAAACATTACGAGAAATACGGGGAAAATTTTAACAAGTCCTGTTGCAAGCTTCTTTGTTGACGGAATAAGCGACTTGTGCATTGTCTTTTCAAGAGGCTTGTCAAGAACAAGAATGAGCGACGGAAGAACCGTTACACAGGAGATAACACCGAGGATAACACCCTTTGCCATTACAATACCGAGGTCAAGACCGAGTGTGAATGTCATAAAGCAAAGTGCGATAAAGCCTGCAACCGTTGTGATTGAACTTCCGATTACGGAACGGACGGTTTCGTGAATTGCAACAGCCATTGCCTGCTTGTGGTTTTCACAAATGCCCTTTTGTTCTTCATAGCTGTGCCACAGGAAGATTGAGTAGTCCATTGTTACCGCAAGCTGAAGAACTGCCGCCAACGCTTTGGTAATGAATGAAACCTCACCCATAAAGTAGTTACTGCCCATATTTACAAGGATAGCAACCGCTATACTTGCAAGGAACACAAACGGGATAATCCAGTTATCCATAAATATCATCATTGCAATTACCGCAAGAACAACAGCGATTGCAACATAAGTCATTTCCTGTTCCTCAAACATATTTTTCATATCCGTAATCATTGCCGACATACCCGAAACAAAGCATTGCTTACCGGCAACCGAACGGATTTCTTCGATAGCGTTCATTGTTTCATCGGCTGATGTTGAGGTGTCGAAGAATACCGCCATCATTGTTGCATTTCCCGAATTGAACGCATCATAAATTTTGTCGGGCAACATTTCCTTTGGAATTGAGATGTCGGCAAAATCGTCATACCAAAGAACCGTATCAACATGGTCAATTTCTTTGATTTTTTCCTCTGTTGCCGCAACATCCTTATCATCCATATTCTCAAAGATGAGGAATGAAAAAGCACCCTTTCCAAAGTCATCAAGCAGATAATCCTGACCCTTGATTGTGTCGAGGTTATCGGGAAGATAACTAAGAATGTCGTAATTAACCCTTGTAAATGCCATTCCCAAGGCTGACGGAATCATCAGCGCAACGGCAAGTATAAGGATTACGAAACGGCTTTTAACAACCGCTTTCCCTAACTTCATATTTCATACTCCTTCATATATGATTTGCAGACTGCACTCTGCATTCAAAGGAACGATCCGAGAGGTTAACCGTATTTCCTTTGTCCGTAATATATTCTATTACGGCTTTGTTAAAATTTAAACAGACACAAAAAATGCCGTGTCAGGAATTTAGACACGGCAATAAATTTGTACGGAAATCAGACATTTTGTTAAATTCGTCTGCATTTCAGACACGCAAATAAACGCAAATATTCACTTTTAACCAATAAAACAGCAATCAGGCATTGATTTTGGCACATCTGTCCAATGCAGACTCCATTGAACCCTCAAACAGCTCACAAATGCGTTTCATCTTAATTTTGAGGTCATATTTCATACCTCCGCCGAGCCAGTCGATAATAAAACCGACAAGCTGACACTTGTAATACATAATCATTGCGTCAAGGTCATCTTCAGCAATATTCTTTGTAATTTCAAGCTTGTCAAAATAGCTTTTTATAGCGTGAGTACAAATCCTGTTGAGATACACATCAAATGTAGTTCTGTTCGCAGAATTGTAAATGTGCTGAATCACCGACTTGTTTGAAAAAGCATAGTCAATTACAGAAATCAGACTTTCATAAACAGAAGTATTGTTGTCGGTTTCGGTCGCAACAAATCTGTCAGCCTCTTCAACGAGAATTTCCTCAAGAAGCGACGGAATGTCGTCAAAATGGTAGTAGAAAGAATTACGGTTAATTCCGCATTCTTCAACAATTTCCTTGACTGTAATTTTATTCAACGGCTTTTTATTCAAGAGCGAAATAAATGTCGCCTTGATAGCCGCCTTGGTAAATGTCGGCATAGTGTCCCCCCTGAAAATTGCAAAACATCCGTGTGCAGACGGATATTTCCGTTCCGAATTTTTTCATACACAATATATGCAGCCGATTGCTGCACTAATTAAGGTAAATTGTATCACAATTATTTAAAAATAGCAATAACAAGCATATTAACAAAATCAGGGGTTTGTCACATATTGTGACCTTATCCCGAATTTGAACACAAAATCATACAAAACCCCTATTTTGCAATAAATTTACATCTATTAAGTTGACTTTGCAATGCAAACAGCATATAATATAAGTACAATAAATTGCAACGGAGTGATTATAATGGCAAGTACAAATTTTAGTGTCCGTATGGATAGCGATATAAAAAAGCAATGTGAATCTCTTTACAAAGAACTCGGTATGAATCTTACAACAGCAATCAATGTTTTTCTGCGTCAATCTTTGCGTGTCGGCGGTTTTCCTTTTGAAGTTAGGATTGACCAGCCAAACAAAGAAACCATTGCCGCAATGCTTGAAGCAGAAAGAATTGCAAAAGATCCCGAAGTAAAACATTATTCCGATGTTGAAGAAGCTCTTCAGGAGCTTAAAAGATGAACCGAGATATCGTATGGACAACGCAGTTCAAAAAAGACTACAAATTAGCACTTAAAAGGCATATGGATATTGAACTGCTTGATAATATCATCAGAAGTTTATCTCGTGGTGAAACTTTGCCCGAGAAAAATAAAGACCATGCGTTGACAGGAGATTGGGTTGGACACAGAGAATGTCATATTCAGCCCGACTGGTTACTTGTGTACCGCATAGAAGATGATGTTCTTGTATTAACATTATCACGAACAGGCACACACAGCGACTTGTTCGGAAAATAATATTCAGCAAAGGGGATATAACAATGAACATAGAAACCTGCACCAAAGAAGAACAGGATTACCTTGTTGACAGATTGGTTGAATATAATTTGACTCAAGTTGAAACCACACAAAAAGAAAACTTTATAGATTTAAGCAGAAAAATTGTTGAGAACGGCAAGATAATAGCCGGCATTATAGCGAGAATGTATTGCTGGAATGTCGTTTATGTTGACACTTTATGGGTTGACACAAATTACAGAGAAAGAAAAATCGGTAAATCACTCTTGAAAAATGTAGAAACAGAAGCTAAATCAAACGGAGCAAAATTAATTCATTTGGATACATTTGATTTTCAGGCAAAGGATTTCTATGAAAAGCAAGGATATGTTGTGTTCGGAAAATTAGACGACTGTCCTGAAAATCATTGCAGATATTTTATGAAGAAATTATTGTAGTCTTTTGGGCAAAACACATTTCTGTATAATACTTATTTTGCACTAAAAAAGCGTGGCACAAAAGCCACGCTTTTCTTTTTATAAAGTGATAAATTCAATATCTTTCGGGAAATCATTTTGCACACTGCAAAGGCTGATTTCGTAGTCCGAAAATTTGTATTGTTTCATATAATATTCGGTTTGATTTTCAGAGAATTTTCCGTTGCTGACATCAACACTTTTTGCGCCACGGTGAAATCCGTCACCCATACATTTTAGGAGTGCCTCTTTTTTAGTCCACAATTCAAAAAATGTGCCGAGCCTGTCAAAAGCGTTGCCGAGCAATTTCATCTCGTTGTCGCAGAAAACAATTTTTCCGAGCCTTATGCCCTTGAGAAATCGAATTTCTTCAATATCACAGCCGACTTCGGACTCCGACAACGCAAAAAGCACATAGCTTCCGCTGTGCGAAATATTGAAACAAAGCCCGTTGTCGCATTCGGGCTTGCCAAATTCATTCACGGTGATTTTTGCACCGCCAAGAAATTTGTTCATAAACAATCCGCCTGCAATGCAACGCAGTTTATCGTCAGCCCTGCGGCATCTTTTAACACGCTCCGCCCTTTCGGGAGAAAGCTCACCGACTCTGTCAAAAGAAATTTTGCGAATATCGGTTATAAAAAGCCGTGTTTTCATATCAATAGCCACGGAGTGCGTCAAGCGAATCATCGGACATAATCCAATCGTTCACATCAATTTCCGTAAAATTGGTTTTATCGTTTCTGACAATAACCTTGTCAATACCTGCGTTGATAACCATACGCTTGCACATTGCACACGAAGATGTGTTCTGAACATACTCGCCGTTTGACATCTCCTTGCCGACAAGATAAAGCGTTGCGCCAATCATCTGTTCTCTTGAAGCATGGATGATAGCGTTAGCCTCGGCGTGAACGCTTCTGCAAAGTTCGTAACGCTCGCCACGGGGAATGTTGCGTTCCTGACGGATACAAAATCCCAAATCACAGCAATTTTTTCTGCCTCTCGGAGCGCCTGTATAGCCTGTTGAAACAATCTGGTCATTGTTCACGATAATTGCACCAAAATTTCTGCGCAGGCAAGTTCCCCTTTCAAGCACAGTTTCGGCAATGTCAAGATAATAATTAATTTTGTCAATTCTGTCCATATAAAAACACCGTCCGTTATCATAATTTCAAATTCGGTCAAGTATATTTTAGAGTAGTCGAAAGCAGTATCAGCCTTTGAGCTTTTCAACACAATCTCTGCATACATATTTTCCGCCGAATGCAATCAGATTATCAAGAGTATTGCAAAAAACGCACTTGCTCTCTGCCTTTTTAATCGTAACGCACTCATCGTCAGCCTCAATGTGAAGAATGTCACCCGGCTTAATGTTGAGGTGGTTGCGGATATCCTTTGATATTACAATTCTGCCTGCTTTATCAATTTCCCTAAAGTTTGTATAAATCATTTTAATTCACCATAATCCCTATTTTTTAATTCACCATAATCCCTATTTTTACCTATACTACCATTTTTCGGGATTTTTGTCAACGATTTTATTAAATAATTTGATTACAAAAATGACAATATTGTACATTTTGTCGTTAATTGCAGCAAAAGGAGTAAAAATGCTGAATTATATCTGGAGCGGACTCATTGCCGTGAGCGTATTGTGTGCGTTGTTTATGGGCAACACCGCCGACATTTCAAACGCACTCATCGAAAGCGGAGCGTCATCAATACAGCTTATTCTCACAATGGCAGGCATAATCTGCCTTTGGTCGGGAATTATGAAAATCGCAGTCGAAAGCGGTTTGACAAACATTTTTGCAAAAATCTTTGCACCGTTGCTCCGTCCGCTTTTTCCGAGACTTGATAAAAAAAGCGACGCCTTTCAAAGCATCACCATGAATATCAGTGCAAATCTGCTCGGACTCGGCAATGCCGCAACACCTTTCGGACTAAAAGCAATGGAACAGCTGCACACGCTCAATGACCGCCGTGACATTGCGAGCAACGAAATGGTTGTTTTTGTAGTTATGAACACAGCGTCACTACAGCTGTTGCCAACAACGCTTGCCGCACTCCGCCAATCCTACGGAAGCTCTGCGCCTTTTGAAATTATCGTTCCCGTTTGGATAAGCTCTGCGTGTGCGTTGACGGTGGCATTGCTGATTGCCTGTACGCTGAATATCAGGCAAGGTAAAATTTGAGAAATGTGGTGAGCAAATGGAATTTGTAATGCCGGCATTTGCGTGTATTGTTGTGGTATTCGGGCTGATAAAAAAAGTTCCCGTATTCGATGTATTCATTTCGGGAGCAAAAGAGGGAGTAAAACTTCTGTACAACATTGCCCCTACAATTATGGGACTTGTGTTTGCCGTTGACCTTTTGCAGTCAAGCGGAGCAATTGACGCAATATGCTCACTGATTCAGCCGACAGCGGAATTTTTAGGATTTCCGAAAGAAATCGTTCCGCTCGTACTCCTCCGCCCCGTTTCGGGAAGCGGTTCAACCGCACTCCTCACAGCCCTTTACAAAACCTGCGGTCCCGACAGCTTTGCAGGCAGAACAGCATCCGTACTCGCAGGTTCAAGCGAAACAACCTTCTACGCAATCGCAATGTACTTTGGCTGTATCCGAGTCAAAAAAATTCGCCACACCCTCTTTGCCGCCATAACCGCCGACCTAACCGCCGCAATCATGAGTGTTATAACGGTCAGATTGTGGTTTAATATGTGATATAAAAATCCGCATTGCTTTTTAGTCATCATAAAGGCAATGCGGTAATTTTATATGATTATTTGTTTAACAGCCAATCAATAACATTGACAACCTTAATTCCGTCATAGTTGCCAACAGTCAGTTTATCAAGTGTCAAAACAATTTTTTCGTAATTATCCTGAATGGCATACAAAGGTTTCATCTCACGGTCAAATGTGCTTTCCGAAACCATATCTGCGGTAACCTGAATGTAAGTAAATTCGCCACGCTTTTCGGCAACAAAGTCAACCTCATTTTCTTGATATTTACCTATTGTCACCTTACAGCCTCTTCTGAGCAATTCAAAAAACACTATGTTTTCAACTGAAAATCCCAAGTCATAATATTTTCTCGGTAAAATATGATTTCTTATACCCAAGTCAACCATATAATATTTTTTGTTTGCCTTTAGCAATTGCTTTCCGACAATATCAAAGCGCTCTGCCGGATAAAAGATAAATGATTCAATCAAAGCGTCTACATAATTGCTGACAGTATTGGCGGATATTTTTCTGCCGCTTGACACAAGATAATTTGTTATGCCTCTCAATGACACGGGACTGCCTATAACACTTGAAAGATATTTTGCAATAGTTTTCAACAGCGGTATATCGTTAATTTTCCTTTTATCAGAATTTGATTCCTGTCTTTTCTGTCGATCCTCAATATCCTTTACAATTACCGTGTTGTAAATCCCTTCAAGATAGGTATCAACCTTATCATCTGTCCTATCCATTGTTGCCACAAACGGAAGTCCTCCGTATTTTATATAATCGGCGAATGCACTTTCTTTGTCCTTGTCACTCAATTGCATATATTCGCTGAATGATAACGGCAACATTGATATTTCAACATAGCGCCCTGTCAGAAGTGTAGCTAAATCTCCCGAGAGCATATAAGCATTTGAACCCGTAATATAAATATCTATGTTTGGCTTTACATACAGGCTGTCAACTACTTTTTCAAAACTCGGTACTTTTTGAATTTCATCAAGGAAAATATATGTGATTTTATCCGCAACCAATCTGTCCTTGATATAAGCGTACAACTTCTTATAATCACAAAGTTCTTCATATTCAAGTTCTTCAAAATTTACTGCAATAATCTGATTTTCTTCGATTCCGATTGACTTCAGATAATCCTGATACTGCATAAGAAGTGTGGATTTTCCGCATCGCCTTATGCCTGTTACCACTTTGATAACATCGTCATCTTTCCATTCTATTAGCTTTTCAAGATATTCTTTTCTCTGTACCATTGAAATCACCTGCACTTATTGTGTTCTCATTATAGCACACAATAGTTTAAAAATCAAATATTGTTCCCATTTCGGCACACTTTTCCTTGTTTTTGGATTTTTATTCCCATTTCGGCACGATTTCTTTTTGCAAACTGCTGACAAATTTCAACATCATGCAGATAATCTTTCTGTCTGAAATAATCCTCCTTGCCCTTGTGCAAATCAACGGCAAGGTTCTGATAGATTTCCGCAACCTGTTTACCGAGATTTCGGCTGCTCGAATGAATTACAAGAAAATATGTTCCGTCAGATGATTTGTCAACTTCAATAAAGTGATTACCGCCACCGAGTGTAAGGTCATTTCATTTTCATTGCCGACACAACACCCCACCGCAATTGCAAAAACCTTTACAATTTCAGACTCATTGCGGTCTCATATTTTCAAATTTTTTTATTAATTCAATACCAATTCCAAATCACTTTTTCTGCATAGAGTGCTACACTGCATAGACTGAATTTTCGATATTTTCTATATTGCTTTTCAGCATCGTAATAATTAACACTCAATTCAATTTTTAATTCGCTGTTATTTGCAAAGCAATCTATAAATTCAGCTGTATAAGCATTATTGATTGCATTAATAAACTCAGCCTGTGACAAGGAAATACCTTCAAATTTTCCGTTTTTATCAGTTGCCGAAACAAAATTAAAATCGTTAAAAGACTCCTCTTTCATTGCCACAATCATATCACAATGCTTATAACATTCGTACTGTTTATAACAATCGCCGACATAATCCTGCGGAAATATTTTAATATCAAATGTAAAAATCATTTGATTATTTTCGCATTTAACAGAATTCAATTTTTGATCATGCAACACTCCGTACGGCATACTGATATGCGATATAATAATTTCGTTATTCATTTTCATTCTCCCAAAGTTACATTTTTATTTTGTTTTTTCAAAAGCAACAGGCTTATCAGAATTACTGTGCCTTCGACAGTTTTATTATACCTGATACAAATAATATTTAAAAAGCCCTTTGAGAAAAGATTTCTCAAAGGGCTTGATAAAGTCGATGCCGTAAAGCTCCTTCATGAGACGGACGGCATCCTGATTGATCTGGGGCGCAGCAAGTATGATGGAATCCTTCAGGAAATCAATGCCCGTATGATTCTGTATAATTTCTGTGAATTAGTGACTTCTCACGCTGTGGTAAAAACATCTAAAAATACCAAACACGTCTATAAAATTAATTTCGCCATCGCAGTAAACATATGCAGGGCATATCTCAAACACGGTGGTAACGAAACAGAGACCATGCTTCTCATACAAAAGTATCTGACACCTGTCAGGTACAATCGAAAATATCCTATCTACCTCCGTCCAAAGAGAAATAGGGATTTCATGCATCGGGTTGCATAAAACTCGTTACCATTATACTCCATTATGAGGCAGATATGCAATCTGTCTTTTCGTCATACACAAAAATATCCTACGGCAAATACTCTATCAGCTTTTATCCTAAAATCATAAATATCAAATTCAGTTAATTTTTTGCTAAACGAATCAATATAATAATATTTTCCAGGAATGAATTTCACGCCTGATAAATCTATCTCTTTTACCTTATAATCTTTACCCATCTTTTCTACCTCACAAAATCCGACCATATCAACAATTATTATAACATGTCTACCACTGGCCATGCACTTGAAAAAAAAGGACGCAGAATCTCTCCCACGCCCTTACATCTATCTGGATTTATCTTCTCTTACCTTCGCTGTTTCCTTATGTGCTGCCTCCTGCTTCACCTCATCCACACTTCTAGCCTCAAATGCATCTGCATTATACTGATACTCCTGCGGCTCAGCGACCATCGGTGAATATACAATCTCTGCATCTACTCGCTCAGCTTCTGCCCTCTCTGGCTCTGTCTGTTCCTGCTTCTTCTCATTCTCCATATGCCTTTCCTTATCAAGCTGCACATTCATAGCCAGATTATCCAGCTTGTCAATAGATGCATCCAAATGAAGTTCCATTGATACAAGCATCTTTTTCACTGCTCTCATCGGAGCAAGTACTGCCTTTGTAATGGGATGTTTCTGCTTTTTCTGAGAATAATCCACCCCCGACTTGTCAGCAAAAGTACGGAATGCATTGGCTGCTGTCTGCCCGGCTTCACGAAATCCTTTTGCAAGAAGTGCTGTCTTTTCTATATCCTTATCCGTGGTCTTGATTGCACCTCTTACATTCTCTCGGATATCAAGAAGCCTTTTCTTAATTCCTAAGAACTCCGACAGCCTGTATAATACAGCTCTTCCCTTTGCCTTTGCTTCATCAACTATGCTCTTTGCTGTAGATTTGACCTGTGCTTTCACTTCCAATACCTGCGACTTTATCTGCTCACATCTGGCATTAAGTCGCTCCTGTGCTTCCGACAATGCCTTTTTAGCATTATTGACAAGTGTATCTTCCTGCATTTCTTTGATCTGGTTCTGCATATTGGTGAGTTCTTCCGTCATGGAATCAATCTTTTTCTCCAGTCCATCCACATAGCTGCATATCTCAAATACATCGTTTGCCTGCTCTTTCATGGCATTTTTCTTTAGTAATTCGAGAAGTTCTCTTATGACCTCCTCGTTCAATTTACGCATTAGTGTTTTAATGGGCCTTCGCCCTTAACATATCCATCTTGTCCCATTATTTTCTGCAAGGCATTCGCTTTTGCTATCACCAACTTCTTTATATAATACTGCATGATTCATATAATGAATAAGTTCATTCTCATCTACTATTATACCAAGATCTTCATGCGGGAACACCGGTAGTGAGCCATTCAAAATATTGCTTATAATATCATCTGGCAAAATATTAGAAATTTCCTTCTGTAGGTCAGAGTGTTCTGCAATATACTCATATAATCTTTTCGCTTTCTCCATTACAATCTCACTCTCCAATCTTGGTTCATTCTTAAGTATCACTTTAATCCTAAAAAATGGTCTCCTCATTTTACGCATTGGTGCATCGGAAATATAAATATCTTCAGTATCTGAAAAGTCCCATTGACCATACTCTATATCCGATAATCTTCTGCAATCTGCAAATGCACTATCAGCAACTTCAGTCTTACACACTTTGAATCTACTGCCAATGATACATCACCTTCTTTTACGGAAATAAGCCCTAACTGTTTTGCTGCATCACGAACCGTTCCGAAATATTTTGTTGAACCACCCAAATTCGATGGTTCTAACAACTCTCGCAAATCGCTTTCCTGCATTGTTCTGCTTTTAATCGCTTGGCAAAGGGCATATACCCTTTCCGGAATTGCAGATGTTTTCATTCTATCTTCAAACATATTTCTACATTCATAGCCAGATTATCCAACTTGTCAATAGATGCATCCAGATGAAGTTCCATTGATACAAGCATCTTTTTCACTGCTTTCATAGGGGCAAGTACTGCCTTTGTAATGAAATGTTTCTGCTCTTTCTGAGAATAATCTACCTCCGGTTTGTCAGCAAAAGTACGGAATGCATTAGCTGCTGTCTGACCAGCTTCACGAAATCCTTTTGCAAGAAGTGCTGTCTTTGCTATATCCGTATCCGTGGTCTTGATTGCACCTCTTACATTCTCTCGGATATCAAGAAGCCTTACGCAACATGCCGAATCCTTTTTCCAGATTTCCATCCAACTTCTCACCCTTCATCTTTCGATCCATCAGGCTACTAATATGATAGCTGTGACTTTCATCTTCCAGGTACATGCCCCGTAAATTTACTACCTACAGATACTCTGCAGTGCAAACTACTTTGCAAATCTGTAACTGATTATTAAATTGTTCATCCCAAGTTTTTCTTGGAATGTCCATATATTACATTAGTTTCTATAATGCCGAAAGTGACAATCACGGGTCTTTTTTGTCAAAACAGGTACTATTGTGGTCTTTTTTATCTTCGCTTGACAATTTATTCCAAATATGTTTGGGCAATGGTCTTGTTGGTTCCTTAAATTTCTCCAAATACATTTCAAAAATATCTGTATTAATCAATGCTGAATTTCCAACCTTATATACTGCCCCTGCTTCTGAAGCCAAAACCATAATCCTTGATTTACTTATACCATAAATAATGGCTCCCTCAGTAGCATTTACATATTTTTTCATAATGTCTTTTGTATCTGAATAGAACTTATATGAGTTACTCATTCAATTCACCTTCTTCCTGTCCGTATAACGGCTCTTTCAAAGGTCTTACAGGTTGTCTGAATTGCTCCATGTAATTATCAAATATTTCCAAATTAACTAGTACAGTCCCTCCTGTCCCCTCATTTATTTTATATGTAGCACCTGCTGCTCTAGCCAACTCGATAAACCTATGCCTTCCTATACTGTATATAATTGAAGCTTCTCCAATTCTCGCAAACTTTTTGATTATCTGCTTATTTGTTCCCGGCACTTTATATATGTGTTTCATAAACTCATCAAACCTTTCCTTTTTTACCAAATGAATACGGGTAAGCTTGTATAAAGAACTTGCAGCCTTAGCTATATATTCAGTTTCCTCAACACTAAATCCATATTCATGAGCCACCTCTTCGACCCTTATGTATCTTTTTATTACCTCCCCACCATGAAGATAAGCCCTAACATCCGGCTGTAATTGTGTTACCATCCTTTTCACCTACTTATAAAATTCATCATCAACTATATGGAATGTCTCAATGTACTCATCAAATATTTTTAAATTCACAAGTACTAACTGTCCTAACTTATAGATTGCTTTGGCATCCTTAGCCATTTGCATAAACTTTGATACGCTCATATGATACATTTCTGCTCCTTCGCTATATCTTACAAACTTTGTATTACCATTCTTCTTAAATT
>OHAN01001474.1_pt1 | contig 18820 bp, 19 predicted proteins | sample 1577121 | NCBI WGS metagenome assembly OHAN01 (sample SAMEA3541554, study PRJEB24748) | human gut metagenome | biome: human gut; feature: human-associated habitat; material: faeces | place: China | collected 2012 | reverse complement strand
ACCAAAGCCCGTATCTGCCCCCTCCGTCACGGTGCCGCCGGTCATGCACCGTGCGCACCTCCACCCGCAAACAAAAAAAGACGCTGCCGCGGCAGCGTCTTTTTTTGATTCGGTTGCTTTCTCAGGCCTTCGCGCGCTCGAGATACTCGCCCACGCGGGTGTCGACGCGGATGCGGTCGCCCGGGTTGATGAACAGCGGCACCTTGATCTCGGCGCCGGTCTCGAGGGTGGCGGGCTTGGTGGCGTTGGTGGCCGTGTTGCCGGCGAAGCCCGGATCGGTGTCGGTCACTTCGAGCTCGACGAACGTGGGCGGCTCGACCTGGAACACCTTGCCCTTGTAGGAGCTGATGACGCACTCCATGTTCTCCTTCACGAAGCGGAAGTTGCTGCCGAGCGCGCTCTCGTCGATGGGAATGAGCTCGTAGGTCTCGGGGTCCATGAAGTAGTAAAGGTTGCCGTCGTTGTAGCTGTACTCCATCGTCTTGCGGTCGATGGTGGCGCTCTCGAACTTGGCGGTGGGGTTGAAGGACGTCTCGGTCACGGCGCCGGTGATGACATTTTTCATCTTGGTGCGCACGAAAGCCGCGCCCTTGCCGGGCTTGACGTGCTGGAACTCGACGACCTGCATGACCTGGCCGTCCATTTCGAAAGTAACGCCGTTGCGGAAATCGCCTGCAGTAATCATATAGGAATCCTCCTCAAGAATGATCAGAATCAAAAATCTTATATAGTTTACACGATTTTGCGTGGTTTGACAAGCGGGTATTTACAGAATGATGAGATTTTTCGGGCTCCGGGTGAGAATTTCGGCCCCGTCTGCCGTCAGATGCATCACGTCCTCGATGCGCACGCCGAACTTTCCGGGCAGATAGATGCCCGGCTCGGCGGAGATGACGGTGTGCTCCGGCAGGCGCGCGTGCGCGCCGGGGGCGGCGATGGGGTGCTCGTGAATGTCGAGCCCCAGACTGTGGCCGAAGCTGTGGCCGAAGTACGCGCCGTAGCCCGCGTCGCTGATGACCTTGCGCGCAGCGCCGTCCACGCGCTCGCCGGTCACGCCGGCCTTCGCCGCGGCGATGCCGGCCAGCTGCGCCTGGAGCACGGTCTGGTACACGCTGCGCATCTCGTCGGTCGGCATGCCGACGGCGACGGTGCGCGTCATGTCCGAGCAGTAGCCGTTTTTGCGGCAGCCGAAGTCCATCGTCACGAAGTCGCCCGCGGCCACGCGCCGGTCGCCGGGCACGCCGTGGGGCATGCTCGTGTCCGGGCCGGTGAGCACGATGGGGTCAAAGCTCGTGCCCTCCGCGCCGAGGCGCAGCATGCGGTAGATGAGCTCGGCCGCGATCTCGCGCTCGGTCATGCCGGGGCGGATGACAGTGCAGATCTGCGCGAACGTCTCGTCCGTGATCTGCTGCGCCTGATACATCATCGCCAGCTCCTCCGGCTGCTTGGCCGCGCGCAGGTTGCGGATCAGGTTCTGCGCCGGCTGGAGCTTCAGGCCGAAGAGCTGCTCATAGGCCGTGAACTCGGCGTAGCTCGTCGTCTGCTCCTCGCCGCCGAGGATCTGCACGTTCGCCTCGCGCAGGATGCCCTGCACGAGCGTGCGCATCGGCGCCTCGCGCGAGCACAGCAGCACCTGGGCGATGCCGGTCAGCGCGGCGCGCGCGGCCTCGATGTAGCGGGCGTCGGTGATGAAAAATGCCTGGTGCACCGTCACGATCACGGCGCCGTCCGAGGACGGGAAGCCGGTGGCGAACCGGCGGTCGTTTTCATCGGTGAGCAGGATGGCGTCCAGATGCGCCTGCGTCAGCGCGCGCTGGATGCGGGCAATGTTGTTGAGCATGAAAAATACACCTCCGTGGGAATGGGTCTGCGTTTAGGATTGCGTGCCCGTGGCCGGGTCGGTCAGGGCGAGATCGTCTGCGGTCATCGGCTCGTGAAACACATCGCCGTCCGTGTCCTCCAGTCCGACGGCCGACACGCCGTCGAGCGCCGTGCCCGTCAGCACCAGACAGGCCAGCGCCTGCGTGCGCACGATGCCGCTCGCCGTGTCCGAGCCCGTCACCGTCAGCCAGAGCGTGCCCGCGTCGTCGATGCGGTAGCCGCCGAGCGTCAGCCACCCGCGCACGGGGTTGAAGCACGTGCTGCCGCCTGGCGCCGCGCCGAGCGAGTCGATCGCCACCTGTACCGGGTCCGTGCCGTCGGGTACGGTGATCGTCTCCGTCTCCATGAGGGCGGCGCCCTCTTTTGCGATGCGGTATACCGTCACGGTCTGCCGCTTTGCGCAGCCCGCGCAGCCCGCGCAGCCGAGCGCGAGCGCGAGTGCCAGCAGCAGGGGAAGCCAGCGCTTCATGTCTCCGGCACCTCCTTTTGCGTCTCGGGCGCTTCGTCTGCCGCCGCGCGCGGGAACGTCACGGTAAAGCGCGTGCCGTGCGGCTCCACGCCGTCCACGGTCACGGTGCCGCCGTAGAGCGCGGCCGCGTCGTGTACGATCGACAGGCCGAGACCGCTGCCGCCGTGCTCGCGCGAGCGGGCCTTGTCCACGCGGTAGAAGCGGTTGAAGATGTTCGGCCGGTCGGCCTCGGGGATGCCGATGCCGGTGTCGGCCACGGACAGGATGCTCTGCTCACCGCGCGTCTCCACGCGCACGGTCACGTCCCCGCCCGGGAGATTGTACTTGATGGCGTTTTCGACGAGGTTAAAGACGATGTGGTAAATGTCGTCCTCGGACGCGCGCACGGTCACGCCCTCACTCATGAGGCACGTGATCGTCACGCCGCTCCGGTCGGCCAGCGGGCGCAGCAGGTGCAGCGTCCCGTGCACGGCCTGCTGCAGGTCGACGATCGTCACGTCCGGCTGCACGCCGTCGTCGCGCCGCGACAGGTCGAGCAGCTTCTCGGTCGTGCGCTGCAGGCGCTCGGCCTCGCTGCCGATGTCGGCCACGAACTCACGCATCGTCGCGCTGTCCATGTCCGCGCTCTGGGAGATGCTGTCCGACAGCAGGCGGATGGATGCCAGCGGCGTCTTGAGCTCATGCGACGCGTCGGAGACGAACCGGCGGCGCTGGGCCTCGGTCGTCTCGAGCCGTTCGGTGAGGTTGTTGAATTCGCGCCCGAGCTCGGTCAGTTCGTCGTCACCCGAGAGCGTCAGGCGGAAGCTGTAGTCGCCGCTCTGCACGGTGCGCACGCCGTCGGCCAGCTGCGTGATGCGCCGCGTGAGCATCTTGATGGAAAACCACAGCACCACGAGCGCGGCCGCGCCGATGCCGATCGTGATCGTGCCGAGCCGGCGCTGGATGCTGCCGATGAGTGCGGCGCGCTCGCTGTCGCTCTCGCACACGTACACGGCGCCGACGGTCCTGCCGCTGTTCATGACGGGCATGGCCGCGCGGCTGAGAAACGCCTCGTTCGTGTAGTGCGAGTAGAACACGGCCTGTCCGCCGAGCGCGCGCACGAGCTCGGGGTAGAGCACGTACTTGCCGCTGATGTTGTTTTCGCTCGCGGAGTCATACACGGCCAGCCCATCGCCGTCGGTCACGATGATGCGCGTCAGGTCGCGCAGGTCGAGCAGGGCGAGCACCTGCCGCGTGTTGTCCGGCGTGAGGTTGTCGAGCAGCGACAGGGAGGAGGACACGACGGCGGCGCGGTTTGTCAGCGCGCTCTGCTTTTCGGTGAACACGATGTCGCGCGAGGCGCGCGTGGGGTAGGTGTTGATGAGCGCAAGCAAAATCGCCACGAGGATCATGAACGTCACGGCGAAGCGAAACTGCACGCTCGATACCAGCCTGCGCGGCAGCCGGATGCGAAACGGATGCTGCTTCATCCGTCAGGCCTCGGCGAAGTAGTAGCCCACGCCCCACTTCGTGATGATGTATTCGGGGGCGGCGGGGTTGCGCTCGAGCTTCTCGCGCAGGCGGCGGATGTGCACGTCCACGGTGCGGATGTCGCCCTGATAGTCGTAGCCCCACACGAGGTCGAGCAGCTGCTCGCGCGAGTAGACCTTGCCGGGGTTGCGCATGAGCAGCTCGATGAGGTCGAACTCCTTGAGCGTCAGCTCCACGTTCTGGCCGAAGCGGCGGGCGCTGCGGCGCTCGGGGTCGATCTCGATGTGGCCGCGCACGAGCTTGCCGCCGTCCGGCTCGGCCGGGGCGGCGGGGGCCATGCTCGAGCGGCGGATGAGCGCGCGGATGCGCGCCTTGAGCTCGAGGATGTTAAACGGCTTCGTGATATAGTCGTCCGCGCCGGATTCAAAGCCGATGAGCTTGTCGGCATCCTCGCTGCGGGCGGTGAGCATGATGATCGGCACGGTGGAAAACTGCCTGATCTGCTGGCACGCGCCGAGTCCGTCGAGCTTCGGCATCATGAGGTCGAGCAAAATCACGGCGTACTCGCCGTGGCGCGCCATGTCCACGGCGGTCTCGCCGTCGTAGCACACGTCCACCTGATAGCCCTCGTTCTCGAGGTTGAATTTGATGCCCTTGACGATGGTCTTTTCGTCGTCCACAACCAGTATTTTCATCGCGGTCCCTCCGTTTGCGCCTTTTCGCGGAAATGATTTGCTTTTCGCCGCCGGAATCATTATAATGGGGCAAGACACTGCCATTTGTCCCGGCCGCGCGGCAGCGCCGTCTCCGGCCGGATATTCCATTATATCATAGTTCCATGGAGAAAGATATGAAAAAATATCGCATTTTGCCGCTGCTGCTCATCGTCTGCCTGCTGCTGACGGCGGCTTTCCCGGCCGCCGCCGCGAAAAGCACGGCGGACGCTTCTGCCGATGCGCCCCAGAGCACCGCGAACGTCTCGTCCGACGGCGTGCCTCAGAGCACCGTCCAGGCGGCGGAGGGGTCCTATGTCCTCGGCAGCGACGCGGTCAAGTCCGCGCTCGATGAAAAGCTGCAGGCCAACTGCGTCCTGCTCGCCGACGAGGACAGCGGCCAGTATTACTATACCCGCAATATCGACGCCAAAGCCTATCCCGCGAGCCTGACGAAGATCATGACGCTCCTGCTCGCGGTCGAGGCGGTCGAGCGCGGCGACGTGCAGCTCAGTGATACCGTCACCGCCTATGCCGACTGCAATGCCGACATGGTCGAGGGCGCGAGCAATGCCGACATCAAGGTCGGCGAGACCATGACGTTTGAGGACTTTCTCTACTGTGCCATGATCTCCTCGGCCAACGAGGCGTGCAACGTCGTCGCGGAGTACGTCTGCGGCAGCATCTCGGCGTTCGTGCAGCGCATGAACGCGCGCGCGCAGGAGCTCGGCTGCACCGGCACGCACTTCGTCAACCCCCATGGCCTGCCGAACGACGATCATTACACCACGGCGCACGACCTCTACCGCATCACGAAGGAAGCGCTCAGCCACGAGCTCTTCGCCACGATCTGCAACACGGTCAAGCACACCGTCCCGGCCACGAACCTGTCCGACGAGCGCACGCTCTCGAACACGAACGGCCTCATCAATCCCGAGTCCCCGATGTACCGCGGCTACTATTACGAGTATGCCAAGGGCGTCAAGACCGGCCACACCGAGGCCGCGGGCTACTGCCTTGTCTCTACGGCGGAGAAGGACGGCGTGCGCCTGCTGTGCGTCGTGCTCGGCGGCAAGGGCACGGCCCGCGCCAACGGCACGACCGATTTCGGCAGCTTTTCCGACACGCTCACGGCCTACCGCTGGGTGTTTGCCAACTACGGCTGGCGCGATATCGTCAGCGCGAGCGACCTCATCTGCGAAGTTCCCGTGCGCTATGGGCGCGACAGTGACAGCGTGACCGTCCGCCCGGCGCAGAGCATCTCGGCCGTGCTGCCGTCGGCCGATACGGCCGGCGCGCCGCAGTTCGAGCAGCAGGTCACCATCTATTCCGAGCGCGACGGCAAACCGCTCGAGGCCCCCGTCAAGGCGGGGGACGAGGTCGGGGAGCTCACGGTATCGTATAACGGCACGGTCTACGGCACGGTCAAGCTCGTCGCGGCGGTCGATGTCGCCGTGTCGAAGGGGGCGTACATCGGCGGCCACCTGCGCGCCTTTTTCACGAACCCGATCGTGCTCGTCGTGCTCCTGCTCGTCGTGCTGGCCGTCATCGGCTATGTGCTGTGGCTGGTGCGCCGCCGCAAGCAGATCGAGGCCGAGCGTAAGCGCCGCCGCCGCGCGCAGATGGAGGCCGAGGAGGCCCGCCGCCGCGCGCAGATGCGCGAGACGCTGCATGAATTCGACCGCGACCACGTCGGCAGCGGCCGCCGCTGAATCCGCACCGCAACTGCACAGCCCGCCCGGTACGCCGGGCGGGCTGTTTTGCATGTCCGGATTTTGACACACGATTCTTTATCATTTGTTTACAATTCCGGCCCTCTGGACGGCCCGGATATCTAAGATTTGATGTGGGATTGAGGGAAGGAAGCGTGGTCGTTCCATAAGTGAATGATTGTGCTTTCAGCATCAAAAAAAGAAAGACTGCATTTTCAAAGTTATGTGCTACAAAGCACGCACCTCCTGTTGTAGAATTTTCTATGACAGGAGGTGTTTTTATGAAAAAAGGTACGCCGCATTTCCTTTACACGAATAAGGATAGTCCAGACTATGTGGCACCCTTCGCGCCGTTTTACAGCGACAGGCAAAAGGCAATCCTTTCTGGTGAGCTCTCTGTTGAAGAAGTAGAGCTTCGTGAACTGGGACGCTTGCGAAACAAGGCTCGTAACATGGGTGACGAGGAAAACCTTGAAATCGCAAACATACTCTATGAGGAAAAGAGTAATCCGTCAGCAGGCCTCTACAATCACTACACCGCCGAGGAAGCGGCGGAAATCCTTCGGAAGCTGACGCCGCCGGGGTTTGAGTCGTAGGTGGCAGAGGGCAACTCCGATGGACACGAGCCACAGAAATAATGCTCCTCTGTGTGAGGACGACGATGACATTTGGTACTGGGGCTACTCCATATTCGTGCCGCATATCCCCAACACGCGGGCGTATCCCTATGTGTCCCGCATCATGGGTCCAGACCCCAAGTACCGCTTTGCCCGCAAGTTCCTGCAATACCAGTGGCCGCCAAAGACACCGAAAGGCCGACGGTTCGATGTGGAGCTGTCGGGAGATGGTGTCTACGAGGTCGGCATCAAGCGATGGAACGCGGACAAGACCCTGCTACTGGAGCGGCAGGTATACTGGCTGTTGCTGCTGGATGGCAACGAGTACACCATCCCCAAATGGCAAGTGCTGCTGCTGGTGGAGGCACTACGAAACGGCACTCTCAGCGCCTGAGAAAATAAGAAAGCCCCTGTGAGGTCAATCCTCACAGGGGCATCTTTTTAATGGCACAGTAGAGAAATGCTCATATAAAGTCACTCCTGTCCGCGCTCCTCCATATACTTAAACACTTCTTTATCGGATTTAGCCCTTTTATACCAACCAATGCCTATCATGACAAAGCCAACAATCATTACTACAGTCCTAATTGTTGACGCTGACGAGAGAAAGCAAGAGGCAACAAGTCCTGTACCAGCACCCGTAAAGAAGTCTACGAGTGATTTCTCATGCTTTATTTTTCCCAATACGCGCTCCTTGTCAATAGCTTTTACCATTTTGGAATCCCCCTTCAGTAATGTATCAAGCGATACATCAAATTGATTGCTCATTGCTATGAGAATCTGTAAATCCGGATAACTCTTTTCATTTTCCCAATTCGAAACCGTCTGTCTTGTAACATGGAATAACTCACCAAACTGTTCTTGCGTTAATTGCTGCTCATTACGAATTGCTGATATTTGATTTCCTATGCTCATGGTCAGCACCAACTCCCTCACTGAAAAGAATTTACTACGACCTTGCTTCTTGTCTACTATTATGTAAGAAAAACAGCGCAAAGTAAAGCAATTTACTTTTTGCATTGCGTTTTTCGTGTGGTTAAGTAGGTTTTGCAAATTCTTTTCGACAAACCCGAAGGACACATTGACCATTGCGGCACTTGATGCTATAATACACTGTCTAAGTATCACCATTCCGGCACACACTGGAACTGCACGGTTCCCTCCGCCGGACAAGAGGAGCAGCTATGTGGATTTCGGATTCTTGGCAGGACTTTGAAGTGCTCGACTGTTCGCGCGGCGAAAAGCTCGAGCGCTGGGGCAAATACACCCTCGTGCGCCCGGACCCCCAGGCCATCTGGGACACGCCGCGCACCGACCCCCGCTGGCGCACGGCCGACGGGCGCTACAGCCGCAGCCACACCGGCGGCGGCAGCTGGGACAAGCGCACCCTCCCGCCGAGCTGGGATATCCGCTACCGGAACCTGACGTTCCGCGTCAAGCCTATGAACTTCAAGCACACGGGCATCTTCCCCGAGCAGGCCGCCAACTGGGACTACGCCATGGCGAAGATCCGCGCGGCCGGCCGCCCGGTCTCGGTGCTCAATCTCTTCGGCTACACGGGCGCGGCCACGGTCGCGTGCGCGTCCGCCGGGGCGAGCGTGTGCCATGTGGACGCGGCCAGGGGCATGGTCGCCTGGGGCAAGGAAAACGCCGCCGCCTCCGGCGTGGCCGACCGGCCCATCCGCTGGATCGTGGACGACTGCGGCAAGTTCGTCGAGCGGGAGATCCGCCGCGGCCGCCGCTATGACGCCGTCATCATGGACCCGCCGAGCTACGGCCGCGGCCCCGGCGGCGAGGTCTGGAAGCTCGAGACGAACCTCTGGCCGTTTGTGGAGCTGGTGTCCGGCGTGCTGTCGGACGATCCGCTCTTTGTCATCATCAATTCCTACACCACGGGTCTGAGCCCGTCGGTGCTCACGTATCTCTCGGAGAGCATCTTCACCCGGCGCTTCGGCGGCCATAGCGCCTCGCAGGAGCTGGGCCTGCCGGTCACGGCGTCCGGTCTCGTGCTGCCGTGCGGGGCGACCTGCCGCTGGGAGCGCTGAGCGGAAAGGAACACCATGGAACCGATCTTACGAACCGAACATCTGACCTTTACCTACCCCGGCGAGGCGCGGCCCACGCTCGGCGACCTCTCGCTCGAGATCGCGCGCGGCTCGTTCGTGGCCGTTCTGGGGCACAACGGCTCCGGCAAGAGCACGCTCGCCAAGCACTTCAACGCCATCCTGCTGCCGACCGGCGGCAAGGTGTATGTCGACGGCATGGACACGTCCGACGAGAACAATCTTCTGTCCGTGCGCGCCACGGTGGGCATGGTCTTTCAGAATCCCGATAACCAGATCGTCGCCAACGTCGTCGAGGACGACGTGGCCTTCGCACCCGAGAACCTCGGCGTCCCGCCGCAGGAAATACGCGCGCGGGTGGATGCGGCCCTCAAGCAGGTCGGCATGTATGATTTTCGCCTGCACGCGCCGCACCTGCTCTCCGGCGGGCAAAAGCAGCGCGTGGCCATCGCGGGCGTCATCGCCATGCAGCCCAAGTGCATCGTGCTCGACGAGCCGACGGCCATGCTCGACCCGGCCGGCCGGCGCGAGGTCATTGACACGGCGACAAAGCTCTGCCGCGAGCAGGGCATCACGGTCGTGCTCATTACGCACCATATGGAAGAGTGCATCGGCGCCGACCGCGTCATCGTGCTCTCGAACGGCGCCGTCGTTGCCGACGGTGCGCCGAAGCAGGTCTTCTCGCAGGTCGAGCTGCTAAAAAGAGAGGGCCTCACCGCGCCTGTCACCGTCCGGCTGCTGCACGCGCTGCGCGCGCAGGGCATGGACGTGCCGCTCGACGCGCTCACGGTGTCCGACTGTGCGGATGCCGTCGCCGCCGCCCTGAAACCGTAACCGCCGATCTTCACCGATAGATAAAGGAAACGAAATTATGACGCCAATCATCCGGGTGGATCACCTCCGGCACGTCTACAGTGCCGGGACACCTTTTGAAAAAGTCGCCATCGACGATATTGATCTCGCCATCCCCGCCGGGCAGTTCGTGGGCATCATCGGCCACACGGGCTCCGGCAAGAGCACGTTCATCCAGCACCTCAACGGGCTGCTCGCACCCTCGTCCGGCACCGTGCTCTTCGACGGGGAGGACATTCACCGCAGCAAGGCCGCCACGCGCGACGTGCGCTTTCAGGTCGGGCTGGTCTTTCAGTATCCTGAGCACCAGCTCTTTGAGGAGACGGTGTATCAGGACATCGCCTTCGGCCCGAAAAACGCCAAACTCTCCACGGAAGAGGTCGATGCGCGCGTGCGCGAGGCCGCGCGCTTTGCCGGCGTGGACGCCGCGCTCTTCGAGCGCTCGCCGCTCGAGCTCTCCGGCGGGCAGAAGCGCCGCATCGCCATCGCCGGCGTGATCGCCATGCGCCCCAGGGTGCTCATCCTCGATGAGCCCACGGCCGGCCTTGACCCCGCGGGCTGCCGCGGCGTGCTCGAAAACATCGCTGCCTACCGGCGCGAGACCGGCTCGGCCGTCCTGCTTGTCACGCACAGCATGGACGATGCCGCGCGCATCGCCGACCGGCTCATCGTCTTTCACGCCGGGCACGTCGCCTTCGACGGCGCACCGGCGGAGGTCTTTGCCCACACGCAGGAGCTGCTGGATATCGGCCTCGACGTGCCGCAGAGTGCGCGCATCGCGCAGGCACTGCGCGACCGGGGCATTCCGCTCCCGCCGTCGATCTACACCCTTGAGCAGCTCACGGACGCGCTGCTCGCCGCCGGAAAGGAGGCGGGCGTATGCTGAAGGATGTCACCCTTGGCCAGTATTTCCCCGGCAGCAGCATCGTGCACCGGCTCGACCCGCGCTGCAAGCTCCTGCTGACCATCGTCTATATCGCGGCGCTGTTCACGGCGGAAAGCTACGTGTCCTACGCTGTCATGCTGATCATTACGGGCGTGTGCATTGCGCTCTCGCGCATCCCGCTGAAGGTCATCCTCCGCGGCCTCAAGCCGCTGTGGATCATCATTGCGCTCACGGCCGTGCTCAATATCTTCTTCACACCTGGGCGCGAGCTCGTGTCCTTCTGGAAGATCACCATCACCTACGAGGGCCTGATCCGCGCCGCGTTCATGGTCCTGCGCATCACGATGCTCATCGCAGGCACATTCCTGCTGACCTATACAACGTCGCCCATCGCGCTCACCGACGCGATGGAGATCCTCTTCGGCCCGCTCAAGAAGCTCAAAGTGCCAGTGCACGAGATGAGCATGATGATGTCCATGGCCCTGCGCTTCATCCCCACGCTCATCGAGGAGACCGACAAGATCATGTCCGCGCAGAAAGCGCGCGGCGCCGATTTTGAGACCGGCAACCTCTTTCAGCGCGCCCGCGCGCTGCTGCCGCTGCTCGTGCCGCTGTTCGTGTCGGCGTTTCGCCGCGCGGACGAGTTGGCCGTGGCCATGGAGTGCCGCTGCTATCACGGCGACGAGGGCCGCACGCGCATGAAGCAGCTCACCTGGTGCACGCGCGACACGCTGGCCATGGTCTGGAGCGCGCTCGTGCTCGCCGGCGTGATCGTGCTCGCGAGGTTCGGCCTGTGAGGCGCAACATCGCCCTGCGCCTGCAGTATGACGGCACAGCCTATCACGGCTGGCAGGTGCAGAAGACGGACGTCACCGTCGCCGAGACGCTGGAGCGCGCGCTCACGAAGGTCTGCGGCGAGCCGATCAAGGTCGTCGGCTGCGGCCGCACGGACGCGGGCGTGCACGCAAAGCGCTACTGCGCCAATTTCCGCACCGACTGCACAATCCCGATCGACCGGGTGCCGCTCGCGGTCAATGCCCGCCTTCCGGCGGACATCGCCGTGGTCGACGCCGTCACCGCGCCGGAGGACTTCAACGCCATCGGCTCGTGCATCCAGAAAGAATACGTCTATCAGATCTATAACTCCCGCATCCGCGATGCATTTTTGGAGCACCGCGTCTGCTTTTATCCCCAGCCGCTGGATTTTGAGCGGCTGGAGCGCGCCGGCCGCGCCTTTGAGGGCACGCACGACTTTGCCGCCGTGCGCTCCGTCGGCACCGAGACGCGCACAACCGTGCGCACGGTGCACTGGTGCCGCGCCGAGCGGGACGGCCCGCTCATCTCCATCGCCGTTTGTGCCGACGGCTTCCTGTATAATATGGTGCGCGCCATCGTCGGCACCATGGTCTACGCGTCCTACGGCAAGATCGAGCCGGAGGCCATCCCGGCATTGCTGGCCACGCGCGACCGGCGCCTCACGGGGCCGACCATGCCCCCGCAGGGGCTGTATCTCAACCGCGTGTGGTACGACGGCGCCGTCGGCGATATGATGAATCAGGCCTGACGCCGCGTCCGCCCGGCGCCCAGGGGAGGAATGTCCATGAACGACCACCAAAAACGAAATCCCAGGCTGCGGCAGACCGTCATCGTGGCGGTGTGCGTGCTGGCCGTGCTGCTGTTTTTGTATCTGCTGCTGCGCGACCGGCCTGGCTCGGCGAGCGACTATCTGGACGACAGCGCGCCCTACACGTTCGACTCCAGCGCCAGCCGCACCTTCCGCACGGTGGACAGCCGTCTCGCGGTCGTGTCCTCAAGCGGTCTGCAGCTGCTCGATGACGACGGCAAGACTGTCCTGCACGAGATCTTCACGCTCTCACAGCCGGGCATCTCCGTCGGCGGCGAGCGCGTGTGCGCCTATGACATCGGCGGCACGACGCTGTGCGTGGCGGATTTCAAGGGCAATAAGACCGACATCGAGCCCGCCGGGGAGATCATCAGCGCCGACCTGAGCGACAGCGGCTATCTCGCCGTCTGCTCGGACGCTGCGGGCTATAAGGGTGCCGTCACGGTGTATGACACCTCCGGCAAGGCCGTCTATGTCTGGTATTCCGGCACGGGCTACCTCGTGCGCGCCGCCGTGAGCCCGGACGGGAAGCATCTCGCCGCGCTCTGTCTGCAGGATTCCGGCAGCGTCGTGCACACGTTCTCGCTCACGAGCGCCGATGAGCGCGGCAGCGCCGCGTGCGCCGACGAGCTTTTTGCCGACCTCTTCTGGCGCGGCGGCAAGGTCTGCTGCGTGTCGCAGACGCGCCTGGCCTTTTTTGACGATAACGCAAAGCTCACCGCCGAGTACCCCTTCGGCGACCTGTACCTGTACGACTATGCCGCCGAGGGCGACGGGTTTGTCACCCTCGCGCTCAGCCGCTACCGCTCCGGCAGCGCCGAGCAGCTCGTCACGGTCAATGCCTCCGGCAATGCGCTCGGTAAGTGCGACACGTCCGGCGCCGTCACGAGCCTGTCGGTTAACGGCAAGCAGGTGCTCGTGCAGTACAGCGACCGGCTCACGCTCTATAACCAGCAGCTTGATGAGATCAAGTCCGTCGAGCAGAATCTGCTCGGCGTCCGCCGCTCGGTGCTGCTGCGCCGGGGCGCGGCGCTGCTCGTGAGCGGCTCGAGCGCTGAGGTGCTCGCCTTCTGACCCCCGCAGCCTAGAGAGAAAGAACAGGGATACACCTATGAAGATCGTATTGACAGTGGTGCTTGCCGCCATTTTTCTGGCCGCCGTCTGGAGCGGTTACCGCCGCGGGCTGATCCTCAGCGCCGCGCAGCTGGCCGCCATCGTCGTCGCGCTCTACGGCGCGGCGCTGCTCGCGGGCCTGTTTTCCGACCGGCTCCTGCCGGTGGCGGAGCCGTTTGCCGGCGGGTACTTTGAGGGCCAGCTCGACGTGGTCACCACCGAGCTGCCGGATAACGACGCCGGCCTCTCGGGTGAGGACTGGGTCGCCGCGCACCCCGACACCGCGCAGGAATATGCCGAGCAGTGCTTTGCCGCCGCCGGCGCCACCGGCCGGCCGGCGCAGCGCATGGCCCGCGCCGCGCTCGCCATGCGCGACGAGCAGGGTGTCACCCTGCGCGCCGCCATGACACAGGTCTACTGCGCGCGGCTGTGCTACGTGCTCGTCACGTCCGTCGGCTTTTTGCTCATTCTGCTCATTCTGGCCGCGATCGGCAACCTGCCGAACCTGGCTTTCAAGCTCCCGAACCGGGAGAAACTCAACGACATTGGCGGCGCCGCCCTCGGCGCGGTCAACGGCGTGTGCTTTGGCATCCTGCTGTGCTGGGCATTGCAGTTTGCCGGGCCCGTCATCGGCCGCGACACCCTCGCGCACACCGCCCTGGCAAAAGCGCTGCTGGCCATCGACGTGCTCACGCTCGGCGTGGGCGTGTGACCGGCGCGCACGGAATCTATCGAACAGGAGAACCAGTCTATGCAGCCTACACTCTGCTCCCGCTGCAAGAAAAACGTAGCGGTGATCTTTATCACACGAATCGAAAACGGCGAGTCCCATAACGAGGGCCTGTGCCTGCGCTGTGCGCGCGAGCTGCACATCAAGCCCGTCGATGAGATGATGGAAAAGCTCGGCATCTCGGACGCCGATCTCGACAATCTCACCGGCGACGTGGCGGAAATGCTCGGCAGCATGGGCATGCTTGGCGGCGACGGTGCGGCCGACACGGACCCCGACGCCCCCGACACCGACGCGGACGAGGACGACGGCAAGACCGCGACGTTCCCATTCCTCAACCGCCTCTTTAACCAGAATCCGCCCCCGGCGGCTGATTCTGATTCTGCCGCCGCGGCCGAACCGCCGCGCGCCGACGGCAGCGCTTCCGACAAGCGCAGCGCTACCCCACGCAAGCTCAAGTTCCTGAATAACTACTGCATCGACCTCACGCAGCGCGCGCGCGACGGCAAGCTCGACGCCATGGTCGGCCGCACCGAGGAGCTCGAGCGCGTCATCCAGATCCTCAACCGCCGCCAGAAGAACAACCCCTGCCTCATCGGCGAGCCCGGCGTCGGCAAGACGGCTATCGCCGAGGGCCTTGCCCAGCGCATCGCCGAGGGGAACGTGCCGTATAAGCTGCGCGACAAGCAGGTGTATCTGCTCGACCTCACGGCGCTCGTGGCGGGCACGCAGTTTCGCGGCCAGTTCGAGAGCCGCATGAAGGGCCTCATCGAGGAGATCCGCCGTGTCGGCAACATCATCCTCGTCATCGACGAGGTGCACAACATCGTCGGCGCCGGCGACGCCGAGGGCAGCATGAACGCCGCCAACATCCTCAAGCCCGCGCTCTCGCGCGGCGAGATCCAGGTCATCGGCGCGACGACGTTCGCCGAGTACCGCAAGCACATCGAAAAAGACGCGGCCCTCGAGCGCCGCTTCCAGCCCGTCACGGTGGCCGAGCCGAGCATCGACGACAGTGTCGAGATCCTCAAGGGCGTGCGCCGCTATTACGAGGACTTCCACGGCGTCGTCATCCCGGACGCCATGTGCCGCCTCGCCGTCGTGCTCAGCGAGCGCTATATCACCGACCGCTTCCTGCCCGACAAGGCCATCGACCTCATCGACGAGGCCTGCTCGGACGTGAATCTGAAAAATCCCGACCTCATCCGCGCAGACGAGGTCGAAAAGGAGATCGGCGACTACGCGCGCGAGCGCGAGCTGCTGGCCTCCGCGCCGCCGCAGACCGGCGACAATTATGACGAGCAGGAGCTCGATCGCCGCTATGCCCGCATTGCCGAGCTGCGCAGCCGCGAGATGCAGCTGCAGACCGAGCTCGACACCCTGCGCGCCAAGGGCCGCCCGGAGCTCACGGCGGATAACCTCGCGCGCATCATCGAGCTCTGGACGAAGATCCCGGCCGCGAGCATCCGCGCCGATGAGTTTGAGCAGCTCGCCGGCCTCGGTGACCGGCTGCGCGCGCACATCGTCGGTCAGGACCAGGCCATCGATACCGTCTGCGCTGCCATCCGCCGCAATCGCGTCGGTCTGCAGGCCAAGCGCAAGCCCGTGAGCTTCCTGTTCGTCGGCGGCACCGGCGTCGGCAAGACGGAGCTGGTCAAGCGCCTCGCCGACGAGCTGTTCCACGCGCCCGAGTCGCTCATCCGGCTGGATATGTCGGAGTTCATGGAGAAGTTCTCCGTCTCGCGCATGATCGGTTCGCCTCCGGGCTACGTCGGCTATGACGAGGCCGGCCAGCTCACGGAGAAGATCCGCCGCCGCCCGTACTCCGTCGTCCTCTTCGACGAGATCGAAAAGGCGCATCCGGATGTCATGAACCTGCTGCTGCAGATCCTCGACGACGGCCGCATCACGGACGCGCAGGGCCGCACCGTGAACTTTGAAAACACGGTCATCATCATGACCACGAACGCCGGCAGCAACACGCACACCGGCACGCTCGGCTTCGGTCTGAGCGCGGACGATCAGAGCCGCGAGCGCGCGCAGCGCGCCCTCAACGAGTTCCTGCGCCCGGAGTTTCTCAACCGCATCGACGAGATCGTCTACTTCAACCACCTCACGGAAGAAAACTTCCGCGCCATCGCGGCGCTTATGCTCGATGAAGTGCGCACCGCCATGGCCGAGCGCGGCATGACCCTGCACTGGACGCCGGCCGTCATCGACTACCTTGTCCGCAAGGGCTACAGCGAGACCTACGGCGCGCGCAACCTGCGCCGCACCATCCAGCGCGACGTGGAGGACGCCATCGCCACGGCCATCGTCGCCCAGCGCCGGGCCGCCGGAGACATCGGCATCGACGCGCAGGACGATCACATCACCGTCACCATCGACGGTAAGGAGGTAACCGCATGAAGCGTTTCGAAGTTATTCAGGGCGACATCACAAAGTCCGACGTTGACGCCATCGTCAACGCCGCCAACTGCTCACTGCTCGGCGGCGGCGGGGTGGACGGGGCCATCCACATGGCCGCCGGCACCGGCCTGCTCAATGAGTGCCGCGGCCTCAACGGCTGCCGCACCGGCGAGGCGAAGATCACCCGCGGCTACCGCCTGCCGGCGCGCCACGTTATCCACACGCCCGGCCCCCGCTGGCGCGACGGGCAGCACGGCGAGCCTGAGCTGCTGGCCAACTGCTACCGCAACAGCCTGCGCCTCGCGAGCGAGAACGGCTGCCACACGGTCGATTTCCCGTCCATCAGCACGGGCATCTACCATTTCCCCTTGAATCAGGCGGCGGAGATCGCCGTGCGCGAGATCACGGCCTACCTCGCCGACCATCCCGAGATCACGCGCGTGCGCATGGTCTGCTTTGACAGCCGCACCCGCGCCGCATACGAGGCCGCGCTGGCCGCGCAGGAATGCGCCGGCTGACGCTCACCGTCACGCCGGAGCAGGCGGGCCGCACGGTCAGGAGCCTGCTCCGGCGTGAACTGCGCATGGCCGACGGGGCGATCGCCCGCGTCAAGACCGTGCCGGACGGCATCTGCCTCAACGGCGCGCACGCCCGCACCGTCGACCGCGTCGCGGCGGGGGACACCCTCACCGTGCGCATCGACGACAAGCGCGCCGGCGGCCGCTTCACGCCCGTGGCCGTGCCACTGGACATTTTGTATGAAGACGCCGACCTGCTCGCGCTCAATAAGCCCGCCGGCATGGCCGTGCACGGCGGGTACGACCGCGGCGACCCCACGGTCGCCAATGCGCTGGCTGCCTACCTCGGGCCGGATGCCGTCTTTCACCCCGTCAACCGGCTCGACCGCGGCACGTCCGGCGTCATGCTCGTCGCCCGCAGCGGCTATGTGCACGACCGGCTGCGCCGCGTGCTGCACACCGATGGCTTCCGGCGCACGTATCTTGCCGTTGCCTGCGGCACCGGCCTGCCGCCGCGCGGCATCATCGATCTGCCCATCGCCCGCGCGGACGACGGCACCACCCGCCGCACCGCCGCGCCGGACGGCCAGCCGTCCGTCACGGATTACACTGTGCTCGCCGAGCGGGACGGGTACACGCTCCTGCGCGTCCTGCCGCGCACCGGCCGCACGCACCAGATCCGCGTCCACTTCGCCGCGCTCGGCCATCCGCTGCTCGGCGACGTGCTCTACGGCGGCGATGCGTCCCTGCTCGCGCGCCCCGCGCTGCATGCGGCCGCGGCCGACCTCACGCAGCCCGTCACCGGGCAGCCCCTGCACATCACCGCGCCGGTCCCGGAGGACCTGCGCGCGTTTGGTTTTGAGAGGTACTTATGAAGAAACATTCCATCACGATCCTGTATAATTCGCCCGTCATCCTCACGTTCGCGCTGCTGAGCCTGCTCGCGCTCGGCCTCGGCCAGCTCACTGACGGCTGGACGACGCAGAACCTCTTTTGCGTTTACCGCTCGTCGCTGACGGACTGGCTGACCTACCCGCGCTTTTTCCTGCACGTGCTCGGCCATCCGGATTTCGCCGCCTACTGCAGCAACATCGTCATGCTGCTCGTCGTCGGGCCGACGGCGGAGGAGCGCTTCGGCGGCAAGCGCATCCTGCTCGCCATCGCGCTCACGGCGCTCGTCACGGGGCTGGTGCTCTGGTTCTTCTTCCCGAACAGCGCGCTCATGGGCGCGTCCGGTGTCGTGTTCATGCTCATCGTGCTCGCGTCGTTCGCCGGCATGCGCACCGGCACCATCCCGCTCACGCTCATCCTCGTGCTCATCCTCTACCTCGGCAGCGAGATCTTTCAGGCCGTCACCGGCACGGCCGGCCTCGCCCAGCTCACGCACATCGCCGGCGGCGTGCTCGGCATGATCTTCGGCTTCACGTGGAGCCGCGGAAAGCGCGGTGGACGATGAAGCTGCTCATCAGTGCCTGCCTGCTCGGCGTTGCCTGCCGGTATGACGGCGCGTCGAAGGGCCTTCCGGAGGAAACCCTCCGCGCACTCACGGCCCGGCACACGCTCGTGCCCGCCTGCCCGGAGCAGCTCGGCGGTCTGCCGACGCCGCGCGCCCCGTCCGAGCGGCTGGGCAGCCGCGTCGTTGCGCGCACCGGCGCCGACGTCACGGACGCCTACACCCGCGGCGCGCAGCAGACGCTCGCCCTCGCGCAGCGCTTCGGCTGCACGGCCGCCCTGCTCAAGCAGCGCAGCCCCTCGTGCGGCAA
>OHAN01001458.1_pt1 | contig 18934 bp, 9 predicted proteins | sample 1577121 | NCBI WGS metagenome assembly OHAN01 (sample SAMEA3541554, study PRJEB24748) | human gut metagenome | biome: human gut; feature: human-associated habitat; material: faeces | place: China | collected 2012 | reverse complement strand
GCTCGTATACGAAACCAGCTCGTATCCGATGTCCTTGATCTGCTGTTTCAGATACGGAATATCGAGCGGCGCTTCGCTGATGACAACGGTCTCGCCGTTTTTTGCAGAAGAGTTTACTTTCTTTGGAGAGCAGCTCTTGCGGACTACATCATTCATATGGGATTCGCACATGCCGCACATCATACCATCAATTTTTAAGACTGTTTTAATCATACAATACCTGCTTTCTTCCGGGAATACAGCGAAACGAAAGCGTGCCGGACTGTATTCCTGGGATTTGATGAAAAATTTGAAATCACATACCCTATCGGGGTATCTAAAATATAGCGCGGATGAAAAGAAATGTCAATAAGCTGATAAAATATGATAATTATTATCATTTAAGAAGGAAAAATACGGTCATGGAAGGGCGATTCGCCGGCAGAACATGGAAACTTGCCGGAATCGCAAAGTTCGTGTTACAATTGGGACAGCAGAGCAAAACAAGAGAGGAGACAAAAATATGCTCTCACAGATGAATTACCGAAAAGAAACACAGCCCCACGGTGATGAGCTTTTTCCGCTGAGCATTCACGTTTTCGAGACAGACCTGCAGAGTACCGTGCGGGTGTACTGCCATTGGCATGAGGAAGTGGAGCTCTTTTATGCAGTAAAGGGCGAAGCTGTTTTTCATATGGATACCGAGACCTTTCTCCTGCGGGAAGGGGAGACCGCCTTTGTCAATGCAAACCGTCTGCATGAGGTAGAGGGAATCGACGGACAGGAATTTACGTTTCTTGCCGTTGTATTCCAGCCGCGTTTTCTGTCCGGCACATCGCTTGACCGGATCCAGCAGCAGTATATCGAACCAGTGCTGTCCTCCGAGATCCGTTTTCCATCCAAGACAGAGCGGGGGACACGCCTTGCAGAAAAAACGGCACAGGCCATGCAGGAGATCCGAAATCTGCAGGAAAGAAAAGAACCGGGCTGGCCCATTCCGGCAGGAAACCGCTCTCTTTGTAAGCGTTTACCAAACCTTCCTGCATCTTCAGGTTCATCGACGGATACATCAGGTTGAGGAAAGGAAACAGACAACGGAACGTGTCCCAAAAACCGGTGTCGGTAAACATATAGCCGGGACGCACTTCACCGTTATAGGGGCTGTAATGCATGATTTCTCCTTTAGCGTCTATCTCGTAAAAGCTACGTGGGAAAAGCATGGAGCGGTACAGGCAGGAATAGAAGGTGCGCAGGTTATCAATGTTATCGTCTTCCACCTCTATCTTACTCATTTCACGGTTCCACACGTCTCTTCCGTTCGTTACCAATTGGTCGAAACTGTTTCTGCCCAGCTCTTTGAGATTTAATTCCGCTTGTTCAGGACTGATAAAGGAGGAAGCAACCCGTGCGTGTACGATTTCTCCCTTTTTCGTGGCGAATCCGATTACCGCACCTGTGTGGTTTCCTTTCGCTTCGATCTCATTCGGAAGAATGTTGTTTTCGGAAACTGTGGAAACGAATGTGAACGGTTTGTCGAATTGAACTACAAAGTAGTTTTTGAAGTTTTCCGGCACACCGCCGCTATTCTTGGTTGAATAGCCGATAATCTTGTTTTCTTTCGGAATCACTTTCACATAAGAACCTTTGTCAAAAGCGTCTACAATCACGTAGGCATTCTTTGTCTCCGGATACGTGAAACGGAACATGACGGCGCGCTCCGTAGGAGCAAGCTCGGTTGTTACGTCATGGTCGGCAAGGTACACCTTATAATAATAAGGTTTGGCAACTTCCGCTTTGTGAGAGAACCAACTGGCACGTCGGTCTTGATCGAATACCAGTCCGCCGGTGATAGGCATGATGGCAAACTGCCCGTAGTCGTTCATCCAGGGACTGGGCTGATGTGTTTGTTTGAATCCCCGGATTTTGTCGGCATCATACGTGTACGCCCAACCGTCTCCCATTTTACCGGTCTGCGGTGTCCAGAAATTCATTCCCCACGGCAATGCCGTAGCCGGATACGTGTTTCCGGTAGACAGTTCAAACTTGGATTGAGTGCCTACCAGTGTGCTGACATAGTCTACCGGATTCTTAACGGCAGAAGATTGCAGGCTGTACAACACGGCACCTCCAAGAAATAGCAAGTGTTTAAATGAAAAATGTGTTTTCATGAACAAATGAATTTATAGATTTGAAAATAATTTCTACGACGAAAATAGGGAGAAAAGGAATGTGCTTCTAGTAATAGAGAGGTTAAATCGCCTCTTGTCGCTAAAATTAACTACTCTGGCACGGAAATTTACTTATATTCCGGTCAAAAAAAAGCTCGGAATGTTTTTTTGTTTACCTTTGTCATATAGCAAATCTAAGAATAATACACTATGGGAAAACAGTCGGTTTATATTCTATTATTTTTTCTTAATCTGTTGATACATAACGCTTATGCTTATAATTTGAAGCAAGTTGCAGATAAAGAGTATATGTCTAATAGTTCGATTACATCTCTGTGCCAGGATGAGCGTGGATTGATGTGGATCGGGACCTGCGACGGACTGAATATTTATGATGGACAGGAGATTGAGGAATTTAAGACTCGTGACAAAGAGGATTACTTATCTGGTAATCTGATTGACAATATTGTGTATACGGGCGAAGATATTTACTGGATTCAAACCTACTATGGGTTGAACCGTTTGAACCGGAAAACCAATACAATCACTCACTATAATGAATTTCAGAAACTCTTCTTTATGAATAAGGATAGTCATGGCAATCTGTTCATTATCCAGGATAGTAACTGCATCTATTATTATCATAAAAAAGAAGGAGTCTTCAAGAAAATCAATATCACGGGAATCCCGATTTCCGATATCGTAAACTTCTTTATCGACGGTAACAACCGGATGTGGGTAGTCATGAAAGGATACAACCGCTGTTATGACATACAGCAGGAAGCCGCATCGGGAGATATCACCCTGTTACCCCAGAAAACAAACCTGATTTATCAGACTTCCTTGATTTATTGTTTCAATGACGAGCAATCTCTTTATTATATAGATAAGGAATTTAATTTCTATGCTTTCCATATTCCGACCCAGAAGAATGAATTTATTGCCAATCTGGGTAAGGAAATACAGGAACGTGGCAAAATTTCGTCCATTGTTCATTATCATAACAGCTATTTTGTGGGCTTTTTGATGGATGGCATTCTCCTGTTGGAAAAACAGAAGGAGACGGATCATTATCAAATTCAGTCGTTACCTATCAACAGCGGTGTATTCTGTCTCAAGAAAGACCGTTTTCAGGATGTTGTCTGGATTGGTACTGACGGACAGGGCGTTTATCTTTATTCGAACCCGCTTTATTCTATCAAATCAATGGTGCTTAGCAATTACACCGAGAAAATAGAACGCCCCGTGCGTGCCATCTATCTTGATGATGAATGTACTTTCTGGGTGGGAACCAAAGGAAACGGAATTCTTAAAATCTATGATTACGAATTCGATAAAAACATCTCCGACTGTCGGGCAGAGGTGTTGACTACCTCTAATAGTGCTTTGAGTAGTAATGCCGTTTATTGTTTTGCCAAGAGCCACCGGAATTTGCTTTGGATAGGAGACGAAGAAGGATTAACTTATTATTCATATCGGGAAAAACGTATCAAGAGTATACCAATACGGATCGGTAACGAAGATTTCAAATACATCCATGACATTTACGAAACAGCAGATTCCGAACTGTGGCTGGCGAGTGTCGGCATGGGAGTGGTGAAAGCTCGTATTGCCGGAACATCGGACAATCCGGTGATTGTGGATGCGCAACGTTACATCATCAATGACGGCGAACTGGGATCGAACTATTTCTTTACTATTTATGCGGAGAATGAAGCCAACCTGTTGTTTGGCAATAAAGGATATGGGGTATTCCGCTATAACGAAACGACGAATGGCCTGGAACCGGTGTCTACTCACAAATACGAAAACATGACCCTGAATAATATTCTCGCTATCAGTAAAGACAGCAGCAATAACTATCTTTTCGGAACGAGCTACGGATTGATAAAGTACACATCGGAAACCTCTTATCAGCTCTTCAATGCCAAGAATGGTTTCCTGAATAATACCATTCATGCAATTCTTAGAAACTCGTCCGACGACTTCTGGTTGAGCACCAATCTTGGATTAATCAATTTCGATACGAAAAGGAATGTCTTTCGTTCATACGGTTTTGGAGATGGTTTAAAGGTGGTAGAGTTTAGTGACGGAGCCGCTTTTCGGGATTCCCAGACTGGTACTCTGTTCTTTGGCGGAATCAATGGAGTCGTAGCTATCCGGGCGGATGGCCGTCCGGAGCAGCTTTATATGCCTCCTGTTTATTTTGATAAGCTGTCTATCTTCGGTGAACAATACAATCTGGGCGAATTTCTCACCCGGAAAAAAGAAACTGAAGTCTTGAATTTGCAGTATGACCAGAATTTCTTTTCTGTTTCATTTGCCTCTGTGGATTATCTGAATGGTAATAACTGTACCTATTTCTATAAACTAAAAGGATTGAGTGACCAATGGGTAAACAATGGTTCGGAAAGCGGAGTCTCTTTTACGAATATGGCTCCCGGCGAATATACCTTACTGGTGAAATATTACAATAGTGTCTTTGATAAAGAGAGTGATGTCTATTCTCTGGTGATTCGTATAGGTGATCCGTGGTATGCTTCCTGGTGGGCTTATTTGATTTATGCCCTGTGTCTGCTTTTACTGGCAGCCTTGCTGATACGTTCCTTTATCCTGCGCTCCAAACGTAAAAAGCAGGAATTGCTGAACGAGATAGAGAAACGCCATCAAAAGAATGTCTTTGAGTCCAAACTTCGTTTCTTTACTAATATCGCACATGAATTTTGTACTCCGCTGACTTTGATTTATGGTCCTTGCGGACGAATCCTTTCATCGAAGGGACTTAGTAAATTTGTCGTGGACTACGTACAGATGATTCAGACGAATGCGGAGCGTCTCAACAACCTGATTCATGAGTTGATCGAATTCCGTCGGATTGAAACGGGAAACAGGGAAGTGCGGGTTGAATCATTGAATGTGTCTTCCATTGTGAAAGGAATAGCCAAAACGTTTGTTGAAATGGCTAAATCCAGAAACATCACTTTCTTGAGCAAGATACCCGAGCAGGTGATGTGGAACTCGGACAAAGGGTTTCTGAATACGATTATTATTAATCTGATTTCTAATGCCTTTAAATATACTCCCGACGGACAAAGTATCAAGATTGAAGTGGATACGAGCGGGGAAAACATGCTGACTCTTCGTGTAGCGAATGAAGGAAGTACCATCAAGGAAAAGGATTTTCAGTATATTTTTAATCGGTATGCCATTTTGGATAATTTCGAGAATCAGGATGAAAAGAACTTTTCACGGAACGGACTGGGGCTAGCCATCTCTTATAATATGGCAAAGTTGCTGAATGGTACGTTGAAAGTGGAAAATACTCCTGACGGATGGGTGATGTTTACACTAACCTTGCCGGTCGTGGAACTGACTACCGGAGTGGTGGAAACCAAGCGGCTCACAGCGGAATACATCCCTAAGATAGATACTCAATCGATACTGAAACTTCCCCAGTATGAGTTTGATAAGATGCGTCCTACGCTTTTGGTTGTCGATGATGAAATCGAAATGCTATGGTTTATTGGAGAAATCTTCTCGGCTGACTTCAATGTGGTAACCTTGCAAGACCCTGAACGGCTGGATCAGGTGATGAATGAGGTTTATCCGAATGTGATTATCTGTGATGTCATGATGCCGGGAATGGGTGGCATTGAACTGACCAGGCGGATTAAATCGGTGAAAGAGACGGCGCATATTCCTATTATTGTGGTTTCCGGACGACACGAGATGGAACAACAGATGGAAGCCCTTTCTGCCGGTGCGGAAATGTATATCACAAAACCGTTTAGTGCGGAGTATCTTCGTATTTCTGTCTGTCAGGTGATAGAACGGAAAGAGGTGTTGAAAAATTATTTCAGTTCGCCGATCAGTTCTTTTGAAAAGTCGGACGGGAAGTTGACGCATAAAGAGTCGAAGAAGTTCCTACAGTCGGTTTTGAAGATTATCAATGATAATATAACGAACAAAGATTTGACTCCACGTTATATCGCCGATCGGCTGGCAATCAGTCCCCGGAGTCTTTATCGGAAGATGGAAGAGATAGGAGAGGATAGCCCGACCGATCTGATTAAGGAATGTCGTTTGCACATAGCGAAAGATTTATTGCTGACCACTAAAAAGACGATTGATGAAATTGTATTCGATTCGGGATTCTCGAACAAAGTTACTTTCTTTAAGGTGTTCCGTGAAAAGTATGAGTGCACGCCAAAAGAGTTTCGGATGAAACATTTGGAAGAGGTTCAGCAGTAGCCTGTGGCGGGAATTTTTAAAGAAAAAGAAGAAGTAAATATCCGTGTTAATATAGTAAATATCCGTGCCAAAAGGTAAAAAAGGATAGTTAATTTTCTTTTGGTAGAGTTTAGTGATTTTATCTTTGTCTCATCGAAGTTTTTAAGTAGATAAACTTGAAAAGTATTAATTTATTAATCTTTAATCTAATGAAAAGGAAACTTAGTTTTTTATTTCTTTCAGCATTGACCATTCCATTTTTTATGGGTTCGTGCAGTGATGATAAAGAAGAACAGGAAGTGAAACCGGCAACAGATCTGGTTGTCGATAATAATTCGGTGACACTACTACAAGGAGACGAAATTACGGTGAGTATCACCTCCGGTAATGGCGATTATTATGTGAAGCCATTTGATGAAAACGTGGCGACGGCTACAATCAATGGTAATAAGGTGACTATTAAAGCTACCGAAAATAGCCAGTTGGAAGAAAATAACCGTACGGAAACTACTATATTAATAGTAGATGGACGTAAGAAAGTGGCTAGAGTGCTGGTTCGGGTAGCAAAACTCTGGGATTTGACGGTAGATGCACCGGAAGAAGGTTTTGACCTTTTTATCGGTGAAAAGAGACTGGTGAAGATTTTGACCGGTAACGGAGATTATCAGATTTCCATACCGGAAGGTGCTGATAAGTTTTTGGAAGTGGGTGAACTATCCGGACAAGTTATTCCGTTGACTGCCAAGTTCGAGACTGGAGCCGATCCGGTAAATATTACGATAACAGATAAGAAAGGTAAGACAATCACTATTCCTGTGGTAGTGAACATCGTGGATCTGACACTGAAAAGTGATGAAGCCACTTTTGCCGAACCGGATGCCGAATCTCAATATATCTCTATTGAGAGAGGTAATGGCGGATATAGTTTCACTTATCAGGTGGGAGACAGCGAGCCTACTACGGATGCAACGATTGTGGAAGCTACTGAAAAAGAGAACCTGATTACCTTGAAACCCAAAGCTAGAGGTGATGTGAAAGTGATTGTGACAGACCAGAAAGGTTCTGTGGAGGAGATTTCGGTGAAAGTGAATCCATATAACCTTAAACTGGAAAATGAAGCAACTTCTTTAATCATCGGTGGTTATGAGGCATCTACAGAAATAGCTATTACCAGAGGAAATGGTGATTATAAGTTGGCACAACTCACAGATGATAATAAAACCTATTTGAAAACCGCAGAATTGATTACGGAAGACGGGGCTACCAAGTTAAAACTAACAGGAAAGAAGCTCGGGACTACCACACTGGAACTGTCTGATGCGGCAGGTCAGAAATTGACGTTACCAGTTTATGTGAATCCGGTATGTTATCGTATGGAATATGACGTATGCTTTAAAATTGATATTAAAAAGTATGCCGAATCACATTCAGAGGTGAAAAGTATGAATCAGCTTACTTTTGAGGTTGTGTTCTACCCGACTTATACTCGTTCTATGCAATCGTTTATAGGTTTGGAAAGTGTATTCCTGCTTCGTGCAGAAGCTAAGGATGTGAATCCGCGTTTTGAAATAGCCACTAAAATTAATGGTAAGAGTGATCCCCGTTTCCGTAGTCAGCAAACTATTTATTGCGATGATTCGGAAGGTGGACGTAAGACTCCGGGTAAATGGTATCATATAGCCATTGTATATGATGGAACGAAATCAAGTACTAAAGAGGCTTATAAAATGTATATAAACGGGGTGAGAGAAACGTTGACTCCTGCAGATAACTCTTATGAGGATTGTGCCCCTAATTCATCTCTCAATCTGACAGATGTAGGTGGAAATGATAAAGCACTGTTGATTGGACGTTCCGGAGATTCATATCGGGTAGGATATTGCAAAGTTTATCAGGCACGGATGTGGAAGAGAGCGTTGGACGAAAGTGAAATTAAAGCGAATATGTGCAAAATCCTTAATGCAGAAGAACACTCTGACTTGATGGGATATTGGGTATTCTCGAAAGGTGTCGGAGGTACTACAGTTTTTGAAAATTGGGGAAATGGCGGCAGCGGATTGGATGCGCAAGTTTGTTTGCAGAATATAAGCGAAAATAAACCTGCCTGGGGAGCGGAACTTCCTGCAACTTATAATGGAGATAAGAGCCGCTTTGAACCAATTGAATGTCCTCATTCATACTAAAACTAGGAATATAATAATATGAGAAACAATATGATAACAAAAAAACTAATCAAATTTGCCCTGCTGTTTTTTCTTATCGGACTGACGGCTTGTGACAATAAACTGAATCCGGGATTTGATCCGGATGATTATGAACCGATTGTTCCGCCTGAACCTGTTAGAACAATGGATGCAATGGCTAGTGGCGAGCGAGTAGTACTTTCGGGTGCTTCGTTGACGGATATTGTTCTGAAATGGACGCCTACCGAGAAACACGGAAATACAGTATATCGTTATGAAGTATTGATTGATACGATCGGGGGAGACTTTACCAAACCGGTAGAAACGATCTTTTCTGACAATAACGGTTTGGAATCACAGTTGACTTTAACCCATTATCAGGCAAACACAATAGGTAAACTGGCTAAATTCCGTTGCAATACCAACGGCACACTGCGTTGGAAGGTGCGTGCTTATTGCGGATTGGATCAGGCTCTTAGTAGTCTGGAAGGTTATTTCGTAATTTTTATGATGGACGGCATTGATGATATGCCTTCTGAAAACGAGCCGGTTTATATCACTGGCGTGGGTACGGAAGATGATGGTGATGAAGCGGAAGCACAACAAATGCTCCGTCAGAATGAAGGAATCTATCAGACTTTCACTCAATTGAAAGCCGACCAGCCATTTATATTTATGTCTACTGTAGAAGGTCGCAAATGCTATTATTATGTAGACGACAACGGAGTGTTGCGTGAGCGTAATGATGGTGAAGACTATACAGTTACGGTTCCTCAATCAGGCATCTACCGGATTACCATCAATATGGGTGAACAAACGATCAGTTACGATGAAATAGGAGCTGTATATCTTTATAACCATTCGGGTGGGTATAGACAGGATTTCAACTATCTGGGATATGGCAAATGGGGTGTGAAGAATTATACTGCCCGGAAACAAACGGAAAGTTGGGCAGGAAGCGGTGAAACCCGTCATAGCTTTAAGATGGAAATCAACGGAACAACCTACCGTTGGGGACATAAGGAGAAAGATAAAGGGCAACCGAATCTGACTACCGACAACAGCTATTATAATTTATATCAACTGGCATTGGGCACAGATCCATGGGATTACAGTTTCCGTTTCTGCGACGAATTACTGCAATGGGGCGAAAAGCAGGGAAATGTCTATTATGCTACGGTGAAAACCGATGTAACCCTCTATTTCAATGCAGAGTTTGGAACGTACACCCACCGTTGGGTAGCTTCGGAAACGAATGAAGATTAAAACTGAATAATAATATGAAGAACTATATAGTATCATTATCAAAAAGAGCTTTGTTGTTAAGCGGTGCACTGGCAATATTTACAGCTTGTGACGACGGCGATCTGGGAGACATCTACAAAGGTAATTCATCCGGTGAATATGTGTCGGATGTGAACTGGACAGATGCAGCCGACAAAAGTACGGGAACTTATATCAAATATTTCTATGAGAATGCCAGCGGACGGGATACCTTTTGCGGAAGCATTTACTGGGAAAAACCGAATACACCGGAAACCGGAGAACCGGCAAGCACGGGCGGTAGCGGCGGATGGTCGCAGGGACATGCATTGGACATCGTGATCGATGCTTATATCCGTCACGCAAACAATCCCGAATATCAAGCTCATTTGTATGAAAACATCATGAAACCTTTCCTGCCGGCTTTTGATGACTGGAATGAACATTGCGGTTATGGTGGCAAAGACTTCTGGAATAACTTCTATGATGATATGGAATGGATGGCACTGTCTTGTCTGCGGGTTTATGAATTGACTGGCGATCAGGATTACTACAGTGCGTTGATGAAGATGTGGAACCATATCAAGGGAGCGAAGAATGACTATAAAGGGGTAGGAGGAATGGCATGGAAAACGGATGCGCCGGCTTCACGTATGTCTTGTTCCAATGGTCCCGGTTGCCTTCTGGCTATGAAATTGTATCAACTTACCGTTAAGGAGGCTAAAGATGGCTGGGAAGAGCAGGCTGCTTATTACCTGAACTTCGCCAAAGAGGTATACAACTGGATGACGGCTTATCTGTGTGATATTTCCACCGGACAGGTATATGATAATCTTAGTATTAAAGATGACGGAACACCGGGAGATCCTGATAAAGTAGCCTTGTCTTATAATCAGGGAACATTTATGGCGGCTGCCCTGGAGCTGTACAACGCTACCGGTGAGGATGAATATCTTCGTAATGCGGTTGCTTTCGGCTCTTACCAGGTGAATAAGAAGATGGATTCCAACTATCCGGTATTCAGTGGTGAAGGAAATTCGGGAGATAATCTTTTATTCCGTGGAATATTTGTCCGTTACTTCCTGGATATGGTGAAACAGCCGACTAACAGCCTTTATCCGGAAAAGACCAAGAATAAGTTTATCGCTGCATTGCGCAGCTGTTCTGATGTGCTTTGGACGTTGGCTCATCCCGAAGGCTATTATGTGTGGGAGTACGATTGGGCAAAAGCACCGACCTTCGGTAATCGTGACAACAGGGAAGATCGCCTGACAATTTCCTTGAATGCGGAAGTCCCGGGAGCAACAATGATTGAAATCCGTGCCCGTTATGAAGACTGGGTGCAAGGTAAAGCAACGGAAAAGGCCAACTGGGTCGGACCGGATTTCGGTAAGAAAGCAGAGGAATAAGATTGATTTATTACACATAGAAAATCGAAAAGAAAGATGATACATATAAAAAGAAATATTTGTCTGGTGGCTGTTTCTTGCACTCTTCTTGCAGGTATACCTTTGCAGGGTGTGGCGCAAACGGGAAGAACGGCAAAGGTGCAGGCCACACAAAGTAATAAAATAACAGTGTCGGGTACGGTATTGGACAAGACGACAAATGACCCGTTGATCGGTGTGTCTGTTGTCGTGAAAGGGGTGGCCAATGCAGGTACGATTACAGATATGGATGGTAAGTTTACATTGAAACTGCCTTATGCGGAAGCTCCGTTGGTGTTTTCTTACCTGGGTTACCAGCCACAGGAAATTGTTCCCGGTGCAAAGAAGGAACTGACTGTCTTACTACAGGAAGATACGAAAGCCTTGCAGGAAGTGGTTGTGGTAGGTTATACCAAACAACGTAAAGAAACGATGATCGGTTCTGTTGCTACCATCACGACAAAAGATCTGACGCAAAGTCCTACTGCCAATATCAACAATGCGCTTGCCGGACGTCTGCCGGGGTTGATTGTAAACCAGTATGCGGGTGGTGAACCGGGTGTGGATCAAAGTGAATTGTTTATCCGTGGTAAGGCAACTTACGGTAACCAGAGTGCCATTGTCATTGTCGATGGAATCGAACGTGACATGAGTTACCTCGCACCGGATGAAATTGAAACATTCACTATCCTGAAAGATGCTTCCGCCACTGCCGCTTATGGTATCCGTGGTGCAAATGGTGTAATCGTTATTACTACCAAACGTGGTAAGGCAGCGGAAAAGGCAACCGTGAACCTGAAAGCCTCTATCGGTATTAACCAGCCGATCGGTTTCCCCGAATATTTAGGCTCTGCCGATTATGCAACTTTATATAATGAAGCCAGATTGAACGATGCCAAGATGACGGGCGCAGACATCAGCAGTTTGAACCTTTTCTCTCAACAGGCGATTGACAATTTCCGCCGTGCGAAAGGAGACAACTCCGATGGTTTGGGATATGACTGGGATTATTATGATTTTGCCTTCAAACCCGGTTTGCAGGAAGATGTCAGCCTCTCCATCCGTGGAGGTACGGACAAGGTACGTTATTATGTATTGGCCAATTACTTTTCACAAGGCGGTAACTACAAATATTCGAATGCCGGTGAATATGACTCGCAAACCAAGTTCACCCGTTACAACTTCCGTTCGAACATCGATATCAACATTAATCGTTATTTGAGTACCCGTTTGGATTTGGGGGCCCGTATTACCGACCGTAATGCACCGGGTACAACAGCCGGTCGCCTGATGACCATCTGTGCTACCCAGCCTCCATATCTGCCCATCCTGGTGGAAGAAAATGCGCATCCGCAGAATGAGGAATACATTCAGCAAAATCCTCGTGGAATGCTTTATGGTGACAATATCTACCGTTACAATCTTCTGGGTGAATTGAGCCGTACCGGTTATCTGAATGAAAAGAACACGTATCTGAATGGTAGTTTTGCCATGAATCTGGATATGGAATTTCTGACGAAAGGATTAAAAGCGGAAGTGATGTTCTCTTATGATGCTTCTGAAGGACGCTGGATTAATCGCAAACTGGATACTTACAAAGACGGTTATCGTGAATATCCGAAATATGCGACGTTTATGCCGATCGAAGGTTCGGATGCTTATATGGCAGGCGGACACTATACGGGTGCTTACAAAACGGGTAACAAATATGATATTGACCAGACTATTGGCAACGGATTCAGTCATAACGCTTCTGACGGACGTACTTATATACAGGCACGTTTGGATTACAACCGTTTGTTTAGCAACCGCCACGAAGTGACCGCCATGTTATTGGCAAACCGTGGTAACCGTACTGTTAACAATGAACTGGCTTATCATAGCCAGGGTATCACCGGACGCTTTGCTTATTATTATAATCAGAAGTATCTGATGGAATTTAACTTCGGTTACAATGGTTCCGAAAACTTCGCTCCGGGCAAACGTTACGGGTTCTTCCCAGCTGGTTCAATCGGTTGGGTAGTCTCTGAAGAGGAATTTATGAAAAAGGCTTCCTGGATTGACTTCCTGAAAGTAAGAGCCTCCTATGGTTTGGTAGGTAGTGACAATGTCAGCAGCCGTTTCCCATATCTGGCTTTCTACGGTGGTGGCAGTGGTTATGATTTCGGTAATAACTTTGGTACGAATGTAGGCGGTACTTCCGAAGGTAATCTGGCTAATGCGAATCTGACTTGGGAGAAAGCCCGTAAACTGAATGTCGGTATCGACTTTACTACCCTGAACCAACGTTTGGCATTGACGATAGATGCATTTTATGAATATCGTTTTGACATTATTACAGATATGAATAGTGACGGTATCATGGGATATCCGGATATTGTAGGTAAAGATGCAGCTTTACAGAATCTGGGTGAAGTAAGCAACCGCGGTGTGGATATCGAATTGAGCTGGAATGATAAGATTGGAAAGGATTTCCGTTACTATATTCGTCCGAACCTGACTTTCTCCCGCAACCGTTTGGAATATAAAGCGGAAGTTGCCCGCAAGAACTCCTGGCGTAAAGAAACCGGTAAACGTTTATACGAAAACTTCGTTTATGTGTTCGATCATTTTGTAGCCGATCAGGAAGAGGCTGACCGTTTGAACAAGATCGGTTATCAGCCGTGGGGACAATTAATTCCGGGAGATGTTGTTTATAAGGATTTGGATCGTGACGGAGTGATTGATGATGAAGACCGTACAGCAATGGGAAATCCGCGTAGTCCGGAACTGATGTTCGGTATTCCTTTCGGTTTCCAGTATAAGAACTTTGATTTTAGTGTATTATTGCAAGGTGCGACAAAATCATCTATTCTGTTGAATGGGGCTGCTGTATTTGACTTCCCGCAATTTGAACAAGATAAGATCGGACGTGTGAAGAAAATGCATCTGGACCGTTGGACACCGGAAACGGCTGCTACTGCCAAATATCCGGCATTGCATTATGGAACACATGATAACAACAAGAATGGAAACAGTAGTTTGTTTTTGTATGATGCTTCCTACCTGCGTCTTAAGAATGTGGAAATTGGTTACAATGTATCACCCAAATTATTACGTAAATTCCATGTGCAACAGGCACGTATCTATGTGCAAGGTCTGAATCTGTTGACTTTTGATAAACTGGGTGATGTGGATATAGATCCGGAAACGAAATCCGGAGACGGAGCTTCCTGGTATCCTATTCAAAAGGTATTCAATTTTGGTATTGATATAACATTCTAAATAAGATAGAAATATGAAAAAGTTATATAGATTTTCAGCAATTGCTTTATTGGTCCTGCCGTTGGTCTTTACTTCATGTAGCGATTACCTGGATCGGGACGATGATGATAATATTACGGAAGCGGACGTTTTTGCCCGTTACGAAAAAGTGAACGGACTGGTTTCCGACGTATACGCGGCTGCAAAGAAAGCAGACCGTCCGCTGGTGTTCTTCGAGCACTTCAGCAACAGTGCCATTACGGACGAATGTGAAGGAACCAACGTAGAGGGAAACATTACGAATAACTTCAATAACGGTGCCTGGAACCCGAATTCTTTGCCCGGTAGTGTAGGGCAATATTGGGAAGCTCTTTATGAAGGAATCCGTAAAGCGAACCTGATTATAGAAAATGTACAGAAGTATAACACGCCCGACAACCCACAGCAGGATGGTGATCTTCGCAACCGTATCGGTGAGATGTATTTCATGCGTGGTTATTTCCACATGCTGTTATTGCGTATGTATGGCGAAGCTCCTTATATTGACCGTGTGATTAATGCCGGAGATAATATGGACTTCAAGAAAGAATCTGTTCATTCGATGGTTGAAAAGATTGTGACGGATGCGCAAACTGCTTATGGCATGGTTCCTAATAAGTATGTGAAAACTTCCGAGAACTTTGGTCGTGTGGATAAGGGAGCCTGTTTGGGATTGATTTCTTTTGTTCGCTGGGTAGCGGCTACTCCGTTGTGGAATGGTGCTTCTCAATATGGATACAACTTGCGTCGTGTGTTTGAAAATGAGTATGCTTATGATGCTACTCGTTGGAGAAAAGCCAAAGAAGCGGCTAAAGCCGTTCTGGATTTCGAAGTCGGCGGCACCAAGCGTTATTCTCTCTATACGAAACATGATGCAAATGATTTCAAGGATCCGGCTGACGGTAATCTGAATGACAGCCGTGTATATGCTCGTTTGTGGGATATGTTTTATGATATGGATGCCTTTGCCAATGAGTATGTGTTCTTTATGACGAAGAGCAAGGATCAGGCATGGCAGGGTGATATTTATCCGCCCAGCCGTGAGGGAAGTTCGCGCCAGCAACCGGTGCAGGAACAAGTGGATGAATACGAATATATTGTAGGTGATTATGGCTATCCGGTATATTCGGCAGAAGCCCGCAAAGGTGGCTATGATGATACTAATCCGTATGTGAAAGGTACTCGTGACCCGCGTTTCTATCGCGATGTAATTTATCACGGAGCTCCTTACCGTAATAATAAGAACGAGTCGAAAACGATCAATACGGCGAGTGGTTCCGATAAGATTGGTGCTACCAATGCAACTACTACCGGTTATTATTTACGTAAATTCCAACAGGAGTCATGGAACAAATCCGGTAACTTCAGTATCAATGCGCCAGCCATCTGGCGTCTTCCGGAGTTTATTTATATTTATGCAGAGGCTTGTAATGAATTGGGCGAGGATATCGATGAAGCTTATAAATTGGTGAATACGGTTCGTGAACGTTCTTTTATGAAACCGATGCCGCCGGAAGTAAAGACTAATCAACAGTTGATGCGTGAATACATTCAGCGCGAACGTCGCGTGGAACTTTTTTATGAAGGAAAACGTCCGTGGACTTGCCGCTTGTATCTGGAACCCACCAGTAAGGAAGAGCTAGCAAAGGAAAGCCTTTGGAAATCGAGCGGGAGTGACAATTCAAAACGTACACAGAAATACTGGGCTGCCAATAACGGTGCATTGCCCCGTTGCCAGCGAATGATTAACGGAATGCGTCCGGTGCAGGATGAGAATGGGGCCATTACGGTTGACGGTGTGAAATATAGAATGGAGCGTTTCTGCGTGGAAGAACGTACGTTCTCTATTCAGCATTATCTGTTCCCGATTCGCCAGAGTGAGTTGCAGAAGACACCGACCATTGAGCAAAATCCCGGATGGTAAACCAGTAGGAATGTATAACTTTAAAAAGAAAATCAGATGAAACGAATCTATACATATATGTGTCTGTTGCTTTTGTCGGTATTATCGTTTGTCGTTACAGGTTGTGATGACGATGATGACGACGATGTGGCTAAAGACTTGATAGAGTTGATTGTGAACAAACCGGTAATACGTATCGGGCAGAATGAGGAAGCCAAAGTGAATGTAGTGGTTGGAAACGGAAACTATACCGTGAGAAGTTTCAACACTGCCATTGCAACGGCTACCGTTTCCGGCGAATTGATAACTGTAAAAAGTGGCTCACAGAATGGGGCCACTACCGTCGAAGTAATGGATGGAGAAGGAGTAGTTGCCAATATTTCTGTGAATGTAGGTGTATTTGAATTGGAAGTGAATGAACCGGAGGTGATCTTGGAAGTTGCCGGTGAAAAGCAACTGATTGTTAGCATGGGAAACTTTTCCAGCAATGATGAATTGTCTTATGAGGTGGAGGATGAAACGGTTGTCAGCATGGTTAATACAGATCAGTTCCGTCCTTTCTATACTTTGACAGGTTTGAAGAACGGACATACAACAGTGACTTTTACAGACCATAAAGGAAAACAGGCAGTGGTTCAGGTGACGGTAAATCCGATTTCTATCGATGTCTCCAACCTGACACCGAGAGTGGGAGTCAACAATAAGATCATGATTACGGTAGAAAAAGGGAACGGAGGTTATAGTCTGACAGCAGAGGATGAAGAGATTGTAGCTATTCAGCAGGTGGATGACACTCGTTTCAATTTAATAGGTAAAAAAGCGGGTATCACTACCGTGTTTGTCAGAGACGAAGCGGAACAGGAATTAAGTCTGACCGTTACGGTGGTACAGGCAGATAAAGTAGCGAACCTAGGTAGCGGTAATTACTTTAAAGTACCGTTTGAATATAATGGTACGGCAGATGAATCGCTAAAGAATTTGAGTACGATCACATTTGAGGCTCGTTTCAATATTGAGTCGTTGAATGGCAATGACAATGGAAATGCCCGGATTAATACGGTGATGGGTATAGAGAAGAAATTCCTGCTGCGTGTCGACGTGCATAAGGGAGGAAGCAATGATGAAGAACGTTTCCTTCAGCTTGCTGCAGATGATAAAGGTAGTATTCGCTATGAGGGCTCTACTAAGATAGAAACCAATAAGTGGTATGATGTGGCTGTGGTATTGGATAATAGTAAGAGCGGAAGCGAACGGATTGCATTGTATGTAAATGGTGTCAGAGAAACGCTTCAATTATCAAACGGTACGCCGGATGATTTGAAAGAGATCAATCTTACTTCTGATTTCTACATCGGCCAGTCTGATGGTAAACGCCGGTTGAACGGAGCTATCAGTTATGCCCGTATTTGGACAAAAGCCTTGTCGGATCAACAGATCTCCGAGCAGAGCGGCAAGTTGTTGAGTGAGGATAAGGATGGAATGGTAGCTAATTGGTTATTCAATAATGGAAATGGTAATACCAAGACATTTGTGTCCTTGGCAGGAAAGAGCTTCGAAGCAGAGGCGGCAAATATTGTTTCAAGTTGGAAAACATGCTCTGCATTTGTATCCTGTTTTCCTGTAGATGTGAACTGATCTAAATTGACTCCTGCCTGTTTTGCAGCTGTCATGTCGTATTTGTGGATCGTTAATGATCCTGTTTTACTTGTATCAATCACATCTGATGATGCAGCCTTAACATTAACGATCGGTGCAAGTATCATTACTGCAGTTAAAGCAGCAACGGTTGCTTTTCTGATTATATTTTTAATTCTCATATGCATGTCCTTTCCAGGGAATTTTTACCCCTTACTACTTTTTCTTTAACTTTTTCTCTACCTCATAATAATCTGGTGAATCTCTAATTTTCATGACATTTTCGTTCCTTTAACAGTTTTATAATTGAAAAAAACATTAAACAGATATTTTATTCTACAGTTACCTGTTCAATGTTTTTCATAACAATAGTTTTTGTACCATCTGGTTCTTCTTCTACTTTGATACATTCTTTTGTTTGATATTCTTCCATTGGTATTTTTATTTCAATCTCGTTATTTGTTTGTAATTTGATATAGCCTAAGTCTTTAATCGTTTCTTCTTTTTCGACAGTAAACTTATCATATTGCATGTTATAACGTTCCATCTTTTCGTCAAATTCCATTTTCTTCTGTGGATTTTTACCGAAAAGTTCATCTCCAATTTTATTAATTGAAAATTCCTGGTCTTCTTCAAAGATCTTGCACAGTTTACTCTTTGTATCCATCTGGTACTCCAAACCGTCTTCTGGATATTTTTTATTGATTGTCTTAATTGTCCTTGAAAGAATCTGATATTTTCTTTTCGCTTCCGTCTGTGCAATCGATCTTAAAAATCTTTCTGTAAGGTAATAAATTTTATCGCCATTCAACATTTCATATTTCTTTTCTTTTAACATTACTTTCTGTAATGATAGATTAAATA
>OHAN01001453.1_pt1 | contig 18995 bp, 17 predicted proteins | sample 1577121 | NCBI WGS metagenome assembly OHAN01 (sample SAMEA3541554, study PRJEB24748) | human gut metagenome | biome: human gut; feature: human-associated habitat; material: faeces | place: China | collected 2012 | reverse complement strand
CTCGCTGCATAATTCTTGTTCGAATAAAATGTGTCAAGTGATATTGACAAAACCATTATGCCGTGGAACATCGTTGTTCCGTCAGGATTTATGATGTTCATTTTTGAGATTATCCTGGCAATGGTAGTAGGATTGTGTATAACAGTAAAGCTCCATACTCTGTGGCGTATGAAGAATGACAGCAAGAACGTTAAGGGTGACAACAAGTTTATGGAGGACAACGAACTGTTGGATCATTTTCTGGCAGTGCCTATGGATAACATCACTTCAGCAGAAAAGGCAGGAATGCTCATAGGAGAAAGCAACGGCGTCTACTACATCGAACCAGGCACATACAACACAATGACCGTAGGTGCTCCACGTTCCGGCAAGGGTGAATGCTATGTGCTGCCAAGTCTTCGTCTTATGGCGAATGCGAAAGAAAAGCCCTCTGTTATCGTAAATGATATGAAAGGTGAGCTGCTTGAACTGACCTATAAGGAATTTGCCAGAAACGGCTACAAGATAGTTACTCTTAACCTTATCGATACTGACCGATCTGATTGTTGGAATCCTCTACAACTTATCATTGACGAATATCTCGCTGCAAAACGAAGCGGAAGCAACGATCTTTCACAAACCTCTAAGCTTGTCAGCTCATTTGCCCACTGTCTTACAGATGATGTACAGAGCGAAGCAATATGGACAGACTCTGCAAGGTCACTTTTAAGCGCCTTGATATACTATTTTCTTGATAAAGGCTATGAAAAAGGTGATATGTCAAACGTTAATATGTACAGCATAACAACATTCTTTACTGAATTTGGCGTATACAATACGGTGATTGAGGACGAAAGCGGTAACAAAAAAGAAGTCAACGCACTTGATGAACTGTTCAATGCGCTGCCTGTGGGCTGTCTTGCAAGAACATCCTATTCAACGTCAAAGTTCTCCCAGGGTGATACACGTTCTTCAATATACACTGTTCTCTCCGCAGACCTTGAGATATTCATGACGGATATGGGTGTTCAAAAGCTGACATCTAAAAATGAAATAAACTTTGCTGACCTTATCAATGAAGATCAGCCTTGCATAATATATATGCTCGTTCCATATGAGGAAAAATCACGATACGTTATCGCCTCGATGTTCGCAGATCAGTCATTTTTGTACCTCGCAAAACAGGCAAGAAAGTATCCGGGCGGAAAGCTGCCAAGGAAAATAGAGTATATGTATGACGAATTTGGACAAATGACTAAGCTGCCTGATCTCAGCAGTAAAATGAATGCCTCACCCGGTGCTAACATTCTTTTCAATCTATTTCTTCAGGACTACGGACAGCTTAAGAAATATGAAAAAGAAGAAGATGGCATAAAAGGCGGCTGTAACATTCAGATATACATATTATCTCTTAATGGCAATACAAACAAAGCGTTTTCTGAAATGATAGGCAATGAAACAGTAAACTATTTGACCTTCAGCGGAAGCCTGTATGGATTTTTAGATCACCAAGGTGAACGAGTTGACAGCAAGGCGCTGCTCGATACAACACAGCTCTCAAAGCTGCCGTTCGGCACTGCTATTGTCAAAAAAATGCGATGTGAACCAATAAAGACCAATATTACGCCATATCATCTGCTACCTAACAAAATGCCACGCATACCTATAGACGAGCTGCCGATAAAATCTCGCAACATTGACCTTTCCGCAGCAATGTATCCATATGACGAGCTTTGGGACAGTCTGGGCGTAATAGGTTATCAATACAGATTAGACAGCCTCAAAAAGACCGCTGAACGTGCTATGAATGACTACTATATGCAGCTAGGCAAGATAGACCAAATAAAGTCAGACGGCAGCACTGTGTCCGAAAGTATGTATAAGGCTGCACTTGAACTTGAGAAAAATGCCGGTGCGGCTCAACGGCAAGTCATAGAATATCAGCAACAGGTACAAAAGCTCAATGAGTTTCGTGCAAACGAGGCACGAAAGATCTTTGCAGAGGCATATGGAACAAGCGGCTCAAACGAAGAAGATGATTACACCGATCAGGACGAGCTCTATTTCCCAGGAGAATACCCGGACGATGGTCCGTATGTCGATATCACCGCCCTGCTATATAAGATCAACGGACTTGTAGGAAGCGAGCTTGGAGGATTTCTTTCAGATCAGAACTATGCCGCTGCAAGGGGCTACATAAAGAAAATACAGAAACGTCCTGATATACGCAGCAATTTTGTTGTCGATGAATGGGCGGCACTGGAACAATACATTAACAATGAGGAATTGAAAAATGCGAATACCTAACAGCTTTGTTACACGTTTTACACAGGCATCAGACTTGAAACTTGCCTGTGTATTCTATAGTCTTATCCACAAGAATACAAAAAGAAATCTGCTTGGCTATGAGATCACAGTCAAGCAGACAACTCTTGTGTCACTATGCGGCTTTTCAGTATCCACTGTTAAGCGTGCGGCAAGCTCACTGCTCAAGAGTGGATTTATCAAGTCCCAGAAGCGCCAAACAAATGCTCCTGGAAAGCTTGGCACATATACATACACTATTGAAGCCGTATCTACAGCTTCTAAATATTTCACCATGGATAAAAAGCTTATGAGCAGATTGAATGGAAATGAATTCAGAGTGTATATAATGTGCTGTAAGCTGGCTGACAGCTCGCACATGAGCTTTTTCCAAAGCTATAATGATCTATCTCAGCTTCTGGGCATGAGCCGTCAGGACGTTCTCAGGACGATAGAAAAGCTTGTAAAAGGTAAGTTCATTCGTAAAAAGAAAATCAGAACTCGTGTAGGTGATTTTACAGACAACACATATACTGTCTGCATATATGTTCCTCACAGCAGAATAAAAAAAGCCCCCCGCCGCTCAAGCAGGAGGCAGAGCATTCATTGTTATACAATGAACACAACCATCAAAAACACAAGTTCATTGTATAACAAAAAATCGGATTTGTCAATAGGTTTTAAGAAAAAAATTCGGCTTTCGGAGATTTTTTTCTTAAAAAGGGGTAGTGGGTAAAATGAACTGTCTATAACTGACCCATTCTTGATTATCTGTCTGAAAACAGATATTTGATGTTTCTGTATCTATACTTGAATTATTTTTTTTAGAATATGCACGCTTTTTATCAAATTTTGCCTTCTTTTTCAGACAGATATTGCTTTGCTGCTGTAAAAATCTCTGCTTTTGTTGTAATATATTATATATTCTAAAAACAAAGGGGATCATTATGACAACTATCGAAGAATTAATCAGCGAAAAGAAAGAGCTTGAAAGGCTTGTGGTAAAGCTTGCTGCGGAAAATCAGCAGCTCAAAGACGAGATTTCTGAGAAAAAGGCAAATGACATTCTGTTTGCAGATCTGATCGAGCAATGGCTCAAAAGCCGAAAGATGGCGGTAAAAATCAACACCTATGAGGCATATCGTTCACAGGTGTATGTGCACATCGTGCCATACTTTCGCAGCAAGAATACAATGCTTTCACAGCTCACGCCCGGTATGCTTGAGGAATATTATCTAGTCAAATACAACGCCGGTCTATCCGGCTTAACGATACGAAAACATCACTCAAACATCAAAATGGCACTTAGCTATGCGGTCAAGAACGGTTTGACAGACCACAATGCAGCCTTGCTTGCGGAGCTTCCCTGCACTGACCGTTACTGTGGGAATTTCATAAGTACAGATCAATTTGAAATAATTCTTAACAAGGTCAAAAATACTGACCTCTACACGCCTGTGTTTCTAGCAGGAACTATGGGACTCAGACGCAGCGAGGTTCTGGGACTGCGTTGGTCAGACATAAACTTTGAAACGCAGACTATGTGCATACAGCATACTGTAGTCAAATGCATTAAAGATCACAAGATAACTTTGGTGTTTTCAGACGTTCCAAAAACCAGAGCAAGCCGCAGAACCTTGCCTCTCCCCTCAGGCGTGCTCAGATACCTCAAGGAGCTTAGGCGCAGGCAGTGCGATAACTACACGGCTCATCGTGACAAGTATTCACGAGAATATCTTAAATACATATGCGTTGACGATATGGGGCTGATCGTCAAGCCCGACGATCTGTCTGTTGGTTTCGGCAGGATAATGGCAGAAATGAATTTCCGCTGCCGTTTCCACGATCTTCGCCACACCTGTGCGTCACTGCTTGTTCAGCACGGCGTTGAGCTAAAGTCCGTGTCGGTCTGGCTCGGTCACAGCAGCATAGCTGTCACCAGCGATATATACACGCACCTTACATATCGTGAAAAGCTGAAAGTCGCTGAAACGATCGATGAGTATATGAAAGATGTCAATGTGTCACCGTGACACATTAGATAAGCGACTTAGTTTTTAATACGTGTTGACAAAATACGTGCAATGTGATATAATATATATGGTGGTGATAGAATGACGTTCAAAGAAATGGATAGGCTACTTAAAGAAGCTGGATGGTATTATGACGGTGCAAGAGGTTCTCACTTCAAATATAAACATAAGAGTAAAAATGGAATCGTCATTGTTCCCAACCACAAAGGAGATATTCCAAAAGGAACGGCAAACGCAATTTTAAAACAGGCAGGGCTTAAATAAGCCCTTGCCTTGTTATCGATGAAAGGTGGTATAAATATGTTATCAATGTATCCGGCTTGTTTTTACAAAGAAAAAGAAGGTGGCTATTCTGTCATATTTCCTGTTCTCGGAATTGCCACTTGCGGCGATGACATCAATCAAGCTATGAGTATGGCAGTTGATTGCCTTGCCGGTTATTTGTATGAGTTAAAACTCAGCAAAGAAGAAGTTCCTGCTGCACCTGATATGGATAAGATCGATATCGATGCAGAATATAACGATTATGAAAGTGCTTTTGTAAATATGGTGACCGTCGATGTTGATGAGTATGCGAAAAAGCACTTTGAAAAGTCTGTCAAGAAAACTTTGACCATTCCCTCCTGGTTAAATGAACTTGCTGTTGCCAACGGCATAAATTTTTCGCAAGTTCTTCAGACTGCTCTTAAGGATAAGCTGAATGTAAATTAATAAATCAGAATGCTTATAAATATAATTCTATGCCGAAAGGATCACTATGACAAATTTTAATGATTTTCTTGATGAACAGTTAAAAGATCCTAAGCTCAAAGCGGAATATGACGCACTTGAACCTGAGTTCACAATAATTCAAACACTGATAAACGCTCGTAAAAAGAGCGGCATAACACAAAGTGAGCTTTCAAAGCTTACTGGAATTGCACAAGGCGATATAAGCAACATTGAAACAGGGAATGCCAATCCTTCAATAAAAACGCTTCAAAGACTTGCCGCTGCTTTAGGCAAAAAACTTAAAATAGAATTTGTATAAAAGAACCCCTAGTGTGTCACGGTGACACACTAGGGGTTCTTGCATTTATATATAAAAGATATATTCCCCACCATTAATTTCCGCAAAAGTATTGACAAATTGACAAAATGGTGGTATAATTAATATACAGAGGAAATTTAGAGGGCATAAAAAATTGCACCCTCTAAGGCTTATAAACTCTTGGCGGAGATTATAAGCCCAGCAGCACAGATGTCACCGCAACTGTGGAGCTTTCAGAGAATGCTATCCTCGTGCTCTATTATAGCACGTTGGAAATAGATTGTCAAGGGCTTTTCACGATGTCAAACATCTGGAAAGCTCTTTTTGCTTTTAGCTGCTGATTCAACTCGTCAAAAATGCAGCTTGAAAATCGAATATCGTAAGTCCTCAAATAAGATTGAGATGAGGTCAACTGATGTGAAACACAAGCACAACAAGACATTGAGTTGTCTTTAAGTCGCTTAGAGCCATGACGTTCGTTACTGTTCAATCACGCCGATCAGGCATTCTTGACATTACAGAACATGAACACGAGCCAGCCAGTAACAGTTAAGCTAACTGCAAGCCTATGTGCCGACGCCACTATGAATTAACATCAGATGATTCGCTTAAGCTCCACAATGTGCAGCTGCCTTGACAAGGTCTAAGAGCGAAACGAAACAAATGTCACAAAACATATCCTAGCTTGTTACTACAAGCTTTCATATATGCTCAGCAAGGATACTTAAAGATACTTGCTGAGGAAAGTCCACATTTTTATATCCTGTGGATTTTCCTTTGTGAGTATCAAAAATGATTGGTGCGCCAGAAGGGACTCGAACCCCCGACCTACTGGTTCGTAGCCAGTCACTCTATCCAGCTGAGCTACTGGCGCATTCAACTCTAATATTATATCATATGCAAGCACCCTTGTCAACAAGTTAATTGAATTTTACCATTTATTTTACAAAACATTCACATCATTTCTTGTAGCTTCACACCTTTATCCGCCCTTTAAATGTAATTGTTTTTCACACTTTTTGTCAATCAAGGGTTTGTAATCATTTGTAATACTTTTTCGGCAAACTGCTCTGTTTTTAACCGGAATTTTTGTAGATTATTTATCATTCTATGCCCTTGACTTATATTCTGATTGTGGTATAATAGTAAATGTTCAATATTATGTTGTGATAAAAGAAGCCAACCACAATATATAGTGGTTGAGCAAGATAGAATGAAAGGAAGAGTATAGGTGAAGATAATAAAAAGAAGCGGCGCTGAGAATACGTTTGATAAGGAAAAGATAGAAAATGCCGTTGCGAAAGCTAATATCACTGTAGAGGAAAAGGATAGGCTCTCTGAGGGAGAGATAGAAGAGATAGCACAGAATATAGAGGACAAATGCTCTGAAATGAATAGGGCTATGGACGTTGAAACTATTCAGGACTGGGTGGAAGCCGATATCATGCGCCACGGCAAGTATACAGTGGCAAAGCATTATATCACCTACCGCTATGAGCGTTCTATCGTCAGACAGGCTAATACTACTGACAAGCAGATACTTTCTCTTCTTAACTTCGAGAACGAGGAAGTCAAGCAGGAAAATTCCAATAAGAACCCTACTGTCAATTCAGTTCAGAGGGATTATATGGCAGGTGAAGTGAGCAAGGATATCACAAGAAGATTTTTGCTTCCTGACGATATAGTTGAAGCTCACGAAAAAGGTCTGATACATTTCCACGACGCCGATTATTTCGCTCAGCATATGCACAACTGCTGTCTTGTAAATCTTGAGGATATGCTCCAGAACGGCACTGTCATAAGCGAGGTCATGATAGAAAAGCCACACAGCTTCTCTACAGCCTGCAATATCGCTACACAATCTATCGCTCAGATAGCTTCTTCACAGTATGGCGGACAGAGTATCACACTTTCCCACCTTGCTCCGTTCGTTCAGATATCCCGTGATAAATACCGCCGTGAGGTAAAAAAAGAGTTCGCAGAGCTTAATATCCCTGCCAACGAGGATACTATAAATAAGGTAGCCGAAATGAGAGTAAAGGCTGAGATAGTTCAGGGCGTTCAGATGATACAGTATCAGGTCATCACTCTTATGACTACCAATGGTCAAGCTCCTTTCGTTACTGTTTTCATGTACCTTGACGAGGTGCCGGAGGGGCAGACAAGAGATGACCTTGCGGCTATCATAGAGGAAATGCTCAGACAGCGTATCCAAGGCGTAAAGAACGAAAAGGGCGTTTATATAACACCTGCGTTCCCTAAGCTAATATATGTCCTTGAAGAGGACAACATAAGAGAAGGCTCAAAATATTGGGAGCTTACAAAGCTTGCTGCAAAGTGTACCGCAAAGAGAATGGTGCCTGACTATATAAGCGAAAAGAAAATGAAAGAGCTTAAGGTAGACAAGAATGGCAATGGTCAGTGCTACCCTTGCATGGGCTGCAGAAGCTTCCTTACAACATATCTTGACGAAAACGGCAAGCCTAAATATTACGGCAGATTCAATCAGGGCGTTGTTACAATAAACCTTGTGGACGTTGCCTGCTCGTCATATAAGGATATGGATAAGTTCTGGAAGATATTTGATGAAAGACTTGAGCTTTGCAGACGTGCGCTTATGCTCCGTCACGAAAGACTTAAAGGCACTCCGTCAGACGTTGCGCCTATCCTTTGGCAGAACGGTGCATTGGCAAGGCTTAAAAAGGGCGAAACAATCGACAAGCTCCTGTTCGGCGGATATTCCACCATATCACTTGGCTATGCAGGTCTTTGCGAATGCGTAAGATACATGACGGGCAAGTCACACACAGACCCTTCAGCAACGCCTTTTGCACTTGAAGTTATGCAGCACCTTAATGATGCCTGCGCAAAGTGGAGAGCAGAAACAAACATAGATTTCAGCCTATACGGCACGCCATTGGAGTCCACAACATACAAATTTGCAAGATGTTTGCAGAAGCGTTTCGGTGTTATCGAGGGTGTAACAGACAGAAACTACATCACAAACAGCTATCATATCCATGTTACAGAAGATATCGACGCATTTGACAAGCTCACCTTTGAGTCACAGTTCCAGGCTCTCTCACCGGGAGGAGCTATCAGCTATGTGGAAGTGCCGAATATGCAGAACAACATAGAGGCTGTTCTTGCAGTTATGCAGCATATTTACGACAACATCATGTATGCCGAGCTTAACACAAAGAGCGACTACTGTCAGAAGTGCGGTTTTGACGGTGAGATAAAGATAGTAGAAGATGACGGCAAGCTTGTATGGGAGTGTCCGAACTGCGGCAACAGAGATCAGAACACTCTGAACGTTGCAAGGCGCACCTGTGGTTACATCGGCACGCAGTTCTGGAATCAGGGCAGGACTCAAGAGATAAAGGAAAGAGTTTTGCATTTGTGATTGTGAACAAAACCCATTGTGAATTTTGAATTTAAAATGGAACATTCGAATTTTTCAAAACCCAAAAATTTTTCTAGCGAAATCGCAAAATTTTGAACATTATAGCCGTTAAAACTCAAAAGTTCAAAAATCAAAACTCGTCAAAAAAATGAACATTATAGCAAGGAAAACTCAAAAACTCAAAACTGCAAAATCCGAAAATAATGAACATTATTATTGACATAAAACAGCAAACAGCATATAACTATCGGGGCAATACAAAATCGTATTGCCCTGCGTTGTATGTATGAAAGGAGCGGAAAATGAATTATTGTGAGATAAAGAAAACCGATATCGCCAATGGCTCAGGAGTGAGGGTCACGCTGTTCGTATCAGGTTGCAGACACCACTGCAAGGGCTGTTTTCAGCCTGACACTTGGAACTTTGACTACGGCAAGCCTTTCACCGATACCACCGCAGACGAGATAATTAACGCCCTCTCAAAGGGCTATATAAAAGGACTTACGCTCCTTGGCGGCGAGCCTATGGAGCCTGAGAACCAGCCTGAGCTTACCAAACTCCTCCGCCGTGTGAAAACAGAACTTCCCGACAAGGACGTGTGGTGCTACACAGGCTGTACCCTTGAAACTGACCTGCTTGCAGGCTCAAAGTCCCCATACAGAACACAGTACACAGACGAAATGCTGAGCCTTATCGACTACCTCGTTGACGGCGAATTTGTTCTCGAAAAGAAAAACATCTCACTGAAATTCAGAGGATCTGAAAATCAGAGGATACTTCATAAAGAGGACGGGGTTTGGGTGAACAGCGAAGATATGTAAAACAAAACCGCTCCCCGTGACATCACGAAGAGCGGTTTTTTTATACAAATTGTAGGGGGACAGCGTCCTCGACGTCCCATTTATTGACCATGTGTCATGCTCTTGACCTTACTTTTCAGACTTTGTAAAGAATATCGCCTTTATAAGCTGGATAACGAGCATAGAGCCAAAGCTTAGAATGTATATCCATGCAAACTGCATACCTGTCATGTCTGCTATCTTGAAAAGTCCTTTAAGCGGTGGAACGAGCAGAACGGAGTTTAAAAATACCATTCCAAGACCGAACGCCATAAGACCGAACTTGTTGTTGAAAAAGTCCTTTGAGAATATAACAGGACCTTTTTTCTTGCACGAGAAGCCGTGGAACAATCTTGCAGAGCAAAGCACTGCGAATGCCATCGTCATACCAAGAGCTGCGCTTGTCTTGTTTCCCATAAGGAAAGCCGAAGCTACTGCTATCGCTATAACTACGCCATACAATGCGATCTCGCCCAGGAAAGGACGTGTGAGTATAGATTCATTTGCGTTTCTTGGCTTGCGTTTCATGACCTCTTCGGAGTGAGGTTCAAGACCCAAACCGATAGCAGGAAGCGAGTCTGTAAGCAGATTAATAAACAGCAAATGTATTGCCGCAAACGGAACAGGAAGTCCAAGCAGTGAGTTGAAAAGCACCACAAGAATTGCCGCAAAGTTGCCCGAAAGCAGGAAGAGTATAGCCTTTTTAATGTTCTCGTAAATGTTTCTGCCGTTTCTTATGGCCTTGACTATAGTTGCAAAGTTATCGTCTGCAAGCACCATTGAGGCAGCGTCCTTTGAAACCTCAGTTCCTGTGATGCCCATTGCAACGCCCACATCAGCCTGCTTTAACGCAGGTGCGTCGTTCACACCGTCGCCTGTCATGGAAACTATACAGCCGTTTGCCTGCCAAGCCTTTACGATCCTTATTTTATGCTCAGGTGTAACACGAGCGTAAACAGCCTTGTCCTTTACAAAGTCAACAAGCTCTTCGTCTGAATAAGCGTCAAGCTCGTGACCCTCAACAGCCTTTGAGTTGTCGTCAAGAATACCTATCTCACGGGCAATAGCCGAAGCCGTAACGATATGGTCGCCTGTTATCATGACTGGCTTTATGCCTGCCTTGCGGCATTCCGCAACAGCCGCCTTTGATTCCTCTCTCGGAGGATCCATCATAGCAATAAGACCGACAAACTCCAATCCATCCTCATCCTCTGGACATACGGTATCCTTGTCGAATTTTTTCTCTGCAAATGCAAGTATACGCAGACCTCTTTCCGAAAGCTCTGCCACACGCTGGGTTATAACAGCCTTTTCCTCGTCGCTTGAAGTTATCCTGTTTATAAGAACGTCAGCCGCACCCTTTACATAAAGTACCTTTTCGCCGTCGATAACGTGCAGAGTTGACATAAGCTTTCTGTCTGAATCAAATGGTATCTCAGAAATTCTAGGGAGATCTTCCCTCACCTTGTCAGTGTCGATACCAAGCTTTGTGCCAAAATTGATAAGAGCCGTTTCTGTAGGGTCGCCTATCTCAACGCCGTCCTTACAGCTTGAATCGTTGCAAAGGATCATGGCTCTTGTCATAGTCTTGACCTTTTCATCGTCAAGATCAACAGCGTCAGTGTCGATTATCCTGCCGTCTACCATTATTTTTCTGACCGTCATCTTGTTCTGAGTAAGAGTACCGGTCTTGTCAGAGCATATTACAGAAACACTGCCCAAGCCCTCAACAGCTTGAAGCTTTCTTATGATAGCGTTTTCCTTTGACATTTTCTGTGTACCGAAAGAAAGCACAATAGTAACGATAGAGCTGAGAGCCTCAGGAATAGCCGCAACAGCAAGTGCGATAGCAAACATGAACGAATCCATAAGCTTGCCGCCACGAAGCACACTAAGTCCGAACACTACTGCACAGACAATAAGTATAGCAATGGAAAGCTTTTTGCCGAACTCGTCAAGTGTGTTCTGGAGAGGCGTTTTTCTCTCTGATGCGTTTTGGATAAGCGAAGCTATCTTGCCTACCTCAGTGTCCATACCAACCTCAGTGACAAGCATTTTTCCTCTGCCGTATGTGACAAAAGAACCTGAATAAACCATGTTAGCACGCTCAGCAAGAGGCTTTTCGCCCTCTATATCGCTCATATCCTTGTCGATATTAACGCTCTCGCCTGTAAGCGCAGACTCGTTCACCTGAACAGAAGCGCACTCTATGAGTCGTCCGTCTGCACATATCTGGTCGCCTGCTTCGATAAGAAGAATGTCGCCCACTGCGATCTCCTCAGAGGGAATAATGACCTTTTCGCCGTTACGAAGCGCCTTAGCTGTTGGTGCAGAAAGCTTTTTAAGGTTCGTCAGTGACTTTTCAGCCTTGACGGTCTGAACTGTACCCAAAATAGCGTTCATTGTGATAACAACGAGAATTACCGCACAGCTCTCAACGTCTTTCATGAAAGCTGAAACTATCGCCGCAATAATGAGTATAAGCACAAGGAAGTCCTTATACTGCTCTAAAAAAATCATGGGAATGGACTTTTTCTTGCCCTCCGTGATAACATTTCGTCCGAACTTTTCGCAGTTTTTCACTGCCTGCTCGGTTGAAAGACCATTTTCACCTGATGAAAACTCAGTGTAAAGCTGGTCAAGTTTTTTCTGATACTGCTTCATAAAATACCACCTTTTTTATTTTTTCCTGTAAGCATTGCCGATATACCCTTCAAAGCCTCCTTTTCTCATAGGCTCAGAAAAATAAACGCATAAAAAATCGGCAAGACGTTTATTGGGTAAACTGCACCTATGGCAATTTAATCAATAAAAGTCTCGCCGTTTAGATATGCAGCGGTCCCTCATCGGAACGTACTGACGCAAACATAAACGGATCTCTCCGCCAGCTACTCTCTTTTACTATGAGGTTATTATAACCTATATTTTTGATTTTGTCAATAGTTTTTTATATATTTTATTGTACATTTGCAACTCATTTGCTTGATCTCATTTTCAAACACTGCCCTTGATTATTATTCCAAAAGGTGCTATAATAGCATTGGTGATAATAATGAAAAGGAAAATACTTGTAGGTCTGCTTACCGCCATTATCTTTTTGGCTTGCGCCCTTGTGATAAATATAACCCCAAAGGTGGAGAAAGGTTCAGTTGTGCTGACCTGTGACGGAAGCAAATATGAGCTTCCCGGCACTGAAAAGACACGATACTGCAATGGCAAGAGCGAGAGCCTTTCCGCTGAAAAGAGCTTTGAAGATCTGCTCTCCTCTGTACCGTCATTTAATATAAAGGCAGATGTAGATAAGGACGGCAATGTTACCCTTAAAACCCCTATGTCCGTAGAAGTCACAGGGGACAGGCTCGGTGACGTGCTTTACACTGTCTACAGCTATGACGGAAAGGTGCTTGCCAAGGAGTCCAAAAAGCTGGATCTTCCAAAAGAGGATATTGACGGCTGTCTTGTGAAAATAAAAATTACATGGGGCAAGAAAGACACAAGCTATCTTGAAGAAGATTACTGGTTTGCCGCAATGTACAATACCGAAAGATAAACATAACATCAAAATGTAGGGGCGACCTCTGGTCGCTCACTTTCTTTCTGTAAGCTTTCAGACAACAAAACGTCGGACGAATTTGAAAACGTCCGACGTTTTGTTTTTTAACATATTTGAAATCCGATTATGCCCGCCATACAAATAACGCTACCGATAAATCTCAGCTTTGTGATAGGCTCTTTTCTTATGAGCGCTATAACAAACAGCGAACACAGTATCATAGGCTGGATAAATGACGCACTCGCAAGGCTCACAGCAATAACAGCATTCTCCGCAAGCAGACCTGCCACATTCGGAATTTTTGTAAGCACGACCACCCATGCGCCCTTTTGATTTTTCTTGAATATCTCCAAAGGCTTTGCCCTCGGCAGAAGTATGATAGCCATAAGTATAAGCGCAAAGAACAGCGCCATGGTCGAGGATATGTAATTCTCCGACGCTCTTACAACTATTCCGTAGCCGTATCTTGCCAAAAGATAGAACACCAGCGGAATAACGATTCTGCGGTAATTTATATTGCCGCTGTCCGTTCTGCCTGATTTTGCGATAAAAACAAGTCCTGCAACAGTAAGCACGATAAAAAGAAACTTGAAAATGCTCGGCTTTTCACCAAGGAAAATATCCGTTGCATAGGACATGAAAAGGGTGATACCAAGCCAAGCCTTAAGCTCAAAGGCTGATATTTCATCAAGGATAATAGCCGAAAGTTTAAATTCAAGGATCTTCGACAAGCACAGCAGACCTATGGCCGCAAAGGATTGCCAGCTAAGCGTAATAGTCCTGTCGAGGAAAGGCAGACAGCAAGCCATGAAAACAGCCGTTGCCGCCGCCATTAAGAATCCAAGCTCGTCGCCGTTGAATTTTGCCGTTGAAACAGCGTACTTGTCACTAAGGGAACATATTGTGTAGCATACAACTACAAGTATAAGCAAAAACATTATTTTTCTTCTTCCTTACTATATGATTTTCTAAGACCTGTATGCTGTGAAACATACGAAATAACGGGCGACCCAAGGTCGCCCCTACGCAAAGCCGATTTATCAGTTCTTTTTATTTTTCACAAGCCATACTACCGCCAAAATACCAAGTATCACTGAGAACAGAGTAGCAACAGCAAGACATATCCAGCTTGCATACTGACTTTGTATAAATTCGTTCTGCGATTGGCTTCCTATAAGGGTATCTACCCCCGATTGCGAGCCTAACGCCGAGAACAGTATTATAAATGCCATTCTCACATTCATTACGCAGGCTATAACGCTGTAAATATGCACTATACCCTGAAAAAGACACACCCCGCAGTCGTCCTTTACATAGCTTTTCACTCCAAGCACCGCACATACCACCGACACTGCCGTGTAGATAATGAACGTCGCAAAAAGCACTATCGTTGGCACCTTTGCCCCCTCGGTTTTCACTATCATGCTCATAAGCCCAGCCATACACCCCATGAACACAGCCGCTGCCGCAAGCCCTGCAACAGACCATTTTCTGTATAAAAGCTCTGACTTTTTTATCTGCTCTTTCTTTATCTGCTTAGGCATTTTCTTCCTCCGCCTTCTTGCTTTCAAGCTCCTCTTCGGATATCTTGAAGCGTATCCTGTCTATTTTCTGCTCGTCCTCCATTTTCACTGTCATCTCAAAAGGCGGACAGCTTATAACTTCATTCTGCTCAGGAAGTCTGTCAAGCATATCCATTATCCAGCCACCGAGAGATGTTCTTTCGGTTTCGATAGTGTCCTCCGGCAGTCCTATCCTGTCAAGAAAATCCGATACCGAAAGCTCCGCCGACGCTTCGTAAACACCGTCGCTTATTTTCACAAGGGAGGTATCCTCCTCGTCGCTTTCATCATAGATCTCGCCCACAAGCTCCTCTATGATATCCTCAAGGGTACAAATGCCCTCCGTGCCGCCGTATTGGTCGAGCACCACCGCCATATGCACCTTTTTGCGCTGCATCTGCTTCAGGATCTCAGAGATCTTGCGGTTTTCGGTTATGTAAAGTGGCTTGTTCATTATAAGACTTATGTCGGTCTTGCCCTTGAGATACATTTCAAAAAAGTCAGACTGGTGGATAAGTCCCACAATGTGGTCTATATCCTTGTCATACACAGGAAGCCTTGAAAACTTTGTCTGCACAAAGCGTTTTTTTATGCTCTCCATATCCTCATGAAGCTCAACACCCTCGATATTTACTCTCGGAACAAGTATCTCGCTTATGGTTATTTCGTCAAAATCAAGTGCCGAACGCACAAGCTCCGACTCCTGCTCTTCAAGTACGCCCTCGTCCTGAATCTCGTCTATGATATATTTAAGCTCTTCCTCAGTAACAGACGGCTCGCTGTTCTTGTTGCCCACAATCTTTGAAACACCGCTTTTTATGCCCATAAAGATAGCCGTAATAGGTGTGATGATGAACATGAATGCGGAAAGCGGAGCCGCCATAAGAATAGAAAACCGCTCAGAATTTTCCTTTGCAAGGCTCTTAGGCAAGATCTCACCAAAAATAAGCACAAGCACTGTCATGACTACAGTAGCCAGACCCACGCTTCCCTTGCCGAATTTCTCAGTAAAAAGCACCGTTGCAATAGAAGATGAAGAAATGTTCACCACATTGTTTCCCACAAGTATAGCAGTGAGTGCCTTGTCAAAATTATCGCATATGTTCATTGCCTTCTTTGCAGACTTGTTTCCGTCGTCTGCAAGTTTTTTTAGCCTTATCCTGTTGCATGAAGAAAACGCTGTCTCCGTTGCAGAACAAATAGCAGACAGCATAAGAAGCACAGCGATGATAACAACTTTCATAAAATAAAATTATCCTTTCAGGTCAGAGTATAAATTTGCTGCCCTAGTTATAAAAATAGCACTAAAGGCAGTCATGAAAACTGACTACATATAGTTATCATAACATATTTTTTAACCAATTGCAACAGTATTATTGAAAAAACAATGTAAAAGAGTTATAATATTCTTTGTGTTCATAATATTCATATGCACAAAAGGAGATAACAGAAATGGCAAAGAAAGATAAGGACATTTTCGACAAAATAATGGACTGGAAGATATTCGGCTGGTTCAGACCCTTTTACGTCAAAAACAAAGAAATGCTTTTGTATCTGTTTTTCGGCGTACTCACCACCGCAGTCAGCTTTGTGACCGCAGGCATCTCAAAAGTGCTTTTGGAACAGGCAGGCATAGGCAAGGGTGGTGTTTCCACTGCAAGTACTGTCATATCATGGATATGTGCGGTAACATTCGCATACATAACCAACAGAATATGGGTTTTCGAGTCTGAAGCAGAGGGCAAAAAGGCGATAATCTCCGAAGCGGCTTCATTTTACGGCGGAAGGATATTCACTCTTCTCGTAGAAATGTTCATGATGTGGCTCGGCTACTCACTTCTCAGCTTCAACTATTGGGTAACAAAGATAGTGGCAAACGTTGTTGTGCTGATACTTAACTATGTCATCAGCAAGCTCGTGGTATTCAGAAAGAAATAAGCATACAAAAAAAGCTGTCGGCAAAAAATGCTGACAGCTTTTCTTTTGCCCCAGTTGCCACGTTGCAACCGACTAATCTCTGTACATAAGCGTGACCGCCATGCCGTTTATCACACCCACTACAACTCCGCACACAATGAAAAACACCTTGATAGGCAGGTCAAGCAGAAGCGAGATAAGCCCGAACACGATAACGAACGCCATTGCTCCGCCTATCTGCACAAGAAACTTTCTTTTCACAAGCACAGGAAAACGCTCAGCAAGCTTTGCGGTCTTGTTACCCTTGTGGTCAATTATCCTGTAAATAAGCTGAGTCAGTGCCATTGGTATTCCGATAAATAAAATTGCTGTTATAAGTTTGTCCATTTTAAATTCCTCCATTTTTCACTTAAATTATAGCTTTTTGTATCAAAAAAGGCTGCCCAAGACGCAACTCGTCCGTGGGCAGCCTCATTGCTGCATATAAAATTTCTTTTATCAACAATTAAAGAACTCTTACGCCAACAACGCCCTCGATAGACTTGAAAGCGTCAGCGTCAACGTCGCCTGTAACATCGAGCATTGTGTAAGCCCAGTCTTTCTTAGACTTGTTTACAAGGTTCTCGATATTTGCGCCCTTGTCAGATACAACAGATGTGATCTGTGCAATAAGTGCAGGAACGTTCTTGTGAAGCACACAAACAAGGTGGTCGCCTGTTTTAGCAAGCTCTGCATTAGGGAAGTTTACAGAATTCTTGATAGTTCCCTTCTCGATATAGTCGATAAGCTCGTGAGCCGCCATTGTTGCGCAGTTGTCCTCAGACTCAGGTGTGGAAGCGCCAAGGTGTGGAAGAACGATAACATTCTCCTCGCCAAGAACAACATCATCTGCAAAGTCTGTTACATACTTTGCAACCTTTCCGTCCTTGATAGCCTTTACAACTGCCGCACTGTTGATAAGCTCGCCTCTTGCAAGGTTGATAAGACGAACGCCGTCCTTCATCATTGCTATCTGAGCTTCGTCGATAGTGTTCTTTGTGTCAGGTGTATAAGGAACGTGGATAGTGATATAATCACTGTTCTTGTAAATATCATTGATATCAGCTGTTACCTTTACAGCAGGCTCAAGCTGGATAGCTGCGTTTACAGAAAGGAATGGATCATAGCCGATAACGTCCATGCCAAGTGCAACAGCAGCGTTTGCGATCTTTCCGCCGATAGCACCAAGACCGATTACACCAAGAGTCTTGCCCAGTATCTCAGGACCTGCAAACTTAGACTTGCCGCCCTCAACCGTCTTTGGAGCGTCAGGAGTGCCCTTAAGTGAAGCAGCCCATGCAGCAGCCTCTGTTATCTTTCTTGAAGCAAGAAGAAGCGCACAAATAGCAAGCTCCTTAACAGCGTTTGAGTTTGCGCCAGGTGTGTTGAATACAACGATTCCCTGCTCTGCGCACTTCTCAACTGGGATATTGTTTACGCCAGCACCTGCTCTTGCAATAGCAAGCAGGCTCTCAGGCATTTCCATATCGTGCATCTTTGCTGAACGTACCATTATAGCGGTAGGATTTTCAGCATTGTCGCCTACTGTGTACTTAGCCTTGTCAAAGATATCAGTACCGCAGGCAGCGATCTTATTTAATGTCTTTATCTCATACATTGTAAATTACCCTCTCTTATAATAAGGTTACGCTTATGCGTTCTCAGCCTCGAACTTCTTCATGAACTCAACAAGCTTTTCAACGCCCTCAATAGGCATTGCGTTGTAGATAGAAGCTCTCATACCGCCAACAGTTCTGTGTCCTTTAAGATTTACAAAACCTGCCTTTGTTGCTTCTTCAACAAACTTAGCATCAAGTTCTTTATCACCTGTTACGAAAGGAACATTCATAAGTGATCTATCCTTAGGAACAACTGTACCTCTGAACATCATTGAGTTATCAAGGAAGTCGTAAAGGATACCAGCCTTTTCTTCGTTAATCTTCTGGATTGCAGCAACGCCACCCATTTCCTTAACCCAGTCAAATACAAGACCTGCAACATAGATTGCAAAGCAAGGTGGAGTGTTGTAAAGAGAGTCCTTGTCAGCATGTGTCTTATAGTTAAGCATTGTTGGACAAATATCCATAGCATGACCAAGTAAATCTTCTCTGATAATAGCAATAGTAACACCAGCTGGACCAACGTTCTTCTGAGCACCTGCAAAGCAAAGACCAAACTTAGTGATGTCGATTTCTTCAGACATAATCATACTAGAAAGGTCAGCTACAAGAGGAACATCACCTGTTTCAGGAAGTTCAGTCCATCTAGTACCGTAAATAGTATTGTTGTAGCAAATGTGGAAATAATCTGCATCTTTTGAGAATGTGGATGGG
>OHAN01001445.1_pt1 | contig 19047 bp, 15 predicted proteins | sample 1577121 | NCBI WGS metagenome assembly OHAN01 (sample SAMEA3541554, study PRJEB24748) | human gut metagenome | biome: human gut; feature: human-associated habitat; material: faeces | place: China | collected 2012 | reverse complement strand
TTTTGGTATCGCCATGTGTTCGTAAGGAGCTGCTTGGCTGCCAAAACATCTGTAAGGAGTTTTGCCAATGGTAAGTTTTCTGTATCAGCAGACGTTTTTCAAGAATTCATGGCCACAAATCCCGGAATTCATGGCCAGTTATAACAATATTTGTAACTATCGTGGTACAATGAATGCAATAATTATGTGAATAAATACGGAGAAAATATAAATGTTTCAGATAGCAATGATAGAAGATGAAGAACATACAAAACAGGAAGTGGAAAGACTTATTAGCCGGGAGTTCGAGAAACTTAAGGTGCAGGATATAACTACCGAAATATATAAAACAGCCGAAGAATTTCTGGAAGTTAAGAAGCACTACGATGTAGTTATCTCAGATATTGATCTTCCGGGGAAAAGCGGGATCGATCTGGGAAGAATTTTAAAGGCAGAACAAAAAGATATCTGCCTGGTATTCCTGACATCGTACGCCGAATTTGCAGTGGATAGTTATGTCCTCGAGGCATATCAGTATATTTTGAAAAGAGATATGAAAGAACGTTTGCCGGCAGTATTACAGAAAATTTATCAGGAAAAGAAAAAAGAGAGCCAGAATTTCTTCTGGATCGGTGGGGTGACGGACCAGAGAAAATTATATCATAAAGACATTATCTGTATCCGCAAGGTCAAAGGGCAGAAGTATGTTGAATTTGTAATGGTAAATGGCGCATACAAAGAACGTCTGGCACTGCATCAGATTTTTGAAGATTTGAAAAGCCCGGCTTTTATATTTGCCGGAAGAAGTTATATTATCAATATCGATCATGTGGATCGGATCACGACGGATGCAGTCTATCTGGAAGACGGGATTAAGATTCAGGCAGGGGCAGAGACTATTCAGGATGTGAAGACACGGATCATGGAATATTGGAGAAATGTAGAATGAAAGAATGGACGAGAAAGCGAAAAGCAGATGTTTGTATGGGGATTCTGCTGCAAATATATTTCTTCTTTCCATGGATCCGTATAGACGGAGGGTATCACACGATTCACGTGTATCTGATCGAGATATTCCGGAAAGAAAGCTGCATCAAGGCATATAATTATATTTTCTTATCTGGGCATCCAATCTTATGGAAATATTCCGGTTTTGCGGCAGTGACATTTACCATGATCATAGCATTTATGATTGTGATGCAGATGATCGAACTATGGCAATTGTACAGACATATGAAAGGGATCAAAACGTTTGATATACACAGGTATGTCTGGGTTCTTGCCATCGTTCTTTTTTTCTTATATCTTGATGCTTCATACATCTATCTGGATGACAGTGCGCTGTTCAAGCTTAGAATCTATATGTATATGGTGATATTCATAGGTATTATTGGAATCTGGATGTTTCTGGATATCGAGGCGGCTGCATGGGATACGGAGACAGCAAAGCATAAGACAGAACTGAAAGAGCGGGACGAACAGTTGCTGCAGGTAAAAGTGAAAGCGCTGGAAGAAAAATATCAGGAAATGTTAAAGAGCCGGAAGGTTGTACATGATATGAAAAATCACCTGCTTGCATTGAAAAAATACGATCAGGAGAGAGACTGGGAAGGACTGCACCAGTATCTGAATGAATTAAGTGATGATATGCTGGATGACAGCTATCAGATCTGGACGGGTAACCGCATGCTGGATATGATCCTCAATCAAAAGACGAAAGATGCAAAAGAGAAAGAGACGGATATGCAGATTGAGACAGAAGTATTTGCAACCCTTCCGTTTTCAGACAGGGAGATTATTTCACTTTTTGGAAACGTTCTAGATAATGCGCTGGAAGCCTGTGAACGGATCCAGGATAAAAAGCGCTGGATAAAAATTAAGATAAAAAAGAAGAATCATTTATTATATATTGAGACCTCAAATGCAATTAAAGAAATGCCGGTGCAGAATCAGAAAGGATTTGTATCAGTAAAAGAAGATGAGATACTTCATGGATATGGAATGAAGAACATACAGGATATTGTCAGAAAATATGACGGCATATTCCGATATAAAATTTACGGGGAGTATCTGGTCTGTATCATCTCGATATATGATATAAGAGGGGCGGAAGAGGAATGAGAATGGAAGAGAAAAAGAGACGGATGAATATTATTCTGGGGATCATACTTCAGATATATTTTCTGTTTCCGTGGATGAATATAACGGGAAAACGGAAGAATTTTATTATGTATGTAATTGCTGTGTTGAGAAATCACAGTTGTGCAGATACATATAACACGACGTTTTTAGACGGAGCAGCAGATGCATTACCACTGGATATTCATACACTGGCAAAAACATTCACGGTATGTGTTATGCTGTATGTCGTTCTTGAAGTAATCGAAACAATACGGTTTATCTGTAACATCAAGGGATGGGAAATAAAATTTTTATCTATCATAGAACTTATCGGATTATTTGCAATGCTGTCGGTAGTGGCCGAGATTGGACTTAACAGTTCATGGAGCAGTGCGGGTACGATACAGGTGTTCCCGATGTATCTACTTGGGTATCTGGCAGTATTTCCGATATGGACGGGGATACGGTTACTGATGCATAAATCCATGGAAGAATGGGAAGAATCCGGTGAACAGATCCTGAAAACTCAGGAAAATGATAAGCATTATAAACAGGAACGGAAAAGAAGATTATATTTTCCAGGGAAATATTCGAAGCTTTATTACCATGTGCTGTGGGAGAATTTTAAATATCACTGGAGAGATTTTTCTTTTTTATTTGTATCGGTTCTGTTATCGGCAGCATTTCTGTTCATTGGATTTGGAATGAGAGAGGCATTTTCCGGAAGCTATGGATATGATAATGAATTACTAGGGCTTGGGCTGACTGAGATTATGAAGGACTGCCTGATCGTGATCGTACTGATATCATTGTTTTTGATTACGGTTGTCATGGTATTCTACCGGAAAAAACGGATGGCGGATGATGGGATTTTCCGGACACTTGGCATGCGGAGCAATGCCGTGTTCTGGTCCTGGATCGGAGAATTACTTGCCGGATTTGCGGTGGCACTGGTGACGGCATTTGTGATTGGAAGAGCCATTTTGTTTGGCATATATGCCGCTGTTATACAGCATTTTCCTAAAATCGATATGAAATCAGAGGTATCGTGGAAGGTGTATCTGATCACGGCAATCGTGATAGCTGTTATCTGTTTGTTTGCTTTTGGTATCTCTGGGGATATCCATGCAGGAGAACGTTCCGCCGATGCCAGAAATGCAGCGGTGAAAAGTGAGAAGATTCCGGGAATATACAGAAAAGCAGGGGCGTTGATCAGCGGGCTGCTGGGAGTAATCGTCCTGTATCTGTATACACAGAGAAGATTTTCAGAGAGTATCTTTCTTTTGTGTGGGTTCTTCCTGTGTTTGTATGTTTTTCTGTATAATATAGGTGCCATGATCCTGCGTAAAAAAGAAACGTCTATGGATCAATACCTGCGAACCCTTCCGGAAGAACATATGATACGACACAGATACCAGACAACTGTAAAGTATCTGACACTTATGATCGTGATACATGTATGTGTGATGTCCTTTTTCTCGGTAAAAGTTGTATCTAACAGAATCGCAGATAAGACGGATACGCTGTACCCATACGACTATGTATGGCTTGCGAATAGTAATGATACAGGGATTATCGAAAAGCTTAAGCAAGAATGCAAAGCAGAAGTGACCAGTATTCCGATGGTCCGGGCAACAACGATTGATAATACAGAACGTCTGGAAGGACCATTTGATCTTGTCTGGCAGCAAGGCCAGAATATCGGTATATCAGAGAGCAGTTATCGAAAGTTAAAGAAGGCAGTCGGAGAAAAACCGAAAAAGCATCTGAATCTTGACAAGAACGGAAAGAAAATTTATGTCGTGTATCAGCAAGATCAGGGAACAAAGGCGAAACCAATTGATCACTATCAGTTGATGATACATCCGAATCTGCATATCGGACAGCCATTGTTTGGCTTTGATACAATGGAGCACCAGACTTATTATCCGGTACGGACGATTACAGGCTCCGAGACTTCGAGTCTGATCGGTGCATTCAAACAGGGAAAATACGAGAATCTTATTGTATTCGCTGATGCATATTTTGACAAAATAAAAGACTATTGGAAAACGACAGACATGAATACGGGAGAAAAAATAAAAACGTCGGATGCGGTATTGGAAGAAAATATCCATGAATGGCCGACGAAACTTGTCCTTGCAAATGTACCGGAAAAATACCAGAAAAAAGCAGATCAGTTGACAATAGATTTTGCAAAGCAACATGCATATGATGAGTCATTTGATTCGCTTGTAAAAAGTACATATACGAAGACAGAAGCAGCGAAAAAGCGGCAGATGGAGCGAATCCTTGAATGTGTGATGAATGGATTTGTGCTTATTATTTTATCTGTGATCAGTATGCTCCTACTTCATATGAAGGTTCAGATGGAACTGCCGGATATGCGGAAACGGTATCAGTTCATGAACCGTCTGGGAATGAATCGCAGGGAACGGATCCGCATCGAAAAAAAGGAAATCAGCCGGTTTGTGACGATCCCATCTGTTATTGTCGTTATAGTTACGGTACTGTATTCTGAAATTGTATTTGGACTCAGGGATTATCATCTGAATGATGTGAAGAATTATGTGATAAATGCAGGTGTACTCTGGATTATATATTTCATATTACAGTGGCTGAATCTGAAGTGGCTGGAAGATACGATTGTGAAAAAGATTGAAAAGGGAGCAGATTTGTAATGAATGAAAAATTAGAAAAGAATGAAAATAAAAAAACGGCAGACGTATTAAGAGCAGAGAATCTGGTCCGTGATTATGTGCAGTATGGAGAAGATGGTGAAAAGAAGAAAGAGATCCACGTCCTGAAGGGATTAAATTTTTCTATCCAGAGACAGGAGTTTGTCGGAATTATGGGAAGATCCGGATGTGGAAAGACGACACTTTTGAAACTATTGGGTATGATAGACCGTCAGACCGGAGGAAAGCTGTTCTTTGAAGAACATGATACGGAAGATTTGTGGAAGGATGAATTTGCGGACATACGACGGAGAAAGATCGGATTCGTGTTCCAGGACTTCTATTTGATGGACAGTCTGTCCGTCAGGGAAAATATCATGCTTCCGAAGATCCTGGATAAGAAGAGTGCGAAAGAGTGTATGGAAGAATCACAGAAATATGCAGAACAGTTCGGAATTACACATCTGATGAACAAGAAGCCGTATGAATTATCCGGAGGCGAAAAGCAGCGAGTGGCGATATCCAGAGCATTGATCAATAATCCGGATCTGATACTTGCGGATGAGCCGACCGGAAACCTCGACTCTAAGTCCGGTGATGTGGTAATCCATACACTGAGTCATATCAATCGGGAACTTGGCAAGACAATTGTTATGGTAACACATGATCCGAAGATGGCAAGTTATTGCAGCAGGCTGATTCTTCTGAAAGATGGAATGATTCTGGAAGATATGAGAAATGGTGGGGATCAGGAAGCGTTTTATCAGAAGATTCTTGGGAAGATGAAGGAGTTGTAGAAAGTTCACAAAAAATCAGTATTTCTAGAAATTGCATTGAAAATAAAAATCAGGCATGTTATTCTAGAAACACACAGATAAATTCTAGTATCTGCACTGTATCTATATTTACCAATGCGTTTACTTCAGATGTAAAAGGCTACTCTATTTCAGGAGGTATAATATGCCAAAGAATAATAAAATCAAAATATTATGTTTGCTCATAATTGGAATCGTATTTTTGTATATATATGGACCAATTGCCTTCATGAAAGATGGATTAGTAACGAGACAGGGTGTAAATTCTTTTGATGAATTATACGAGTTAGGACCAGCACGCCGGCATAAATGTGAAAATGGTACACGTATTTATATTGTATATTTTGGATGGTCTGCTCCAAAAGTTAAAAAAGAAATAGTATATCAAAAGAATGAAGAAACACAAAAGCAAATAGTGGATGTTGATACGCAAAAAATTATTCCGGGATTATATTATGTTTCATGGGATACAAAAAGTTCTGTATACAGAATTGAAACAAGAAAAAAATATTATTTTGTAATACCTTATTGCTAAGGTGATTAACATTATCAAAAAAAGGAAATAGTAAAAATATATTGATTAATATTTATTGATATGTTAATATGTACCAAAGCATATTTCAAAAAAATCAACGGTATATAAAAACGGACATATACCATCTATAATCTAATTTTATTTCAGAAATCTATGCTTTCATACCAATCAATTGTAAAAAAGCAGGAGATGACTGAAAGAGTAAAAAGACATCCTCCTGCATACAGGAGGAAACTGAATATGGCGAAAAGAAAGAATCAAAAGAGACGGAGCAAGAAGTATCAGGTAAATAACCGGCAGCTAAAGGCAAAAAGGATGTACAAAGATACAATTTTTAGAATGTTGTATCATAACAAAGAGAATTTGTTATCATTGTACAATGCGGTGAATGGAAGAGAGTACACAGATCCGGAAAAGTTGCAGGTTGTTACATTGGAAAATGCGATTTATATGGGAATGAAAAATGATCTGGCGTTTATCATGGATATGAATTTATATTTATATGAACATCAGTCAACGTATAATCCGAATATTCCACTTAGAAATTTGTTTTATATTGCGGATGAGTATCAACGATTAGTGGTTCGGAAATCATTATATTCAACTGTGATACAAAAGATACCAACGCCAAGATTTTTAGTATTTTATAATGGAACAAAAGAAGTAGAAGATCGTAGTGAGTTCCGATTATCTTCTGCATACGAGAATGCAACAGAAAATCCAGATCTGGAGTTAAGAGTGACTATGCTGAATGTGAATGATGGCCACAGTTCAGATTTGATGGAACATTGTAGAACATTAAAGGAATATGCACAATATGTCGCCAGAGTAAGAAAATATGCGGCGAAACAGGATGTCTCTTTAGAAGAAGCAGTTACGAGAGCAGTTGACGAATGCATAGAAGAAGGAATCCTGGCAGAGTTTTTATTGAAGAATAAGACTGAGGTGATCAAAGTGAGCATCTATGAATATGACAAAGAGTTTGAAGAAAAGAAACTGCGGAAAGCAGAGTATGAGGCTGGAAGACAGGATGGAATCGAGATTGGAAGACAGGATGGAATCGAGATTGGAAGACAGGACGGAATCGAGATTGGAAGACAGGATGGAATCGAAATTGGAAAGCGGATACTCTTAGAAAAAATAATAAAGAAGAAATTGAAAAAAGGAAAATCAACAGAACAGATAGCAGATGAATTAGAAGAAGATATAAACATAATTCAAAAAGTGGTTGAGAAATTAAAAAGCCAAATATAGAATTTGTCAAAAGAATTCCCTGAAGTGAATAATAAAACTTCAGGGAATTTATCATTTGCTCACTACCGGTATTATTCCGTAGTATCACGTCGGATCAATACAGGCGTAATCTGCTTATGAACCGGCTCTTTTAAAGGAGTTGGTTTTCTTTTTTTCATTTCATTCATCTGGAGAACCAGAAGCTCCATGGCAGTCTGTGCAATTTTCTCAATCTGCTGTCCAACGGTTGTGATTGGAAGGATAGCTTCGCTTGCAATAGGAGAATCATCGAATCCGACAATCTGATAGTCTTTCGGGAGTTTCCCGTATTTTTGAAATATCAGATTCAGGAACATACTGGCATAAGTGTCATTTGCAAGAAAGACCCCCTTTTTTTGTGAGGGATATTTTTCTTCAATTTCGTTAAATATGTTTTTTAGTTGAGTCAGGGTTTCCTGATAAGTGTTTCCAAGATTTCTTTGGATTAATTCGTGAACGACATGGTGTTCGTTACAGATATCTTCGAATCCCCGGATACGTCCATAGGTTGGAAGTGTATCTGGGAATATGGAATTGATGTGTAAAATAACATCACATTTATTGCGTATCAATAAGCTGGTTGCCTGAACACCACCCAGATAGTTGTCTGTAGACACGCTACAGACATGGTCACATTCCCGCTCAATCGTGACAACCGGGAGTTTATAAGAAGCAAGTTCTTCAGACGAAATGGTATTGCTTAAGACAATAAGTCCCTCAATCTTATAAGCCATCAGTTCATGAATATATTTTTCTTCAATCTCTTTTTTATTATTTCCAATGAATACAAGAAATTTATAATTATACTTTTCGTAAGTAGAAAGTAACTGGTTTAACATCTCAGAGTAATAGTGAAGATACAGGTTGGGGATGATAATTCCAACAAATTCACTTTTTCCATTAGCCAGTACTTTGGCGAGCTTATTTTCCTGGTATCCAAGGACATCCAGTGCATGAGCGATTTTTTCCTGATTTTCAAGAGTCAGAGAATCCGGATTATTAAAATATCTGGAAATGGTAGTTTTTGAAAAGCCTGTATAAGCGGCTATATCTGCAAAAGTTACTTTTTTCTGTTTCATGTAAATCCTCTTCCTTATAATGTATATTATCAGTATAGCAAGTGCATTGAAAAAAATCAAACAAAAAATAACTAGTTAAGTAACCGGTAACTTTTTCTTTGAAATCTATTGACAAGTAAGATCCTGGATAGTATTATGAATATATAAAGTAACCGGTTACTTAACTGGTTACGCAATCGTGAATCTGAAAGGAGAAAGCTATGAAGAAACGAACAGTAGGGGTACTGCTGGCAGCATTCTTTGCAATGGCATTGACGGGGTGTGGAGATAAACAGCCGCAACCAGGAGAAGTAAAGGGATATGACAAAGGCGAAGAATATCTTTCTATCTGGGTACATTCAATCGAAGACACAGAAGAAGGACAGTGCTACAGGAAATCTGTAGATGCATTTAATAAGAAATATGATGGAAAATATTTTGCAGATATTGAATTTATTCCACGAAATGACAGTGGTGGAGGCTATTCGGATAAGATCAATGCATCCGTGATGTCAGGAGATCTGCCGGATGTGCTTACTGTTGATGGCCCTAATATAGCGGCATATGCAGAGAACGGAATTATCCAGCCGCTTGCAAAATTAACAGACGAAGAAAAGAGCGTGTATCTGGATTCCATTATTCAGCAGGGAACGTATAATAACAAGCTCTATGCGCTTGGAGCAATGGAATCCAGCGTGGGACTTTATTATAACAAAGATATTCTCGCAGAAGCAGGTGTAGAAGTTCCAGATGCAGATCACCCATGGACATGGAGTGAATTCACAGAGGTGTTAAAGAAAGTACAGCCGGTAGTAGAGAAGAAAAAAGGTTATGCGCTGGATATGACTTTCCCGACAGGAGAAGCTACGATTTATTATTATGCACCGTTTTTCTGGTCAAATGGCGGTGACTTTGTAAATAAAGATGGACTGAAGGTGAACGGTGTATTCAATTCAAAAGAGAATCTGGAAACAGTGAATTATTTTAAATCGTTTTTGGATAATGGATATATGTCTAAAGTACAGATCACAGACCTGTTCGAAAGCGGAAGAGCAGCATTTAAGTTCGACGGGGCATGGGAAGTAAATACAATCTATAATAACTATCCGGATGTAAACCTTGGAGTTGCACCATATGTAGTATCCGATAACTGGGATGGCGGAAGATATACACCAACCGGTTCCTGGGCATTTGCGGCATCATCAAAGACGAAGAAACTAAAAGGTGCGACAAAGCTGGTACAGTGGATGAGTGGTGTAGAAAGTGGAAAGCGTCTGTGGGATGAAAGTAAGAGTTTCCCATCTACATATGAAGCGTTTGAGAGCAGTCCGATTTTTGAAGAAGATGAGAATTATAAAGCCTTATATCATCAGCTGAGTAAATATGGACATCCAAGATCAAAAACACCTGTATATCCACAGGTTAGTGCATCGGTACAGGAAGTATTGGAAAATTCGGTACTTACCGATAATGATGCGAAGACAGAACTGGATAAATCTGTAGAAAGGATTAACGCAAAATTAAAGCGTTATGTGATGAAATAATGAAGAAAAGAACAGAATCCATTATGGGAATGGCGTTTTTTGGACCGGCACTTGTGTTACTTACGATATTTTTATTCCTGCCGATGATCCTGACATTGATTTTCAGTTTTACTGATTTCTTTGCTTTAAATCCGGGACTGACGCATTTTGTCGGACTGGACAACTATATTCAGATTTTTAAAGATGATGTGTTTTCACAGGCATTTTTTAATACCGTAAAGTTTGTGATCATTATTGTTCCGCTGCAGGGAATTGGAGCGCTTGTGCTGGCACTTCTGATTAATAAAGTGACGCATTGTAAGAAGTATTTCAAAGTAGCATTCTTTGTTCCGGTGGTCATGTCACTTGCTGTTGTGTCAACACTGTGGATCCAGATCTACAGCCCGGAAGGAATTATGAATGCAATCCTTTCTTTCTTTGGAATTGATGCACAGCCATTCATCAACAGTGCCAGTCAGGCACTTCCATCCATCGCGATCATGAGTGCATGGCAGGGAATGGGATATCAGATGATCATCTTCCTGGGAGGAATCCAGGCAATCAATCCGGCACTTTATGAAGCGGCCGAGATGGACCATGCAACACCGTGGCAGAAATTCAAGGACATTACCCTGCCGGAATTGAAACCATTGTGTGTGTTCGTTTTAATTACGATTACGATCGGAGCATTCCGTATGTTGGTACAGCCAATGGTTATGACCGGAGGAGGACCATCGAATTCAACGTATACGGTTGTGTATGATATATATGAAACAGGTACTGTTAACTGGGAAATTGGACTGGCATCTACAATGGCTATTGTATTCGCATTCTTTGTAATGATACTGACCGTGATCCAGACAATCGCAACAAGAGATAAGGAGGATCAGAATGTTAACAAAAAAGCAAAAAAGAAATAATTGGATACTGACGGTCGTACTTCTGATCGTATCATTGTTGTTCCTGTTTCCGGTTATCTGGATGCTGGCAAACTCATTCAAACCAGACGCGGCAATCACTGCTGATATGAACAGTATGGCGGCATTCATTCCACCGGCATTGAACGGCAATTTCTTTGAAAATTATGTATCTGTATTAACAAATACAGGATTTGTACGATATATGTGTAATACTTTGTTCTATGCAGCAATATTGATCATACTTGGTGTAATTGTAAATGGACTGGCAGGATATGCATTGGCTAAGATTAATTTTCCATTCAGAGAACGCTGGCTTCTGATCATTATGCTTCTGATGATCGTACCGATGGAGACGATCATTACGATACATTTCCTGATCATTGCAAAACTTGGACTTCTGAATACGGTGCTTGGATATGTACTTCCAATGATCGTGAATCCGTTTAACATTTTCCTGTTCCGTCAGGTATTCCTGGGACTTCCGGATGATGTATATGAGGCAGCACAGTTAGATCACTGTGGACCGGTAAAATACTTTTTTACTATGGTTCTTCCAATGTCAAAGAGTGTAGTGGCAACGGTTAGTGTATTTACATTCCTGAATGTATGGAATGATTATCTGTGGCCGTCACTTGTATTTACATCCAGTGATCTTCTGACAGCACAGATTGGTCTGAATGCGATTACATCAAATGATAACACAACAACAGGACAGACCCTTGCAGTTATCACAATGGTAACAATTCCGGTCATTATTATCTATTCACTCTTCTCAAAACAGATCGTAGAGGGTGTAATATCAACAGGTTCCAAGGAGGGCTAAAAGATGAGCTTTATCGAATTTAAAAATATATGTAAAAAATATGCAGGAAACGATAAGAATTCCGTGACAGACTTTAACTTAGATATAGAAGAAAAAGAATTTATCGCATTTGTAGGACCATCCGGATGCGGTAAATCCACAACACTCCGAATGATCGCAGGATTTGAAGAGATTACAAGTGGAGACCTTTTTATTGATGGAAAACGTGTGAATGAGGTTGCACCGGCGGATCGAGGAATCTCTATGGTGTTCCAGAACTATGCACTGTATCCACATATGACGGTAGAAAAAAATATTTCTTATGGATTGAAGAACATGAAGGTTCCTGCAGATGAGATCAAGAAAAAAGTAGACTGGGCAATTGATATCCTGGGACTCGAAGAATATCGTTACCGTAAGCCTAAGAATTTATCAGGTGGACAAAGACAGAGAGTGGCACTTGGAAGAGCGATTGTAAAAGACCAGAAAGTCTTTCTGATGGATGAGCCACTTTCTAACCTGGATGCAAAACTGCGTGTCAGCATGAGAAATGAGATCAGTAAGTTACACAGAAATCTTGGAAGTACAACCATCTATGTCACGCATGACCAGGTAGAAGCCATGACAATGGCAGACCGCATAGTAATCATGAAAGATGGAGTGATCCAGCAGGTTGGTAAACCAATGGATCTGTATGAGCATCCGGTGAATAAATTTGTTGCGGGATTTATAGGATCTCCGCAGATGAATTTTTATGATGTGAAAGTAGACGGAAAGAAATTGATATTTGCAGATGGCAATACAGTGGAACTTCCGGAAGCAATTGCAAAACGTATTGCAGGATATTCAGAAGTTATCATGGGAATCAGAGGAGAAGATATCAAGTTCGATATAACTAATCTGGACGTTTATGGAAGTCATCAGAAAGCAGTTATTGACAATACGGAGATTATGGGAAATGAGAATAATCTGTATTTTGACTTCGGAGGAAGCGTAACGATTGCAAGAGTATCAAAATATGAAGTAAGCCAGGTGGGAGATGAGGTGGAATTTACCTTTATGCCACATAAGATGCATTTCTTTGATAAGGAAACAGAGCAGGTAATCGGAGCAGAATGATTTAGAATAGAAGAGGAAGAACGTATGCTTGAAAAAGCCAATGAATATATCAGACAGAATTACATAGATGAAAAAGAAAAACCATTATTCCATGTGACACCGGAAACAGGATGGATGAATGACCCGAATGGTTTCTCTGTATACCAGGGAAAAGTACATTTGTTCTATCAGTTCTATCCATATAAAACAGAATGGGGACCGATGCACTGGGGGCATCAGGTGACCGAAGATCTGCTAAAATGGGAAGCATATCCGGTAGCTATGGCACCTGATCAGGATTATGATCACATAGGATGTTTCTCGGGAAGTGCAGTAGAAGCTGATGGAAAGCATGTGCTGCTTTATACAGGAGTAAGCCAGAAAGACGGAAAAGAAATCCAGAATCAGTGTATTGCCATTGGAGATGGGAAGACTTATGAAAAATGGCAGGATAATCCAGTTATAAAAGGAGATATCATGCCGGAGAAATTTGACAGAAAAGACTTCCGTGATCCGAAAATATGGAAAAAGGATGGCAGATATTATTGTGTTGTAGGCAATCGCTATGAGGAAAATTGTGGGCAAATAGTCTTATTTAGCAGTGCGGACTATAAAAACTGGCGGTATGAAAAAGTCCTTTTGAGAAATGACGGAAAGAATGGAGATATGTTAGAGTGTCCGGATTATCTGGAAGTAGACGGGTATCCTGTAATCATTTGTTCTCCGCAGAATATGCATGCTCAAAAGTACGAATTTCATAACGGTCATAATTCCATTTATATTATTGGAGATGCAGAAAAAGAAATATCGAATTTTGCATGGGAGAAAAAGAGAAGCCTAGATTATGGACTGGACTTTTATGCACCACAGACAACAGAGCTTCCGGATGGCAGGCGGATCATGGTCGCATGGATGAAGTCGTGGGATGCACGTGTCATGACAAAAGGACAGAAATGGCAGGGAATGATGACACTCCCAAGAGAATTAAAAATCAAAGATGGGAAAATCTGGCAAAGTCCGGTGAGAGAACTGGAAAAGTATAAGAAAAATCCAATCATCTATACAGAACAGAAAATTAGCGGACAGATGTCTTTGGATGGTATCAATGGCCGGGTGATTGACATGACGGTAGAACTTACGAATGTAGAAGGTAGGGAGTTCAAGGTAGATGTGGCACATAATGAAGAATATACAACAACATTTACATATTATCCGGAAAAACATCAGATTGAAATTGACCGGACCTACAGTGGTGTAAATGCAGATGTTGTCTGTGTGAGAAAGATAGAAATTGCGGAAAAACATCATGCGCCGAAACTACATTTTATCATGGACAGATATTCTGTAGAATTATTTATTAATGATGGAGAGCAGACGGCAAGTGTGGTCATTCCTACGCCATTGGAAGCAAATGAAATTATATTTACTAGTGATGAAGCGGCAACCGTTAATATTGAAAAATATGAGATAACATTTAATTAGAAGAGATAGTTTCTCATTCACCGATTGATGTCCCTGTGCATATTTTAATACAGATAGAACCGCCAAGGAGCAATCAGGATTATGGAGAATAAATTACCGTTCTATATGGCTTATCCGGTTCCGCTGCTGTATAATGATGACCGGAATGCGAGAAGAGACTATGACTATATGAAAAGCATTTACCCGGATACGGCGAAGAGAGTACTTCCTTATATGGAAGAGGAATGTGACAGAATGGAATATGACGGAAGCATGATGTATGATGAATATCCGGACCGTCTGCAGCTTCGTCTGATGTGCCGCAGGATCTATGATAAGGCGGAGAAGGAAGAAGAGAACCCGGGTGCCTGGCTTATGGATCTGATCGAGGTTATGACATATCAGGAACTTTGCAGGAGACGTGTGGAACATAGAGAGATACGTAAAAAAATATATTGATCTACAAGAGGGCATCTGGAAAAAAACTTCCACTTCGCCCTCTTGTGTGTTATACTGTGCGGTGATAAATGAATGTTTTCAGATGAAAAAGTCAGAACATGACATACAGGAGGACACATCATGGCAGATAATAACATTATTTTTATCGGAATGCCGGCAGTCGGGAAAAGTACAGTTGGTGTGGTAATTGCAAAGAGACTGGGATACAAATTTGTAGACACAGATATTCTGATCCAGGAATCAGAAGGGAAACTTCTGAAAGATATTATTGCTGACGTTGGACCGGATGGCTTCCTGAAAGTAGAAGACCGGGTAAATGCACAGGTGAAAGCGGAACGTACCGTTATCTCGCCAGGAGGCAGCGTAGTATATTGTGAAAATGCGATGAAACATTATAAAGAAATCGGCAAAGTCGTATATTTACAGGCATCCTTTGAGACAATAAACAGCAGACTTAAAAATGCCAAAGGCCGTGGAGTGGTATTGCGTGACGGACAGACGCTCAAAGATCTGTATGATGAAAGAGTAAAGCTTTTTGAAAAGTATGCAGATATTACAGTGTGTGAAGATAATCAGAAGCTGGAAGATACGATTGAATCGGTATTAGATGCATTAGGGGAGTAAAAGTGCACAAGTATAGATAGAACAATTGGAATATGTTACAATAAAATTACATAACTGTAAAAAATATTTTACAATTGAGAAATTTGTGATATAATAGGCGCGAACCCTTTTGGGGTTATATTGTGATGCAGAAATTTATGCACGAATTTTAGAAAAATTAGATTTAGAGATATTTAGCATTAGATAATTGAAACAGATTTGCAGAAAGATAGAATAGCAGATTAAGAATAGATTTATTGTAGATAGAGATTTATATAAATATTAATGAGGTGTAATTGATGGAACAGTATATTATTAAGGGCGGTCATCCGCTTGTGGGAGAAGTGGAAATCGGTGGTGCGAAGAATGCAGCACTTGCAATTCTTGCGGCAGCAATCATGACAGATGAAACTGTATTGATCGATAACTTACCGGATGTAAATGACATTAACGTACTGATTGACGCAATCGAGGGGATTGGAGCACAGGTACATCGTGTTGACCGTCATACAGTGAAGATTAACGGAGCCAGCATTAAGAATGTAGATATCGAGTATGATTACATTAAGAAAATCCGTGCTTCGTACTATCTTCTCGGAGCATTACTTGGAAAGTACAGACGTGCCGAAGTTGCACTTCCAGGAGGATGCAATATCGGAAGCAGACCAATTGACCAGCATCTCAAAGGATTCCGTGCACTTGGTGCAGATGTAGATATCGAACATGGCAAGATTGTTGCAGAAGCAGACCGTCTTGTTGGAAAACATATTTATTTTGACGTTGTAAGTGTTGGAGCAACCATCAATGTTATGATGGCAGCATCGCTTGCTAAGGGAAATACGATCATCGAGAATGCAGCAAAAGAGCCACATGTCGTTGATGTAGCGAATTTCTTAAACAGTATGGGAGCAAAGATCCGTGGAGCAGGAACTGATGTCATCCGTATCAAGGGTGTTGAGAAGTTTGGAGATTGTCAGTACTCCATCATTCCAGACCAGATCGAAGCTGGAACATTTATGACAGCAGCAGTCGCAACAAAGGGTGACATTATGATCAAGAATGTTATTCCAAAGCATTTAGAAGCAATTTCTGCAAAATTAATCGAAATTGGAGCAGAAGTTGTAGAATTCGATGACGCAGTACGTGTATCAGCGACAAAACGTCTGGAATCTACAAACATTAAGACATTACCATATCCTGGATTCCCAACGGATATGCAGCCACAGATGGCGGTAACACTTGCATTATCCAATGGAACAAGTGTGATTTCAGAGAGTATTTTTGAAAATCGTTTTCGCTATGTGGATGAACTGACAAAGATGGGAGCAACCATTCAGGTCGATGGAAGAACTGCGATCATCAGCGGAGTTGAGGGATTTACAGGAGCTGACGTACACGCCCCAGACTTAAGAGCTGGAGCAGCCCTTGTCATTGCAGGATTATCTGCAAAAGGATTTACAACAGTCAGCGATATTGGATATATTTATCGTGGATACGAACAGTTTGAACAGAAGCTTAAACAATTGGGTGGAGAGATTCAGCTGGTTAACAATGAAAAAGAAGTTACAAAGTTTAAGTTAAAGATAGGATAAAAGGAGAATTGCCTGAATGAGACAATACCTGAAAAACGAAGTGTTCAAAGTATCCAAGTGGGTAGAATTATTTATATCAGCTATTATTATGATCGCGGTCATTGGTGGAACGATTTATCTGGTAAAAGATGTGGTACAATTAATGATGAATTACCCAACATCCAGAGATATTTATAAATTTGTTGGTGTAGCGTTTAATCTCGTCATTTGTATTGAGTTTGTAAAGATGCTTTGTAAACATACACCAGATACATTAGTAGAAGTTATGATGTTTGCGATCGCAAGGCAGATGATCGTGGAACATACGAGCCCACAGCAGAATCTTATAGTAGTTTTAGCAATCGCGATTTTATTTGCGATCAAGAAATTCTTTTTTGGAAAGTTTGATGATATAGATAAGACAGTATTTTTGCCAACTCAGAGAATTTCAAGTATCAATGAACTGGTTCATGTGGAAATTCCAAAAGAAACACAGCATCAGACATTGGGAGAATTACTTGAGAAACAAATTGGAACAGAGAGTGGGAATTTTCAGGTAGGACAGTGTTATTTCTTTAAAGGAGGAGCACTTCGTGTTGCCAAGGTAAAGAATGGTAAGATAACACAGATCGAAGTTATCCGGAGTAAGAATGCACCGGTCGTGTTAAAGAGGTAAATAAAGGCCCGGAATCCTTCGGGTCTTTTCATGATATTTTACAAATAACAGATATATTTTAAGAAAGGATAATAGAATGGATAAAGTATTATTCACATCAGAGTCCGTGACAGAAGGACATCCAGATAAAATCTGTGATCAGATTTCTGATGCAATCTTAGATGCACTTTTAGAACAGGATCCAATGAGCCGTGTTGCATGTGAGACTTGCACAACAACAGGAATTGTTATGGTCATGGGAGAAATATCTACAAAAGCATATGTAGATATTCAGAAAATTGTCCGCGATACTGTTCGTGAGATTGGATATACAAGAGGTAAATATGGATTTGACGCTGATACATGCGGTGTTATTACAACAATCGATGAACAGTCCAGTGACATTGCCATGGGTGTAGACAAAGCACTAGAAGCAAAAGAGAATAACATGACAGATGAAGAGATCGACGCAATTGGAGCCGGAGATCAGGGAATGATGTTTGGATTTGCTACAAATGAAACAGAAGAATATATGCCATACCCAATCTCTCTTGCACATAAACTTGCAAGACAGTTAACAAAAGTAAGAAAAGATGGAACACTGTCTTATTTAAGACCAGATGGTAAAACACAGGTAACTGTAGAGTATGATGATGGTAAACCAAGCCGTCTTGATGCAGTTGTATTATCTACACAGCATGATCCTGATATCACACAGGAACAGATTCATGAAGATATCAAACGTGAAGTCTTCGATAAGATTCTTCCAGCAGACATGGTGGATGATGAAACAAAATTTTTCATTAACCCAACAGGAAGATTTGTAATCGGTGGACCACACGGAGATGCAGGATTAACAGGAAGAAAGATCATCGTAGATACATATGGTGGATATGCACGCCATGGTGGCGGGGCTTTCTCTGGAAAGGACTGCACAAAGGTAGACCGTTCTGCAGCTTATGCAGCTCGTTACGTTGCTAAGAATATTGTTGCAGCAGGTCTTGCTGACAAGTGTGAGATCCAGCTTTCCTATGCGATCGGTGTTGCACATCCGACATCTGTCAGTGTGAATACTTTCGGAACTGGTAAGCTTTCTGAGACCAAGCTTGTTGAGATCGTTCGTGAGAATTTTGACCTTCGTCCGGCTGGTATCATCAAGATGCTTGATCTTCGCCGTCCGATCTACAAACAGACTGCTGCTTATGGTCACTTTGGCCGTACAGATGTTGATCTTCCATGGGAGCATCTGGACAAGGTTGAGACTCTGAAGAAGTATCTTTGCAACAGCTACGAATAATCGTTTCAGAAGAATAAAGAGTGAAGCCCCCGGTAGTGCCAGTACCGGGGGCTTCTTGCATGGTGAGATGGGGTTTTTTATAGAAAATTTAGAGATAGGGAATATAGTTTATGTTATAATACGTGTATGTGAATGTGTGAATTTATAAAGGACGGAGATACAGATGAAGTTAAAAACACGTATTATTGTGGGATTCGTTG
>OHAN01001433.1_pt1 | contig 19209 bp, 18 predicted proteins | sample 1577121 | NCBI WGS metagenome assembly OHAN01 (sample SAMEA3541554, study PRJEB24748) | human gut metagenome | biome: human gut; feature: human-associated habitat; material: faeces | place: China | collected 2012 | reverse complement strand
TGGTTGATGGCAAGCAAGGTATTGTACCGGCTGATGAAGAAGTGTCCAATATTTTACGTACTAGTGGAAAACCAGTAGTCCTTGTAGTAAATAAAATTGACAGTGTAAATCAAGAACCTAATATTTATGAGTTTTATAATTTGGGCCTGGGTGAGCCGTTCCCGATTTCGGCGGCTAACCATTTGGGCATTGGCGACCTTTTGGACGCCGTTGTGGCAAAATTTCCGCAGAATAAGGCGGGCGTGTTTGACAACGACGAGGACCAGATTAAGGTTGCGCTTATCGGCCGCCCGAATGTAGGCAAGTCTTCCATTTTTAATTCGCTGGTAGGGCAGGAGCGCAGCATTGTAAGCGACGTTGCCGGTACTACGCGCGATGCTATTGACACGCCGGTTGTGCGTAACGGGCAGAAGTATTTGTTTATTGATACTGCCGGTATGCGCCGCAAGGGCAAAATTGACGAGCCGATTGAAAAGTACAGCATTATCCGCAGCCTGCGCGCCGTTGACCGCAGCGACGTGGTGCTGATGGTTATTGACGCTGTGGACGGCGTTACCGAGCAGGACAAAAAAATTGCCGGTTATGCGCACGAAGCGGGCAAGGGCATTGTAATTGTTGTTAACAAGTGGGACGCATATGAAAAGGACGAAAACTCCACCCTGCGCTATACCGAAACACTGCGCAAAGAGCTGATTTTTATGCAGTATGCGCCTGTTGTGTATGTATCGGCGCTTACCAAGCAGCGTATTCACCGCCTGCCGGAGGTTATTAACTACGTTGCCGAACAGAACGCCATGCGCGTGGCAACCAGCGTGCTGAACCAGGTTATTGCCGACGCTGTGGCAATTAACCCGCCGCCGACGGAAAAAGGCCAGCGTTTGAAGATTTTGTATGCAACGCAGGTTAAAATTAAGCCGCCTACGTTTGTTATTTTTGTCAACGAGCCGGAAATCATGCATTTTTCGTACCAGCGTTATCTGGAAAACAAACTGCGTGAAGCGTTCGGTTTTGAAGGCACGCCGCTGTCAATGATTATCCGCGGCAAAAAAGAGGACGAATAGAGGCTGGATAAATGGATGTAATGATGTTTATATTATGGTTTGCCGTTGGTTTTGCGTTTGGCTCGGTACCTTCGGGGCTGTGGCTGGTTAAGGCAATTCACGGCATTGATATCCGCGAGTACGGCAGCAAAAATATCGGCAGTACCAATGTTTTCCGTACTGTTGGCGGCAAAACCGCGGCGCTGGTGCTTTTATGCGACGCGGGTAAGGGCATTATTGCCGTTATGATTGCCCAAAGCATGACCGGCGGCGATTTGTACGCCATGCTGTTTGCCGCTATCGGTGCGCTGCTGGGGCACAATTATTCTTTGTTTCTGGGCTTTAAAGGCGGCCGCGGCGTTGCAACCGGCCTTGGGCTTTTAATCTTTTTAATGCCCAAGGTAAGCGGCATTTGCTTTATTGTGTGGCTTGCCATTGTGCTGGCAACCCGCTATGTTTCGCTGGGCAGCTGCGTGGGTGCGTTCTGCGCGCCGTGCCTTGCGTGGTATTTCGGGTATCCGCTGCCGGTGTTTTTGTTTGCCGCCGTTGCGGCAGCGTTTGTAATTATCCGCCATAAGGATAATATCAAGCGCCTTTTAAACGGCACGGAAAGCAAAATCCGCCAGGGGCATGCTGAAGACTTAAAGAAATAATTTTACAAACACATTCTGTTTTATAAGCGGAATGTGTTTTATTTTTTAAATTGTAAGAATATTTCAGTAAATTCACAAAAACATATGGCTTTTACCACGAAACAGTGTTATAATATCCCTATGAGTAAGGTGTAAAAAATTTTTTTAGGAGATGATTACATGACAGAAAAATCTACGTTCTATCTTGTCAGAGAGGAAATTCTGCCTGAAGCAATCAAAAAAACCATTAAGGTAAAGGAAATTTTAAAACGCGGGGAAATCAGAACCATTAATGAGGCCGTTGAAAAAATGGGGCTGAGCCGCAGCGCTTATTACAAATATAAAGATTACGTATTTCCGTTTTATGAAGCAAGCAAGGAAAAAATCATTACCCTTTCGCTTTTGCTTGAACATAAACCGGGCGTGCTTTCGCGCGTGCTGAATACTGTTGCAGGTGATTCCGGCAGCATTATGACTATTAACCAGGGAATTCCCTTGCAGGGTGTTGCCAACACTACCATTTCTATCGAAACAAAAAACCTGACGGTTGATTTGGAAGCGCTTTTGGATAAGCTCCGCATGATTGACGGCGTTAAACGCCTGGAAGTTCTGGGGCAGGTTTAAGCCGCAGCCATTTATTTAATTACGGGGGGAACAAATGAAAGATTGTATTAATATCGGCCTTTTGGGCGTGGGAACCGTCGGCAGCGGCGTGCTGCACGTGCTTGAGCATAACGGCGGCGAAATTGCCAAAAAAGCAGGCTGCAAAATAGAAATAAAGAAAATATTGGTGCGCAATCCGCAGAAAGCGGCGGAGCTTGGCAAAAAATATGCCGTTACCGGTGATTTTGAGGACATTATAAATGACCCGGACATTGATATTGTTGTTGAGCTGATTGGGCGTGAGCATCCGGCGAAGGAATATATTGCTTCCGCGCTGGAGCACGGAAAAAATGTTGTTACGGCCAACAAGGATGTGCTGGCAAAATACGGCAGGGAGCTGTTTCCGCTGGCGGAGCTGCACAATGTTGATTTTATGTTTGAAGGCGCCGTGGGCGGCGGCATACCCATTATCCGCCCGCTTAAATCGTGCCTGGCTGCCAACCGCATTAAATCGGTAATGGGCATTGTTAACGGCACTACCAATTATATGCTTACAAAAATGTCGCAGGACCATATGGATTACGGCGAAGTTCTGCGCGAGGCGCAGGAAAAAGGCTATGCCGAATCAGACCCGACTGCCGATGTGGGCGGGCTGGACGCCGCACGCAAGCTGGTAATTTTGGCTTCCATTGCCTTTAATACGCGCATCAGCCTTGATGATGTGCTGGTATCGGGCATTGAAAGTTTAAAGCTCTGCGATATTGAATACGCCAAAGAACTTGGCTATACCATTAAGCTTCTGGCAGTTGCCAAACATGATGAAGAAAAAGGCATTACCGTTTGCGTAAGGCCTACCATGCTGCCCACGGAGCATCCGCTGGCAGGTGTTAACGATGTGTTTAACGCTGTGTTTGTGGAAGGCGACGCCCTTGGCGAAGCAATGTTTATGGGCAGAGGGGCAGGCGGGCTGCCTACTGCAAGCGCTGTGTGCGGCGATATTATCGATGTGGCGCGCAATATGGTGCATGGTTCTACCGGGCGCATTAACTGCACCTGCTTTGACGAAAAACACCTGTGCCGCCTTGAAGATATGCTTTCGCCGTTTTATATCCGCCTGAACGTTGTGGACAAGCCGGGCGTGCTGGCTGCGATTGCCGCCGCTTTTGCCGCACAGAATGTGGGCCTGAAAAAAGTTATTCAGAAACAGATGGTTGGCGACAAGCTGGCAGAACTTGTTGTTATTACATACCATGTTTCCGAGCTTGATATGCAGATGGCCGTGCAGACTTTGAAGGGCCTGCCGGTTATTAAGGAAGTATGCAGCGTCATCCATGTTGAAGATGACAACGTGGAGTGATGTTATGAAAAAAAGCGTAAGGGTAATTGTGCCCGCCACTTCGGCCAACTGCGGGCCGGGGTTTGACGTTTTGGGCGCTGCCTGCAATTTATACAATGAATTTACTTATGAGCTTACGGAGCGCGGCTTTGAACTTGAAGTTACCGGCGAGGGCAGCGGGCGTTTGCATGCCAGCGGCAAAAACCTGGCGTTTCTGGCGTTTTTCCGTTTGTGGAACGAGCTTACCGACCGCCGCTATACCGGGCTGAAAGTTACCATGCACAACCGCATACCGCTTTCGCGCGGGCTGGGCAGCAGCAGTACGGCCATTGTTGCCGGGCTGATGGCGGCCAATTATTTAACCGGCAGCACTTTAACAAGGCAGCAGCTTGTAGATTACGCTACCGAAATTGAAGGGCATCCGGATAATGTGGCACCGGCGCTTCTGGGCGGGTTTACGGTAAGTTATATGGCGCACGGCAAGGCTGCTTCGCTGCGCTTTGTGCCCAAAAAGCCGCTGAGCTTTATTGCCGCAGTACCGGCAGAGCCGCTTTCAACCGCAAGGGCAAGGCAGGCGATACCGGAAACGGTAAGCCATAAGGATGCTGTTTTTAACGCCGGGCGCAGTGCGCTTTTGGTAAGCGCGCTTTTAACGGGCGAATATAAATTTTTGCCCGACGCTTTGGAGGACAGGCTGCACCAGCCGTACCGCATGCCGCTTATTAACGGCACGCAGGCTGTGTTTAAGGCTGCTAAAAATGCCGGCGCTTATGGTGCTGTTATCAGCGGCGCGGGCTCTACCTTAATGGCATACGCCGCGGCGGATGCCAACAGTGAAGCCATTGGGCGCGCCATGCAGCAGGCTTTTGAAAAAGCCGGGCAGCAGGCTGTGTACCATGTACTGAAGCTTGACGAAGAAGGCGCACGCGTTATTGATAATTAATGCTTGACATTTGCATTTAGTTTGTTTATAATATTACTTGTGTTTCGGGGCGTGGCTCAGCTTGGTAGAGCGCTTCCTTGGGGTGGAAGAGGTCGTGGGTTCGAATCCCGCCGCTCCGACCATTTACTGAATGAAAAACCTTTACGGTTAGCTCCGTAAAGGTTTTTTTATATTGAAATTTAAAGGTAGATGATGATTCTTTTATGCCAAAAGGAGATAAATATATAAATTTAACTAACTATTTGAAAAACATTAATGAAGAAAATGTAAAGATGTCTTTCAAAGACATTGAAAATTTATTAGGTGAAAAGTTGTGCGATTCTGCTTATAAATATTCTAAATTTTGGTCTAATACTGAATCACATTCAATATATTTTGGTTGGTTTAATGCTGGTTATAAAAAGAAGTTTGTTGATATGAGGCAACAAATGATAATATTTGAAAAGAATACGAATACTAATAATTTTAAAAATATAGAGAAAGTGCAAAAACATAAGATAATTAATAATAATATATCTTTGCCTTTTGAAATTGCATCAAAAAACATAAAGAAATATTTTAACAAAACGTTAAATGATGAACAAGCGAGATACCTTTCGTGGGATTATTGCTTTTACAATTTTACAAAGTATAGAAATAATTTAGATGAAGGTATAATTGATTATTTATCGTTATCATTACATTCATATCTTGGTAGTTGGGGAATGTTTAGACAATCTTCGTTTTTATCCCAGAAAAATTATAAAGTTCATATTCCTGTTGTGAAATTTTTACAAAATGAAAAATATAATTGTTTAGTTAATATAGCTGCTGAAAAATTATTAGAGCAAAATACTTTAGCTTTATTAGATGAATTAACATATAATATAATTAATATTTATTCTGAACAAGTACCATCTTTTGAAGAAAAGAAAAATAGTGCATCTGATACTTTAATTACAAAGATTTTATTTGTAGTTTATGGTTGTGTTCCAGCATATGATAGATTTTATAAAAAAGCGGTAAAAACATATAATATATCATCTATGATATACAATGATAAATCTATAAAAAACATTGCTGAATATTATTGTTCTAATAAAAAAGTTTTGAGAGGCTAAGAATGGATCTTTCGAAGAAAAATAAATTACAAATAGAATACCCACCTATGAAATTAATGGATATGTGTATGTGGCAAATCGGTTATGATTTAAATGAGGAGGGCAAAAAGTGATTCGCTCGGTTCAGTTAATTTGCGCCGAATGCGGCAGTGAGTTTGTGCCGGAAGGCGGCGTTTTGTATTATAAGGACAATTACATTAACAATACCGTAAAAGAGGCAAAGTTCATCTGCCCGGCGTGCATTAAAAAATGGCATGAAAAATGGCAGATTAAAAATGCCGAATTTAACGAAGTGGACTATGTGATGACCGTCACCATCGAACTGGAGGACGGCACGGTTTACGAAGATTTGGACTGCACGCCTATGGACGGCTATGTGGTTGCCGGTGTGGATATTCCGCCGGAGGCGCAGAAAAAATTGTATGAGTTTTACCACGAATGGGATTTAAAACGCAAGCATGACGTGCTGAAATACTGCACTTTTAAGGATGAGTTTATGCGTACCAGCTTCAGCTGTGAAACCTACGGCGGCGAAAAATATGAGGACGTTGCCTTCCGCGTGAACATTAAGGGTGTTATGGAAACGGCTGTGCCGGTGCCCGATTATATTTTGAAACAGATTATTGACGCTTACAGTATTTACGAATTGCAGAACAGGGAATAACGGGGGAAAACAATGCAGGAATTACTTGAAAAGATTGAAAAACGCCGCACTTTTGCCATTATATCGCATCCTGACGCCGGTAAAACGACGCTGACGGAAAAACTTTTGCTGTACGGCGGCGCAATTCACCTTGCCGGTACGGTTAAGGCGCGTAAATCAAACCGCCATGCCGTTTCGGACTGGATGGAAATTGAAAAGCAGCGCGGCATTTCCGTAACAAGCTCTGTTTTGCAGTTTGATTATGACGGCTACCGCGTAAACATTCTGGATACGCCGGGCCATCAGGACTTTTCGGAGGATACCTACCGCACTTTGATGGCGGCTGACAGCGCCGTAATGCTTATCGACTGCGCCAAGGGCGTGGAACCGCAGACGAAAAAGCTGTTCTGGGTTTGCCACCGCAGGCAGCTGCCGGTATTTACTTTTGTAAACAAGCTTGACCGTTACGGCCGCGACCCGTTTGATTTGATGGACGAAATCGAGCAGGTGCTGGGCATCCGTGCGTACCCGATTAACTGGCCTATCGGTATCGACGGCAATTATATCGGCGTGTATGACCGCGTAAAAAAGCAGATTGAACTGTTTGAAAACGACAGCAGCCACGGTTCCAAAATTTTAAAATCTACCACGGGCAGCCTGGATGACCCGGAAATTATTAACGCTATCGGCGAAGATTTGTACCATAAATTATGCGATGATATTGAACTTTTGGACATGGCCGGCGATGAGTTCGACATGGCGAAGGTAAACAGCGGCGAACTGACGCCGATGTTCTTCGGCAGTGCCATGACAAACTTTGGCGTGCGCAGCTTTTTGGAGAAATTTTTGGAACTGTCACCGATGCCGCAGCCGCGTATTTTGCAGAACGGCGATTTGCTAAGCCCGGACAACGAACTGTTCAGTGCGTTTGTGTTTAAAATTCAGGCTAATATGAACCCGGCGCACCGCGACCGCATTGCTTTTATGCGCATTTGCAGCGGCGTGTTCAAAAAAGGCATGACGGTGTACCATATGCAGGGCGGCAAGCCGGTTAAGCTGGCGCAGCCGCAGCAGTTCCTCGCGCAGGAGCGCACCATTGTTGAAGAAGCGTACCCCGGCGATATTATCGGTATTTTCGACCCGGGCATTTTCGGTATCGGCGATTCGCTGAGCGACGAAAAGCTGAAAATTCAGTTTGAAGATTTCCCGGTTTTCCCGCCGGAGATTTTTGCCCGCGTGCAGCCTAAGGATTCCTTAAAACGCAAACAGTTTGAAAAAGGCATTGTGCAGCTGGCGCAGGAAGGCGCCATTCAGGTATTCCGCCAGAAGGATCTGGGCATTGAAAGCTTTATCGTCGGCGTGGTTGGTTCGCTGCAGCTTGAAGTTTTGGAATACCGCCTTTTAAACGAATACAGCGCGCAGCTTTTGATGAACCAGCTTGGTTACAGCGTGGCACGCTGGGTATATGCCGAAAACGAAAAGGATATCGAGAACTTAAAAGGCCTCGATAACGGCATGCTGGTTTATGATAAAAAAGACCGCCCGGTAATTTTGGTTAACAACGAATGGGCGCTGAACTGGATTCTGGACCGCAACCCCAATTTGCAGTTCTTAACTGTGCCTTCTGATGTGGCGAAGATTTAAAGGACAAAATTATGGAAAAAATAAAACCGTTTTATGTGCTTGATGTGCCGGTTTACCCATATACAATGGACGGCGCGGTTAACTTTTTAAATTCGCAGGTAAAAAATAAAAAGCAGACTTTTGTGGTTACCGCCAATGCGGAAATTATTATGATGTGCCAGAAGGATGCGGAATATAAAAAAATAGTCTGCCAAAATGCCGATTTGGTGCTGGCAGACGGCGCCGGTACCGTTTGGGCCGGGCGCAAGCTGGGGCATAATGTGCCGGAGCGTGTGGCAGGCTGCGATTTATTTGTGGAGCTGGCAAAACTTTCGGCAAAAAAAGGCTATAAAGTATTTTTCTTCGGTGCTGCGCCGGGCATTGCCGAAGCCGCGCGCGACAAGCTTTTACTGGTGGCGCCGGGGCTTAAAGTGGCAGGCTGCCGCAACGGTTATTTTACCGAAGCCGAAAACGAAGAAATTATTGCCGAAATTAACGCAAGCGGTGCGGACATGCTTTTTGCCGCGCTGGGCGCACCTAAGCAGGAAAACTGGCTGGCGCGCTTCCGCAGCGATCTGAAGCCGCAGGTTTTAATGGGCGTGGGCGGCAGCTTTGACGTGCTTGCAGGCAAGATGGAGCGCGCGCCGCTGTGGATGCAGAAAGCGTCGCTTGAATGGCTGTTCCGCCTTTACAAGCAGCCGAGCCGCATAGGGCGCATGATGGTGCTGCCGCAGTTTGTAATTAAAGTGTTACAAAGTAAATAATTTGGTAGACAAAAGGAAATACCTATACTATAATAATATGATGAATAAATGAGTTCATCATATTATTTTTTTGCAGATGAATAGAAAGGAGCAGCAATGACGATAGTAAAAGATGGTTACCCGTTCATACTCGGCAGCCTGGCAGTGGCGCTTGCGGTATGGTATGGCGCGGGCATCATTTGGTGCATTCCCTTCCTGGTTCTTACGGCATATTTTGCGTATTTTTTCCGCAATCCAAAACGCGTTACGGAGCAGGACACTTCGGTAATTTATTCTCCGGCAGACGGAACGGTAATGGGCGTGGAGGATTTTTACGACGAAGAATATCTTAATGAAGAAGCCGTTAAGGTAACGATTTTCCTTTCTGTTTTTAACGTACATGTTAACCGCAGCCCCGTCAGCGGCGAAATTAAATATCAGCGTTATACCTGCGGGCAGTTTGTGCCGGCATACGAAAAAAACGCTTCGTTTGAAAACGAACGCCATGCTATCGGTGTGGAAAACGATAAGATGAAAGTGCTTGTCATTCAGGTGGCAGGCCTTTTGGCACGCCGCATTGTGTCGTGGGTTACGCTGGGGCATAACCTTACGCAGGGCGAGTGCTACGGCATGATTAAATTTGGCTCCAGCACCGAGCTTGTGCTGCCCAAAAATGTAGAAATACTTGTAAAAAAAGGAGATGCCGTCACCGGCGGTAAATCCATAATCGGGAGGGTCATGGACTGATGGAATACCGTCGTATAATACCTAACAGTATCAGCGGTACTAACTTGATTTTAGGCGTTCTTTCTATTTTTGAATCGGTTGCCGGCAATTTTGAATGGGCGGCAATATACATTATTCTGGCTGTTGCCGTTGATGCCTGCGACGGGCGTGCGGCAAGGGCGCTCGGCGTGGCAGGCAAGTTCGGCGTCGAGATGGATTCTCTTTGCGATGTTTGTTCGTTCGGCGTTGCGCCTGCCGTAATGATGTACTATTACGGCATGACCGATTTCGGCATCTGGGGCCAGCTTATTGCTGCGCTGTTTCCGGTATGGGGCGCTTTGCGCCTGGCGCGTTTTAACATTAATGCCGATGTTATCCACGGTTATTTTCAGGGCATGCCCATTCCCGGCGGTGCCTGCGTTCTGGCTGCGTTCGTGCTTTCCGGCTACGACGTGCCGCAGAGCTATGTTGCCGTACTGACCTTTGTTATCGGCTGCATTTTGTACAGCACCATCCGTTATCCGGATTTTAAGGGCAAGGGCAACCCGCTCTTTAAAGTGCCCGTTATTATCGGGCTTGCCATTGGCGCGTACATTTTTTACCTGCGCCCGGAAGGCTGGCCGTTTGTAATTATGTTTACCTATACGCTTATCGGTATCATCAATGCGGTTTATGTTAAAGCACTGCATAAGCAGTGATTAGTGTGAAGCGAGGAGCCTTTTATGACAACGTATTTTGATATAATAATGATTCCTCTCCAGCTGTTAATCGTATTTTTTACCATTTATTATTTTACGCTTTCGTTCTTCGGGCTGGTTTACCGCAAAAAGGACAAAAAGGTTTATGAAGAAAAGCATACTTTTGCCATGGTTGTCTGCGCGCATAACGAAGAACGCGTTATAGGCGCTTTGGTAGAAAACCTGCATTTGCTGAATTACTCTGACAAACTGTATGATATTTTTGTTGTTGCCGACAACTGCACCGACAAAACTGCCGAAGTGGCACGCAAAGCCGGTGCGCAGGTGCATGAGCGTTTTAACGACACCGAAAAGGGCAAAGGCTATGCCATGGACTGGATGTTTAACCGTCTGTTCAAAATGGAACGCCAGTATGACGCCGTGTGCGTTTTTGACGCCGACAACCTCGTACACCCCGACTTTTTAAAGGAAATGAACAGCCGCCTCTGCAACGGCGAGCGCCTTATTCAGGGTTACCTTGATTCCAAAAATCCTAACGATACCTGGATTTCCGGTACTTTCTCGATTGCTTTCTGGGTTATTAACCATGTATACCATCTGGCAAAATACAATATCGGCCTGTCCAGCTGCCTCGGCGGCACGGGCATGTGCATTTCCACCGATATTCTGCGCCGCTATGGCTGGGGCGCAACCTGCCTGACGGAAGATATGGAATTTACCATGAAGGCGATTCTGGAGGGCATACCGACAACCTGGGCGCATGACGCTATTGTTTACGATGAAAAGCCGCTGACCTTCATGCAGTCCTGGAATCAGCGCAAACGCTGGGCACAGGGCCAGTTTGACGTAGGCAGCCGTTATATCGGCAAGCTGTTTAAAAAAGGCATTAAAGAGCGCAACCCGATTATGCTGGACGGCATCCTGCATTTGTTCCAGCCGTACTTTTTGCTGCTTTCTACTTTTTATGTAATTTGCAGCTATATTTATATGTACTATCCGTTCTATACAAACGTGCTTTATTCCATTCTGCCGGTTGAGGTATGGACGCTGATTGGTATCGGGCAGTATGTGTTCCCGGTAATTGTACTTTGGAAAATAAGCGCTTCGTTTAAATCGTGGCTGTATCTTCTGCTGTACCCGCTGTTTATTTACAGCTGGATTCCCATTTCGTTTATCGGTTTCCTGCACAGGCATGACCATGAATGGAGCCATACGCTGCACACCCGCAATATCAAATTTGATGAAGTGCTGGTTCCTAAAAATGCAGAATTCGGGCCTAAACAGGTGGTATTCCCAAAAAAGTAGTAAACGCCCCGCATGGGGGCGTTAAAAAAGAATACGATACGCAAAACAAAAGCGACGGCTGATGCCGCCGCTTTTGTGCTTTATTGGGTGTTTTAGCAGTTAAATTAATACTTACGCTTGTGTTTAACCAGTACCCGCAGCACTGGTAAAAGTTATTGACATAAGCAAAATTTACATAAAATATATTTCTTTACAGTTTTATATTTATCTGTTAAAATAAGCAGGCAAATGTGCTGCCATAACGGTAGGCGGTTAGCCCTTCTTTGAAGGGACTGTGACCCTTCGTTTATATAGAAATCAATTTGTTTTTGCAGATTGAAATTCCCGGCGAAGGAGGAGTAAACGTGGATATTCTCTCGTTTATAGCCATTGTAGGTTATACAATAGCAGTTTTTACCCTTGGATACTCCTTGGGAAAAGATTTCTCCAATAAACAGAAATAACCGCCCGGAGCCTGACAAACTTGGGCGATTATTTCTTTAATAATCTACTAATTTGCGGCTGACCGTCTATCGGCAGCCGTTTGTTTTTCTATAATTATTATAGCAAATATGGCATTAAAGTCAAATGCTGTGTATTAAATATGATTCAAAAATCCGAGGCGGTCGAGAATTTTAAAGGTAACACTGAGCAGGATTGCAACCAGTGTTGCCAGAACCATGCCTTGTACGCTGATAGTGCTGAAGGTAAGCTTTGCACCGGACAGGCCGATAATCATAATAACGGCGGTCATAACAAGGTTGGAAGATTTGCTGTAATCAACCTTGCTTTCTACCAGTACGCGCAGGCCGCTTGCTGCAATAACGCCGAACAGCAGAATGCACACGCCGCCCATAACCGGTACGGGAATGCTGTGAATCAGCTCGGAGAGCTTGCCGATGAAGGAAAGCAGAATGGCAAATACTGCTGCGCCGCCGATAACCCATACGCTGTAAACCTTGGTAATGGCCATAACGCCGATGTTTTCGCCGTAAGTGGTGTTAGGCGTTGCACCGAAGAAGCCGGATAAAATATTGGAGCAGCCGTCTGCAAAGAGAGAACGGGAAAGGCCCGGGTCTTTAATGAGGTTGCGGTCAACAATATTGCCGGTAACAACCAGATGGCCGATATGCTCTGCCAGTACAACCAGTGCCGCAGGGGCGATAATCAAAATGGCATCCAGATTAAATACGGGGCTGTAAAAATGCGGAAGCTGGAACCACGGTGCGTTAATAACGGGGGTTAAGTCTACAAGGCCCATGAACAGCGCCAGAATGTAGCCGCAGATAACGCCGAACAGTACCGGGATAATGGCAAGGAATCCGCGGAAAGCGACGGAACCGATAATGGTAACGCAAAGGGTAAACATAGAAACAATGATATGGTCGGGATTAATGTTTTCGCCCGTCAGACCGGCCATGGAAGCAGCGGTAGGCGCAAGTTCAAGGCCGATAACCGCAATAATGGCGCCCATGCACGCGGGAGGGAAGATAACGTCAATCCAGCCGGTGCCGGTAGCTTTAATAAGTGCGGAAAACAAAATAAAAATAATACCGAACACAATAAAGCCGGACTGCGCATCGTGGTAGCTGCTTGTTGCCATAATTGCGAGCACTGGGGAAATAAAAGCAAAGCTGGAACCAAGGTAGGAAGGGATGCGCCCTTTGGTGATGAACAGATACAGCAGCGTGCCGATGCCGTTCATAAACAGGCAGGTTGTAGGGCTTACGTTAAACAAAAACGGAACGAGCACCGTTGAGCCGAACATGGCAAATAAATGCTGTATGCTGAGCGGAATGTTCAGCGCAAGGGGCGGACGTTCTTCAACTTGGATAATTTTTCTTTCCATGCACATAACCTCTTTTCTATTTTATAGCCTGTAATATTTTAATGTATTTTGCGGCAAATGGCAAGTTTGTAAAGCCCGTTTATGCACTGTGCGGCAGAAAAATTTCAGCTTTGCGAAAAAATTTAAAAATATATGCCGCGGGCATAGAATATAAACTTGCAGTTTGATATAATAACTAATGTAGCAGTATTTAAGAAATGGGTGATGTTTTTGCTGACTAATATTAACAGCCTCATCAAAACCATCGGCATCCTTGATGTTATAGATATTTTGGTGGTGGCGTATTTTCTTTTCAGAATATACTTAATGCTGAAAAACACAAGAGCCGCGGTGCTTGTAAAGGGCCTTTTAACTTTGGGCGCCATTATGTTTATAAGCCGCTGGCTTAATCTGCATGTTATCAGCTGGGTGCTGGAAAAAAGCATGACGGTGCTTATTGTTGCGCTGCCGATAGTTTTTCAGCCGGAGCTGCGCCGCGCGCTGGAGCAGATTGGCCGCGGCAGGCTTTTCCGCAAGCACGGCGAGCTTGACGAGTACGAAGTGGACGAAATGGTTAACTCCATCACTTCGGCCGCCATTGTAATGGGCCGCCGCAAAATAGGCGCGCTGATTGTTATTGAACGCGAGATAGGGCTTGAAGAACGCATTGAAACCGGCGTTGCCATTGACGGCCTTATCAGCGACAGTCTGCTTTTAAATATTTTTGAAAAAGATACCCCGCTGCATGACGGCGCGGTAATTATCCGCGGCAACCGCATTGCCGCCGCAAGCTGCCTTTTGCCGCTGACGGAAATGCGTAACCTCAGCCAGGAGCTTGGCACGCGCCACAGGGCAGCGCTTGGCATATCCGAACAGTCCGATGCGGTAATTCTTGTTGTAAGTGAAGAAACCGGCACTATCTCGCTGGCGCGCAATGGTACTTTACAGCGTTATTTAACGGCCGACGACGTAAAAGAGTTTTTAAAGGCTTCCATTACACGGCCCAAAGCCGATTTTAAACAGATGCTCCGTGAAAAAATCCGTGATTTAAGAGGTGACAAAAAGTGAAGCAGTTTTTTGAACGTGAGAATTTAATTCCGCGTATCGTCACCCTGATAGTGGCCTGCGGATTGTGGCTGTATGTTATGAGTGAGCAGAACCCGGTAATTGAACGCGATTTTGTGGTTAAGCTGCAGCAGCGCAATGTTGCCGAAAACATGGTTGTGCTTAATGCGCCCGATAACATTAAAGTTAAGGTAAGCGGCCAGCGCAGCCTTTTGGGCGGCGTAACGGAAAAAGAAGTTATTGCCTATATCGACTGCGACGGGCGCGACGTGGGGCAGCAATATCTGCCGGTGCATGCCCAGTTCCCGGAAGGGCAGGTTGTAGAAGTTTACCCGAATAATATTTACGTTTATCTTGATAAAATAAGCGAACGCACCATGCCGGTTGAAACCGTTGTTATAGGCCTGCCTGCCAACGATTACGCACTCAGCAAGCAGGATGTTTCGCCGCAGACGGTGCAGGTGCGCGGCGCAGGGCACCGCCTTGACGCTATGGTAAGGGTTGTTGCGCCTGTTGACGTAAGCGACAAACAGCGTGATTTTGAAATTGACAGCCATTTAGTTGCCATAAGCGATACCGGCGCTGAGATGCACGATTTGGCCATTGAGCCTGCCGATGCAAAAATTAAGGCAACGCTGGTGCGCCAGATGATAACTGCACAGATACCTGTTATTGTAAGCACGAGCGGCGAATTTGCAGACGGCAAAAAGCTTGAAAAGGCTGAATGTGTGCCCGAGAAAGTTAATATTCTGGCGGAACCTTCGCTGGTACACAGCATTGTTGCGCTGCATACCAAAAATGTGGATTTAAGCCAGCTGCGCTCCGACAGTACGATTGATGTGGAACTGGAACTGCCGGAAAGGGTAATGTGCGAAACCAAAACAGTTACGGTAAGGTTTATAACCGAAGATTAACAGGAGAGGTAAATGCTTCTAAGAATAAATAATGTAAGAATTCCGCTTGTGAGCGAGGCTTCGCTGCGTGAGGCCTCTGCCCGCAGGCTTGGCGTAAAAAAACAGGATATTGGCAGCATAAGGGTATTGCGGCGGGCCGTTGACGCCCGCCGTAAAAGCAATATCGTTATAAATTACCACGTGCTGGCGGATATTGACGCACCGGCGCGTCTTGTAAACCGCCTTCTGCGCGACAAGGACGTAACGCGCTTTAAGGAAGAACCGGCACCGCTGCCAGTGTTCGGCACGGAAAAAATGCAGGAGCGCCCTGTCGTTATCGGCGCGGGCCCGGCGGGGCTTGTGGCTGCGCTTGAACTTGCGCGTTACGGTTACAGGCCGCTTTTACTGGAACGCGGCAAAAAAATAGCCGAACGTGTGGATGACGTTCAGCGTTTTTGGAAAAAGGGCGAGTTTGACCCTGAAAGCAATGTGCAGTTTGGCGAAGGCGGAGCGGGAACGTTCAGCGACGGCAAGCTGACCACGCGCATCGGTGATCCGCTGTGCGACAACGTGCTGGAAATCCTTGCCGCGCACGGTGCTCCGGCGGATATCGTCAAAAAGGCGAAGCCGCACGTCGGCACGGATATCCTCAAGAATGTAGTTCGTGAAATGCGCCGCGAGATCATCAAAAACGGCGGTGAAGTGCGCTTCCGCACGCCGCTGACCGGCGTTTCGGTCAAAAACGGTGCGCTCTGCGCCGTCGAGGCAGACGGGCAGGACATCGCCTGCGAGCGGGCGGTGCTGGCCATCGGTCACTCGGCGCGCGACACCTTTGCCGCGCTGCACGGAAACGGCGTGTACTTTGAGCCGAAGGCGTTCTCTGTGGGCGTGCGCATCGAGCACCTGCAGACCGAGATCGACCGCGCTCTGTACGGAAAGGCGGCGGGACATCCCATGCTGCCGCCTGCGGAGTACAATCTCTCGCGCAGAGCCGACGGACGCGCGTGCTATTCCTTCTGCATGTGCCCGGGCGGCGTGGTCGTTGCGGCACAGAGCGAGGAGAACACGGTCGTCACCAACGGCATGAGCTATCATGCGCGCGACGGCAAAAACGCCAACGCGGCGCTTGCCGTGTCGGTTGACCCGAAGGACTACGACGACGGCACGCCGTTCGGCGGCGTGGCGCTGCAGCGCCGGATCGAGCACGCGGCGTACACGCAGACCGGCTCGTACCGCGCGCCGTGCCAGAAGGTCGGGGATTTTCTGAACGGCAAGCCGACCCGAAAACTCGGTGCGGTCAAGCCCAGCTATCCCATCGGCGTGGAGCTGGGAGAGGCGGCAGCCTGCCTGCCCGACTTCGCGCAGACCATGCTGCGGGACAGCCTGCCGTATTTCGGCCGGAAGATTCGCGGCTACGACACAGCGGACGCGCTGCTGACCGGTCCGGAAACGCGGACCTCGTCTCCGGTGCGCATGACGCGCGGCGAGGGCAATGCGCTCTGCGCTCTGCTGATCCACGCTGGCGGTGGGCTCGTCCATCAAAAGAACCCGGGGGCGCAGGGCCAGACGGGCGGCGAGGGCCACACGCTGGCATTCCCCGCCGGAAAGCTCATGGCGGCGGCGATGCAGGAAAACGGCGGGATCGAGGCCCACGGCAAGGAGAGAGGCGGCGATCCGGTTTTGAAGCTCGGAGGCGTTGCGGATGCCCCGGACGCGCAAACCGTAAGCCACGTTTGAGGCTACGGAACGCGAGAGCAGGTACGGCGTCTGGAGCAGGAGGGTAACCTGACGGCGCAGATGCAGATCGTCGGTCCCGGCGGGCCTGCCTTCGAAAAGCACGGTGCCGCTGTCCGGCGGCTCAAGCAGGGCGATGATGCGGAGCAGGGTGGATTTGCCGCTCCCGTTATGGCCTCGGATGCCCAGAATTTCCCCGGCGCGGATGTCCAGTTCGGAAAGGTTCAGGACGGTGCGGACGGCATGGGGATCGCGGCTTGCGGGATCGGGATAGTTCCGGACGATGTTTTCCAGATGGAAGAGCGGGGTCATGGGCCCATCCTCCGGCGCAGGGCGGCAAGGCCCATATTCAGGACAAACGCCAGCGCCACGAGCACGATGCCGAGCGCAATGCTGCGGGCATAGTCGCCTTTGCCCGTTTCGAGCGTGATCGCGGTGGTGATGGTCCGGGTGGCCCATTTGATGTTGCCGCCGACCAGCATGGAGATGCCCACCTCCGAAACCACGCGCCCAAAAGCCGTGATGCAGGCCGTGAGCAGGTGGAAACGCAGTTCGCGGACTGTGGAGAACAGCAATTGCCACGGCCCCGCGCCGAGCGTGCGGAGCGTGGGGGCAAGCAGCCTGTCGGCCTGTTCCACGGCGAGGCAGGTGTGGGCGATGACGATGGGGAGGCCGAGCAGGGCCAGCCCGATGGCGATGCCGGGCACGGTGAACAACAGCTCGAAATCGGCGAACGGCCCTTGCCGGGCAAGCAGGAGATAGACCAGCAGGCCAAGTACGACAGTGGGGAAAGAGAGGGCCGTATCCACGAGGATGCGGAGCATGTTGCGGCCCGGGAAGCGTGTGTAGCCAAGCAGAAAGCCCAGCGGCACGCCGGGGATGATGCAGCCGAGCATGGCGAGTCCCGAGGTGGACAGCGTGGCCTGAACCGCGGCGAACGTTTCTTCGTCGCCGCTTGCAAGAAGCTGGAAGGCGTCGCTGAATGCCTGCGTGATGACGCTCATGCCCGGCGTATGCTCCGATTACTGGAACAGGTACCCGTATCGGGTAGCGAGGCTGTCGGTTTCTTCAACAAGCTTGGCGGCCAACCCGTTGATTTCATCCGGCGTGACGACGCCGACTTCGCGGGTCAGATAATGGCGCAGGATGTTCTCCGACTGGGAGAAGACCCAGACCACCGCATAGGCCGAGCCCACGCCCGGACGGTCTTTGAATTCAGGCTGGGTGGCGATGAGGATACGGATTTTGGGCGTGTCCTTATCGGTAAGCGAAAACAGGTTGCTGGAGTTGAGGGTTTCCTTGACGCGCGTGGCGAGGCGGGAGCCGATGCTGTCGTTGCCTTCGTATTCCACGGCCACCGGCGTATTGCGTTCGGTGATGCGCGTGGGCTTGTCGGGGATGGCGGCGTCGGTTTTGGCCGGAGCGTCAGCGGCGAAGGCGGGGACGGCGGGCAGCAGCAGGGCGAGGCCCAAAGCCAGCGAGCGGAGATAGGCGTGCATACAAGTGCCTCCTGAGGGCTTGAATATGGAGATTCTTTAACGTGTTCCTTGTGATGCATCAAGCCTTGGCGGGCGCGTGCAGCCTTATTTCTCTGTCGATGATCTGCACGAGCAGGAGCGAGCAGCCGGAAAGCGCCGCACCGATGAAGAACGGGATTTGGTAACCGAACTCCACCCACAGCCAGCCGCCGAGCGCGGGCACGAAAATGGCGGCGATATGGTTGATGGTCTGAGCCACGGCCATGGTCGGGGCGATGTCCTGCGGTTCGGCTATCTTCTGGAAGAAAGTACGCAGGGCGATGGAGAAATTGAACACGATGTAGTCGATGACGTAGAGCACGCCCGCGACCCACGCGCTGCCCGTGGTGGCGTAGCCGGCGAACACCAGAATGGCGGTGGAATATTCGATGCTGAGGAGCTTGCGCTCGCCGATACGGTTGATGGTCCGCCCTATGAGCGGGTTGAGGAACCAGTTGATCGCATAGTTGATCATGAAGAGGACGGAAACGGTGTTGACCGAGAACCGGAAATGCTCGACCAGCAGGAACAGTGCGAAAACGATGAATATCTGCCTCCGCGCGCCGAGAAAAAGGGTAAGCAGGTAAAACAGCCAATATTTCCTGCGGAAAACCATTTTTTTGCTCTGAATGGGCAGTTCCTTGTTCGTCGGATCGAGGAACAGGCCCCAGACGCCGGTGAACATGCACAGGGCGCCCACGATGAGGAACATCATCGTATACGGCAGAAAATCGGAGCAGAAAAACACGAAGACCGACGCCGCGAGGCTGCCGCCCGCCGCAAGGCCGCGGAGCTTGCCCA
>OHAN01001389.1_pt1 | contig 19702 bp, 12 predicted proteins | sample 1577121 | NCBI WGS metagenome assembly OHAN01 (sample SAMEA3541554, study PRJEB24748) | human gut metagenome | biome: human gut; feature: human-associated habitat; material: faeces | place: China | collected 2012 | reverse complement strand
CGAGCTTCCGGCAGATAAAACACTTATTGCTGTGCCTAATGCCGGATATCCTGTTCTTACAAGAAACCGGATGGAATTTAACAGCCGTCCTGAATATTTTGCCGAAAAAACCAGAGATCTGCTCTCTCTCGGTGCGGATATAATCGGTGGCTGCTGTGGAACATCACCGGAATTTATATCTTGTTTATCTGAAATAACCGGTATGGATATAAAATCTGAAAAACACATAGAAAAATCTATTGCCGCCACGGCTAAAAATCCTGTAAATTGCGGATTTTTATACGATGAAACAGGCAGAAAGAAAGATAAAAAATTTATTGCCGTTGAACTAATTCCACCATTTAATACAGATGATGAAAAGCTGCTTGAATCAGCTCATTATCTCAAAAATGCAGGCGTGGATGTTTTGACATTCCCGGATTCACCATCCGGAAGAACAAGAGTTGACTCCGTATTAATGGCTGCAAAAGTTTACAGAGAAACAGGTATTGAAGTAATGCCGCATGTATGCTGCCGTGACAAAAATGCATTTGCCATGAGAGCGATGTTTATGGGTGCAAAAATAAATGATATAAAAAATTTCCTTATTATTACAGGCGACCCGGTACCCGCATCAGCAAGAAATCTTGTTAAATCGGTATTTAATTTTAGCTCGGTGGGACTTATGAAGATTGCTCAGGAAATGAACAAAGAAGTATTTAATGACAATCCTTTGAATTACGGTGGAGCAATAAACCAAAACCTTATAAATCTTGATTCAGTGATAAATACCACTAAAAGAAAAATGGAAGCAGGAGCAAACTTTTTTCTTACGCAGCCTGTCTTTTCCAAGGAAGAAGCCAAACGGCTAAGAAAAATAAAGGAAGAAACCGGCGCATGCATCTTCGCCGGAATAATGCCGCTTATAAGCCACAGAAATGCTCTTTTCATGAAAAATGAGATTGCAGGAATAAATGTTACTGATGAAATTGTTGAGCGTTATCCTGAAAACGGTTCAAAAGAAGAAGGTGAAAAAGTCGCCGTTGAACTTGCAAAAGAAATCATATCTTATATTGATGATTTTGCGGACGGTTATTATTTCAGCTTTCCATTTAACAGGGTTTATCTTTTAAATAGAATTTTGGGATAATATTAAAGCATGAAACATGGGACATATTTTCTATAAACTATGTCCCATATTTTATAATCACCTGTATCGACAAAACTTTTAATCTTTTCTTACTTATATTATTAATCTTCAAAAAAATATTATTCTATTGTCTGAATCAGAGAATAAAGTGTCTGCACAACATCATAATATCTGCTTTCATCCATATTAAACTTTCCATTATGTATCGGATAATTTATTTTACCTTGAATTTCTGCCGTAAATACAATAAAAAGACCTTTTGCATAGTCAAAATAAAAAGATGCGCTATCACCCGACAAAAAATGTTTGTCAACAAGTCGGCAGTTTTTACCCCATATTTTTTCACCACATTCAATCGCAGCATTTACAAGATATTTATCATTTATAATAGGTGGAATCGGTTCTTCTGTAATATCTATATTGATTTTTACACAATACTTTTCTTCTATCTCAGATGCAATGTCAAAAATTTTATTATAAAGCTTATAATAATCTTCCGTTTTTGATGCTCTCAATGTTCCCTCCATATAAACATCTGATGCGATAACATTTTTGGCTGAACCGCCGTTTATCGTTCCTATCCCCGTTATAAATGGCAGGTCTGATGTGTATGTGCTGTTTAATTCGTTTAATTTTAATATAAATTCACTTGATGCAACAATCGCATCAACGCCTTTGTCCGAGTTGCACCAGTGAGCCGATTTACCTTTAATCCCCACTTCCATTTTTCCTATTGCTGCGGATGCTGAACCATATTGAACTTCCATTCCGTAAGCAGCATCATTTACAAAATGAAACATAAGAAAATAATCAACATCAGGCGAGCTCATAACACCACCGTTGAGCATTATATCGGTCCCTTCACCATTCTCCTCTGCCGGCTGAAAGATAAATTTTATCGTGTTGTTTAATGACTTTTTGTTCTCATTGCAGATTTTGGCGAGTACAAGTGCGCATGCCATTATTGCATCATGACCACATGCGTGTGAAACACCTTTATTTCTGCTTTTATATTCAATATCATTTTCCTCTTCAACAGCTATCGCATCCATTTCCGCACGAACAGCAATAACTTTGGCAGCAGGATTGCCTGAATATATAACCGCAGTAATGCCACATTCTCCTATTCTCTGTGTCAATATTGCATTTTCGTTCAGATATTTTTCAATATAATCTGCTGTGGTGTATTCATTCAAACTTAATTCCGGATTTGAATGAATATATCTCCTGAGTTTAATTATTTCATTTTGATAGTTTTTAAACAAAATTGCCATATCCACCTCCTGAAAGGCAAGCTCAACAGCTTGCCTTGTAAGAATTTCAAAAAGCCACATTATTTATAATAATAACTATAAATAACGAGGCTTTTAATCTAATGTCACTACACTAGAAAACCAAATCAATTATCACCTCATGCCTGAATAATTCTACATCATTACTCTCATCATAGGCAACAAGATAATACTTTCTGTCTTTATCGTATTTCTTATTCTTTAATGTAAAACGCATACGGAATAAACGCTTCTGAATATCTTCATCACGCTTATCCGCAATATAGATATTCTCATTAGAAATCTTCTCGTTATTATCCGAAATAAAATACAGTTTATATTTCGCTTTTTTAACTACATCGCTGACCGGATCAGACTGAATAAAATCAAGGTTTGTAATGGGATTAGTAATCTTCTGCACCAAACTTACAAGCATAATCTGTGCAGGTTTTGTAAATGCTGCTCCCTTATCCATCTTAATATCAAGTACCGGTACAAGCATCTCCTGTGGCGAAGAACCTCCATGCACATAGTTCAGTCCTGCATTTCCCGGTGTTGCAAAAACATTGGTGCTACAGGAATAAGAAACAATCTTATTGTCTTCACTTCCAAGAATATATCCCAAACCAATATTACATACACCCTGTTCTGTAATTGGTTCTTTTGACACGATATATCTTCTTTTCACAAGCCTGCCTTCATCACTCATGCCACCGATTTTATCACTTGCTGTTACTTTATCTCTTTTATAGATAAAACCATGATCTGCTGTCACAATAAAATGGTATGTATTGCCACTGGTAGAAATTTTTCGTATCAATTTTGAAATTTCATCCACTGTCTTTTCACAGGCTTCAAATACAGCATCTTCTTCATGCTCTCCTGTATTATCAATTCGATCATGGTACACATATACAATAGATTGTGCCGTAAACACATCTCGAAACTCCTGCCCCTTAAGATTCTTTATATCGTCAAACTGTACACATTTGCTTTCCGGCTCATAAGACTGCAATACTGTCTGTCTGGAGACCAGATCAATTGCATATTTACCATCCACAACCTCTCTGAAATCGTCTGTTAAATTTAATGTCTTGTGGGGAAGTAACGCTTCCATTCCAAGTCTTGTATAAGATGGCAAAACACTGAGCATTGGTGAAAGTTTGGCACTGCACTTCGGATCATCCATCATTTTCTCGTATAATTGTCTGCCTACCTCATATCGCATTGCATCTGATATGATAACTACAGTTTTGACACTTGCACTCCCTACAAATTTGTTGAAGAAATTGCGTTGCAATGTTATGCATGTCATAGCATTTTCTTTCAAAAATTCTTCATTCCACTTCGGAAGCAGCTTTCCAAGATACTCATTTGTATAAATATTTTCTACAAGCTCACGCAAATCTTCAAAATCTGCCGTATTCTCCAGTTTGTCATAATTCATATAAAATACTCTGTAATTTTTGTCTATCAGACAATCACTCGACACATACTCATCAATAATATTCTGAAATCCAATCGGTGCTTCATACTTTGCATTATTTATAATTAAATATGCACTGCCAAGCATTTCATAAACAAAAGTATAACTGCTTCCATAATGCATTTTTTCACGCATATTGCAAAGTTCAGATATATCATGTCCACCAATTTTGACCATGCAATCCTCTGCACAAAGTCTGCCGACGATCCAACGAATGATAAGAACATCTATACAAGCAAATGAATCACAGTCAATCAATGTTTCCACTTCGTACCTGCTCAATTCTTCTGATATATTCAGATAATCTGCGACATACTGTGATAACTCATCATATTTCCCGCGATACAAAATGTTATTCTTTATATTATCTAAAAATGCTATAATATTCCCGGATTTATAGGAAACAAACTTTTTCCACTTTTTTGGCATTTTGGAATAAATATAATGTTCGGCATAAGTTACAAACATAGTAATAACGAGTTTTTCCAAATTCGGAGCATCCATAGAAAAACCAAATTGCTGCTCACACAGTTTCCAGAATTCGCTATCTATATTATACTTTGTAAATTCTTCCAGATACTTATTATCCAAAAGTGTATCTTCTGTTATTAACACACGAATCACTTCCTCAAAAGAGTTGGTTTGTGTCTTACACATTGCACTCATAATTCCGGTCAAAATGTTTTCTTCATTGAAATTTGTGGTCTCAAGGTCATAGAAATGCTGCAAACGCTCTTTGTTTCCAAAGAACTTAATATGCCTTTCGATAATAGGCTTATATTTTTCTTCAATACCTAAATCAACAGACAAAAGCGATGCTCTATCTGCATAAAATTGTTTGGAATAAGCACAGGTATCTTCCAGATGATTTTTTGCAACGGGGGGTTTTGAAAATGGTGCATAGATCAGATAATTGGTTTTCGTATCCTCTTTTTCAAGAAAATATTTTGTATAAAACTGGTTATCCTCTGTCAGCTTGTAGACCTTGGCATTGGCAATCTCTACGCTGTCAATATCTTCTTCAAAATCTCCATTATCATCATACCAGAAAATTAATTTACGGTTTTCTCCGGTAAATTCCGTATTCAGTTTATCTATAATCTGCTTTAAGTTTAATTCTGCCATTCGTTCACCTCTGTTTAATTATCCAATAGCCACTTTTGCTTGAACCTTCATATTCAACTAAGCCATTATCTTTCAATTTATTTATCGAACGTTTAACAGTGCTTAATGAAACATTCATCTGACTTGCCATTTCGTCTCGTGTCACATGTCCATCCTGTCTAATCAAATTCAGAAGTCTCTCTTCCAAATCACCAAATCTTTGGGGTTCATTTTGGGGTTCATTTTGGGGTTCATTTTGGGGTTCATTTTGGGGTTCATTTTTTCTATATAAATTTACTCTAAACATATCATCAAAGGCTTCTACTCTTGGCTCTAGCAGACCATATTCCCTAGCAGCACCTATGATTCTTCGTATCCCACTTCCCCATGCTTCTACTAATCCCATCTGACCAAAAGCATTAGCAATTAACTTGTTTCTTATCTTTGAATGTCCTTTCATCACTTCTTCGTAGGTTAGTCCATTATATAGACCTCCCGGCGATGTAACTTCTAGGCGATCATCATAAATCGCCACTTGTATGCAGGATTCATCTAACAGATTTCTATGACAATGAGCGTTGATTATCATTTCACGAATTGCTTCTACCGGAAGTTCATATTTCTCTTGGCGCACCAATCCGTCTATCGTTGCACCAAGTCTTATATTTCTCAAAACAAATTCTACTGCATTCTCAATTTGTTTATATATTGGTCCTGTGTACTCTCGTTTATCAAGAAAAACCGTTCTGTCAGTTCCTTTAAATACTGCACACTGTGTTTTAGAAAATGGAAAATAATCCGAAGTCAACAATACATATGCATTTGAAGCAAGTACATTGCTATCTTGATTTTTTAGGATTTTCCAGTTAAATAACTGTTCTTTTTTTACACTATGTTCTGTCAGTCCTGCCTTTTTACGAAAACTCTCAATATCTTCGCATAAAGCCTGCGTTGCTTCCTCTGTTACTTCATATCCTACACAAGTCAGCTCATCCCATGAAATACGAGCACCTTCCATCTCCAATTCGCTAATCTTCTCTGGATAAGCAACTCTGGATGTTCCTGCAACACGAATATAAGTCCCATTTTCTTTGCCTTTTGACTTAATATAATATGGTCGATTTTTTCCTGCTTCCACTGTAACAATAATTATTGTTTTTCCATCTACTGTCTGTGGTTCAATATCAGGAATAATCTGAGGCTCACAGGAATCGGAAATAGCATTTGCCAGTGAATCCATAAGCTGAAACAAATTATCATTATCAACACCTACCACTTGATGTGTCTTATCATCAACACCTATGATCAGTCTGCCACCTTGGGTGTTTGCAAAAGCTACAACCGTTTTCATATATTTTTCGCTTTTTTCTGGTACAGTTACTTTGTACTCAATATTTTTTGATTCGCCGGAAAACAGCGTATCTTCTGACATATTACTACCTCCCATATCAAAAACTTGTGTCATTTTATATTTATTTAACATATTTATAAATAGGAAATTCTATAAAATTTTCCTTTTCCTTTTCACTCATGTTATTAAAATATTTTTGAGCATTCTCCTTATCATCCAATAACGCATATATAGCACAATTTACCTGTGCATCTTTATCATTATTTCTAAGTAAATTGTTCATTTTATTTAAATCGTCATTTGACAGAATATTCTTTCTTTTCTTTATTTGCCATTCGTTAATGTGTGCATATATTATTGTGCTATCAACCTCTTGCATCTTATTCAACATCATTTCAGCAATTTCTAACAATTCACTTTCATTTGAAATATCGTAAGCACCAATAAGTGCAATAACAGCATTATTAAGAGTACCAATAGTATTAAAATTGTAATCTGTATTTTCTACCTGATAACGCAGATCAGCATAATCATACTTGTATAAGCGTCCAAAAATTTCCTTTGGAAGATCACAAAACATAGGTACTTTGTACTGTTTTGCATCAACTTTTACATAACCTTGATATCTGCTCTCATATATTCTATTTATAAACTGTATTTCTCCTTTTCTATCTTTACATATAAGAAATGGATAAATTTTACCAGCTATCTTCATTTCATATGTATAAAGCATGTCTGCATTAACTTTTATTTTTCCATGTAAAATATCCACCAACCGCTCGGCATATTTTCTATCATATGTACTAAAAGCATTTAATGGTATCTGAATTTTCATATTTGCCATTTTACATATTTTATACAAATCAATAATAAAATCCCATTCATCAATCATTTCTTGTGGCATTTTACCATTATCATAAGTGAGAGGAACTCCTGCAACTTCAATCTGTTTGCTATTTGCCATAGTTTTTAGGAATAATGCATCATTATTTAATTTTTCTAGAGTGCCATTCTCTTTGAAATCTATTTTCCCCTTAGAACAATGCAGTACCAAATTTGGACTAACCCTTATACTAAATGAATCATCTGTTCCACATATAATCTCATATTCAGAATAAAAAACTCTACCACCAACACTTATATCTCGCACAACATGCTGTCCAACAAAACACTTTGTTACATCGTTTGCAGACACTGGAAACCATATATCAGAACTATCTTTTACATAAAAACAAACATCTCCTACTGATACTCTTTTTGCAAACTCTATTGGATTTTGCGTACCTACTGCGGTTGCCTGCAAACTTTTATATTTACCAATATCATTAAGACAAACAGTTTTAGGAACTATCTGTCCTCTTCCTGATCCTTGTTTGTTGCTTTCTAGTGAGAACTGTCGACATATTCTAAGCATTTCTGATGCTTTAGGTTGTAGCTTCGTCAAAACAATGTTAATATGCTTTTTGTTCTTCTTTCTTCTTGCTTCATCAAGATATCCCTTGATTTTGGATGGATACAAAATGCTATAAAAAATCTCTTTTCTATCCTCATTCATTACTATCTTGAAATATAAGACACCCCTATCATTATAATAATTTTCAAGCACATACAAATCTACCGGATACTGAATATTCTTCTTATAAATTTCTTTCTTCTGCGTATCCCAATGTCCCTTAACTTGAACAGGAATCTTGTCATCGAATGATTTATTAGAGAATTTTTTATCGCAATATATATAAATATATCCATCCCATGAAAGTTCCTTATCCATTGAATTGATACTACTATCTAAATAATCGCAGTCAACAATGGATTCCTCAAGGAAGTGAATAGCTCTTTTTTCTATTTTTATTGTATTAATCATTTCTTTTTGCAATTTTATATCTTCCTTCCTACAATCATAGTTATCAAAAACATCACTTTCTTTTTGGTTTATATATTTTACGAAATTCTTTATAATATTTATTCATTATATCGTACAAACTGCAAAGTTTTTCTGGATCATCAAACGACAGTAACTTTTCCAATCTTTCAATTTCAACTCTAAGTTTACATAAATATTCTTTTAATAATTCATTAGAAATTTTATTCATATATTTTTCTCGTGAAAGCCTATTCACAGTTCTTGCCATAAAATAAGTAATTACCTTATTCATGTAAAAAAATTTTCTTCTATATCATCAAAATTGCAATAATAAGCATGCCATTGACATTTTACAAATTGAACACAAAATTCTGCATTATTTGAATGATCTTTTAATTGACTTCTCTTTTCAGCAATATACTCAAGCCAAAATAAAGACGGTAAGCCAATTTCTATGTTTTCCATAGATTCTGCTTCTGCATATATTCTTGAATATTTTTCCCAATCTGTAATATGTCCCATCTCATGATATAAAGTATTAACAATCATCTTGAAATTAGGATTATTCTCCAACTTTTCAACAGAAAGACAAGGTAACATATCATATAACCTTGATGTAATCATTATTTTTGTGCCATTATCATATGTTGTTCCATCTTTTTTTCAGAACAAACTCCGATATATCCTTAAGTTCAATTTCCTATAATTTGACCAAATTTAACTCTTGTCCATATTTACTTAAGGTGTATTCAACAACTTCCTCTAGAAAATGCTCCAATTCCTTATTGTATTGACAAATTATTTTCACTATATCCCCTTTTCTTTTCAAAAAACTTATTTCTCCTTCACCATAATCTTCTTAGAATCAGCCAATATCTCATAAAATTTGCCATCAGTGGCTGTCTGTACCTTGCGATAATTTACCTTTACACCATCATCCAAATCAAGTTCTATTCTTGAAAGTGCTAAATGTCCGATTTTCTCATCATATTCCCGACATTCCTTTAACTGCTTCTGTAATTTTTCCTTACGCTTTGTTGCAAGGGACACTTCTCTGCTGTTCTTGCTATTAGTGATCGTATCCTGCATTCGACTAATCTCAGATTCATATACACGCTGCATCCGATACAGATAGTCTACACGAACATTGCCGATTGTATCCACATTATAACGATGCATATATACCAATGCCTTGAATCCATTCTGTTTACCACTATCAAAAAGCCAGTAAATCGGACGCTTCTGATATACCTTCAAATGATCTGCATAGAAATCTTTGATAAAATAATTGCGGATTACTTCTCTTGAAGTATCGCCTTTATTACCAAGTACCTGTGCAATAAAATCAAGATTCTCCTCTAATGTATCTTCTCCATAAACAGTTTTTACAAACTTCACAAATTGTCCAACAATATCATTCGAGAAGTATTCTTCATCTGTGATTAGAATGACATTGTCAGCATCTGGTATAAAGGATGTATATTTGCTGTCATCCCATTTTCCTCCTGCAAATGCCAATCCATCCATGTTTAAGGAATATCTGCCAAGCATACAACCTACTGCATAGGATATTAAACTACGGATATCTCTCTGTAAATCTGCTTTACGAATGGTGATATCTTTATCTTCTACCTCTGGTGTAAGTTCATCTTGTAATCCATATATGTCTATAAAGATATTATTTAATTCTTCTTCATTATCTTTAAGTAGATTAAAACGATCTTTGCATTGTTTTTCCCAGTTTTTAAACTGGAATGAAATTAAATTGCTTTTATTCATGTAAGCCGATGACTCTTGATAAGTTAAATGTTCCTGCGCTATACCTGGTGATGATACAAGCGGATGCCTAATAAAATCCCAAGAAGTTTCAAATAAATCCCAATCTTCTTTTTCTTCTTTAATGCAGACATCTGCAAGATTAATAATTATATCTTCTTTATTCTTAATTATTGGTAAACTGGCTATATAACCCTGATTGTAATTAAGTCCGCCATCACTTATAGATAAATACAAATCTGCTATTTTAGAATTTAAAAATGCAATTAAAAACTTCAAAGAAGAGTTATCAGAAAAAAAAGCCATTCCAGCGTTCGAAAAGATAGTTCCCTTTCCAAAGTATCTAACAGATAATTTTCCTGATGAAATTGCAGTCCATGTTGCACCTTCCTTAAAATAGTAGTTTAGATTCTGAGGTCTAGAGCGTAATTTTCCGTTTTTATCTTTAAAGTTCATTATTTCTGCACCACTATTATCCCAATTTACAACATCATCGTTGTTTCCATACCACTTTCGATATTCTCCACCGTTATTATATGGATACCATTTTTTATGAATATTAAAAGGTATGCCCAAATTTTCTATACTGCACTCATACCATTTTCTTACAAATCTATTAACATCTCCTGTAATAAGTCCTTGACATGAGTTTCCTATTTTTTTCAAAGGTATCGACTTTTCAAACACTTGGATTATAGCTTCATTTATCCAATATGCAAATTGTTTCCCTGGAATTATAAAAAAATTATCCTGATTAAAATAAAACCTGTTTTTTCCATCTAAAAACATATTCTTTTTACCGTTCTGTGATGTTGCATCAACTAATCTGCAATATGTACCTCTGTATCTATTCACATGATTTTTTAATAATACAAAACTCGTAGTCTGCACAACCTCTCCACTTATTTCCTCAAATGCTCTCGCACCCAAATGAGCCATATTTACAATATTTTTCTGCTGTAACTTTACACGAAGCTTTTCAAAACTTGACAAAAACATCCAGGCATGTTGCGTTATCATTGCCTGATAACCATTTTCTTTCAGCATTTCTCCGCAACGCTCAATAAATACAGCAAATATATCGGATTTACTGTCTGGATAGTGCTTTTTTACAAAATTATTAACTTTTGCACTCAAATTGCTTGTTCCTGCATATGGTGGATTCGTTGCTACAACTTCATACTTCTGTGCCATAACCGCGCTGATTTCGATCAATTCTTTCAGCTTATCCGCTGTCTCATCTAGTCCATAAGTATCAAATGTTATCTGACTTCCAATATCTGCACCGTTCACAAATCTGCGAAGCAAATCCCAGTCATATTCATTTACATTCAAGATAGAACCGTACTCTTTCGCATCAGTCAATGTATTCAAAAGTTCTTCTATCTGCGATATAGCTGTATTTTTCTCTTTCTCGTTAAGTTCAACACCAAAATATTTAAGATGTTTCCTAATGATGCCATTGCTTTCCTGTATAGCATAGACATTTGGATGTATGCCACGTGTAAAAATTCGTCTGTCATACTGGCGTGCTTTCATCATAATTGCAAAATAACTTAGCTGTGCTGCACGGTCATCTATATCAAGCCCATAGATGTTATGTTCTACAATGTTCTGTGCAGCTTCTCTTGCTAACCAACCGGCATTTTCATACATCTGCATGAATACATCAAAAGCATAAACAAGTATATGACCGCTTCCCATACATGGATCAATAAATTTTATATCCTCCAGCTTTAATTGTGCATATTTTTCTCTGATTTCTGCAAGTTCTGCCTGTACTTCCGATTCCTGTTTAGCTTCTTCCAAATAATATTTCCATTTGCTCTGCAAGTCTGAATCAGGATGTCCCTCTACCCACAGTCTTCCAAGACTATTCTCTACCATATAGCGTACGATCCAATCTGGTGTGAAAAGCTGTGTCACCGCAGGAATTTCCTCTTTTGCAATCTTTCCTTTTTTCGCAAAAGCTTCATTTTTTGGCTCTGTATTATAATATTGATACATCCAGCCGATAATCTCAACCTGTCCGCCTTCATTGACATTAAAATCGTCCTCTGGAATATCGTGTACCAGATGATACACAACTCCATCTTTATCTATTACTGACAGATTTAATAAAACCTCTGTGCTATCACTTGTTTTTTCAAATAATGCAGGCAGTATCTCGTTTAATGCATTACACTGTTTAATGAAAAGCATTCGGAATACTTCATCAAGTTTATTATCTCTTTTTAATGAGATAATCTTTTCTTCCTCTGCACCAGACAGGTCTAACTCCGCATCAAAAGGATTTGTTACAATATCCGGTTCCATTTTTCCGCTTTCTGAGGATAATACTCTCACATGAGAAGGAAGATAGTCGTTTACTTCCATGAAACGAATTGCAATCAGACGATTGAACCATGTATAAGCAACTTCCTCTATGATATATTTGTATGCTGTCGTATAGTCAGAACCATTTTCTTTTGTATGAATCATATCTACCAATGCACGACGCTGTTTTATTTCTTTCTCATTAATAGCATAAGGTTTTGTTGTTCCTATATCATAGAACTCTGTTTCACTGTTTGACTGTGGAAGTGCATTTGCAATACCATTTTCCGTAATACCCATCAGTCCGGCACGATATTTTATATCTGCTATGAGCCTGTTTCTTGCCCATATTGAAAAATTCTTGATTGCAGTTTTGTTCATTGTCAACCTCCTAACGCAATGGGCAGTCTGATATTTCTACTAAATCTGTAATATTATCAAATCCTTTTGCTTCCAAATATCTTTTCAAAATGTCAATATTCTTATCGGCTTTTGGACCTACTTTTATTTTTTTTAGTAATCCATCAAATTTTGTTTCATCATCCTCTAGTTTAAGTGTATAATATTCTCTTATTCCCCACTGTTCCATTCTGTAATTTAATTGTTGCTTCAATTTCTCTTGGCTGAATGCAGATGTATTTATTCTATATTCCCTTTCACTTTCAAATGAAGGATGCTTGTGTGCAGTTGCACACGCAAGAATGTTAGTGAATAACAGATTTATTCCTCCCCAATCGCGTTTTGTATGTCCCGTCTTTATATAAGAAACTATTTCATCAGTTGCCTGATGTTTTTCCGCAGATTCTGTATAAAAAACCTCTTGTATGTACAAATTGTAATTTTTCCACATGATATCATTTAATTTTTTTGCATCAAATTCTAAACATACCCCTGCGCCATGACCTCCGTATCTTTCCCATTGTGCTGCATCATTTTTCAGCAATGTAAGTGAAAAAGAATATATCTGAAAAGGATCTAATTTTGTTTTTTGATTGAAGAATAAGTTTTTAACTTTCTCTTTTTGCTCACAACATTCATCAAGAACAGCTTTTTCAATAGTTTCTATTAAATGCCATATTTCTTTCGTATCGTTCATACATTTTATATTATTAAGCCATATTTCATGATTTTCAATAATCCCTTGCAAAGCAAAAAAATCAGTGTAATGATAAAGGCTTTTTCCTTGCCATTCAATGCTCATAATTTTCTCCTAAAATTCTATATTGACTATTGTATCCGTATCAAGTTCACTAACCAGTTTCAGACGCAGTTCATTCAAGTATCTATCTACATCCTCAGTGTTTTCCAATTTCCATGATGCAGTACCAGTCATACTCTTGATTGATATGTTTCTTATCCTTTTGACCGTTTCTACTTTTTTCTGTACTTCTGCTTCAATCTGCGCCTGATTCACATCACCAACGGCTTTTGCCTGCTCTTCTAATCTCTTGCGTACTTCCTCAGCTTTCTTTAATGCAATCTCCTGCTCCATCTGTGTCATTTCATTTAACAGACGCATTTTCAATGCTTCTGCTCTATCCGCATAGCTTCTAAGTACAGATACATTGGTACAATCTTTGGCTACATCAATGATTTCGTCAAACATAGCAGAATATCGGCTTCTATTTGCTTCTGCATATTCTTTAGTATTTAGTACATCAAACACTCGTTTCTGTGAATCATAAACTGAATCCAATACCGGCTTTAACTGTTCATCCAATATACAGGAATATAAATCACTGAATTTTTTCAAAAGTTCAGGCAGTTTCGGAATATCACTATATGGTGACTGTTTTTTTATTATCGCACTAATCTGAGAAATAATATTCTCTATCTCCTCATCTACAATATAAATCTTACTGTCATCATATTTACTCAGATACAATACTGCCTTATCAAAGATTGTTTTCTGCTCACTGTCGAAAAATGCCTTTATCGGTTCATAATCTTCTGCAAAATCAAGCAAATCATCCTGTTTTTTTGCAACTGTCTGAAAAAATTCTGTTAATGTCTGTATCTGTACCAGATTTATAAGAAGTTTTCTTCCTTGCTCTACGATATGTTTGCCCGGATACTTTGTGTTTTCATAGCGCACTTGCAGTTTTCCAAGCGTAGATATCAGCTTATTTGCATATTCTATAAAGATGTTCATCATCATATCTTCATCGTCAGAACTTCCGGCTGTACCAAATAATTCTTTCATAATGTCTTTGGTAATCTTCTTTTCTTTATCTGATACACGAACTTTTTGCTCAATCATCAACTTATCTGCAAAAGTTTTTTTCGTAATATAAGCTATAAGCTCATATGTGGTCTTATTGTGCATTGATACCGAAGATCCATTCACATAAAGTGCCAAATCACCCCTATGGAACAGTTTTGCTACAAGCCAATGCACATCGTCTTCTACAAAACCATAAGGTGCTTTCATAAACCTGTCCTTAATACTCTTCATGGATGTTTTCATATGCATATGGGTATTATCTGCAATATAACCCAATACATCATCCAATGCATGAACATTTGGCTCTATACCACCTTCAAGATTAAGTGAATTCTGTTTTGAAGTCGTAAACATCCCTCGAATGTCATTCTCACTGTATGCTGCATCAATATAAGACAGCTTATGATATACAGTCGATACCAGCCTGCCAAGTGCTTCATTGATACTATTGGATACTTCTTTTGCATTGATCTGTGCCTTATCACCATTTACATAAATTTTTGCATTTTTCAAACTTTCTGATAAATATAATCTTGCATTGGCATTTCGTTCACGCATCTCAAGACGCTTGCCTTCTTTAATCATCTCATACTGTGGCAATGCAGAAGATGTGTTTAGACGCAGAAATTTTTCTATCTTTAAATATCTTTGTATCTCATCCATAAATGATCTGTCATCTGGCAAAACAACAAGAACTTCTTTTCCCTGTCCTGATGCCATGCGAAGTGTTGTTTCGTCAGTTCCTATATCTGCCGCTGGTGTTAAGATATGTACCCCAATATCATAATTCTGATTTGCCTTATAGGGTCTGTCATCCACGACCGAATTAAAGCCAAATGCGTATCTGCCATTAAATACCGGATAACGGTATCTCTTATCCTTGAAAATATCTTCAAATATCATTTCAGAAGTCTTATTGATAACCTCTGCCATTTCTACATTCTGGTTCTCAATCTCACGATTAATTTCCTGTTCTTCATCAGTCAGGAATACATAGATTTCTCCATTTTTCTGTACTAGCATCTGAAGCTGTAATACTTTAAGAGCAGCTTCTACCTTTGCTTTAAGTTCAATACGGTCATCCTCTATATCAGAAATCATAAGGCTTGTGATATTATCAATATTTGCTTCCACATCATTTACATATTTAATCATGAATAATGTTTTCAATACATTGATTGCAAATACATCTTTGGTCTTATGATCCGGATTGATAAAATTGCTATCATATGCCTTAATGATTACTCCTCTATGACTGTGATCAAGGAAATTTTCCAACGCATCATAAAACGCATGAAACGGAATTAATGTTCCTTCTTCATGCTCCTTATAATTCATTGCAGACTCTTTAAACATCGCAAGCATGGAACGCTCACCTTCTGACAAATGCTTACCGGAAGCACCATGAGTACGAATAGAGGTCAAAACACTTGCAAGAAGATTAAATTGATATGGGACAAACGGATATACTAATGCAAAATCGTCTTTATCTTCGTATAATTTTTTCTCTACACCATCGTTAAATTTAATTTTATTTTTGATAGTAGTAGCTTTCTGTTCATAAAGCAGACGAAGCATCTGTGCTGCTGTATCATTTTTATCCAGAATACGTTTTTTGATAACTTCATCTACATTAGCAGAAGAAAGGGAAATTCTCGTATCGAATCGTCCCTGAATCTTAGAAAAGTCATTGCCCTTTACCTTAGTAATAGAATCGATATCCTGCTGGCTCGTTACGATTACCCACGCTTTACCATTGCACTCTTTTCCAAGTTCTTCACGAACGGTTTGAAGATTCAGCATGAGATTAGAATCTTCACCGATATACTGTCCGACTTCATCCACCAGAAATGCTACATGATGATTATTGCCCTTGCGGTCAATATATGATTTTACACGCTTTGCAAAATCTTCAATACTAATCTTATATGGCTCTGCTGCTTTCTCACACCAGTTTCTTGCAGCAGCTTCGCTCATGAAGTCCATATCTACGAGTGTGTCAACTATTTCATCCTGTATAAAATCAAAATCCTGTCTGGAATCTACCCATGCATCACCATAGTTTTCTTCAAATTTCTGTTTGAACTCTTCGTACTTTCCTTCCTCATTCAATCTGCGCTCCAAATCAGCAAGGAATGGCATTGCACCACAATATCCCTGCATTTCATTGAATACTTTTAAGAATACATTCACGATTGCATCTTTATTCTGTTTGCTGCCAGAATCGCTCTTAGAATCAATGTTGAAAAGCACAACATCTGTTGGTGTGCCTGCTGCAAGCTGCATATCGGCAAGCACAATGGGATCTGATATTTTAGGACTAATACCATCAGCCTGTTGTCCTACAAAATAGTCGATCGCTTTCTTTCCGGCAATCTCCTTATTTTCCAAAAGATAAGATAGAATTTTTAAAAAATGAGATTTACCGCTTCCAAAGAAACCGGAAATCCATACTCCGGTTTTGGATGTGTTTCCAATGATTCCTGTCTTATATGCAGCAAAAAAATCTGCAAAATGCTTCTGCAATTCTCTTGTTACAACATATTCTTCTAACTCCTGCTTTACATTGGCAATTTCATCCTGCCCTACGATAATAACTCCCTGCAGATCACGATCTATCGGTTTTGCAAACATTTCTTTTATCTGCATATAAATTTCTTTCCCTTTCATTAAAAATAACTTAAAAACTTCTTTCATGTTTTCAACATGAAACATATTGCTTCCTAAGCTTCGTCTTTTGATGCTTTAGAAATAATATTCTTCGCATTGTTATCGTACCAGACGAAACGCCCGGTAATAATTATCTTCGTGAACTTCATTAAATATGATGAGTTCTTGTTCAGTATAAGTTCCCGGATAAAACAGTACCATAGGCACTTTTGCAAAATGCTGTGGCATATTGTAAAGAATTTTATTAAATACCTCTGGTGATTGTAATAACGGATAACATTTTCCTACTCCTGTGAGAAATACTACTGAATTATCTGGTGTATGTTTTGCAATATACTCTACAATCACATTATCTCTATCTGTAATTTTAAGAGAACGCTGAATTGCTGATGCAACTTTTACAATTCCTCTCTTTTTTTCCATCTGATAACACTTTTGCATAAAATTTCTATCCTGCAAATGTGCAATGAGCAGATCATACAAGTCATATACAACTAACTCAAAACCATCTGTTCCTCTGAAATTTTTATTTTTCATGTGTTCTATTCTGTTACGGACAATCAGCTCATGTTCTGGCGCATAATCAAATACCCAGTAATTGACTTCGTTTGCTTTGCCTGTAGTATCTCTAAACCTTGGCTCCCTTATCTTTGCTTCCATCTTGTCCAGTCTTTCTTCTATATCAGCCATTATAGCACCCCCGTTAATGCTTTTAATACTGGTTCCATTCCATTGTCAAACAGCCAGTGTTCCATAACCGGATCAAGAATTGGCTTTAAGATTGTTCGAGGAATCCCTTTATCTGTCATGCCGGCTTCAAAAAGCATTGTCTTATATGTTTTTCCAAGCCGGTTCAAAGTCGCATCAGTCCACTTAGCAACTTTTTCATCCTGTAACTGCTTATTATTAAAAAATATATTTATATCACTATCAGAAAATTCATTGCTTCCAATGATCATTTTTTCTCTTATAACTTCATACACAAAATCGAAAAAAAGCGTGTCATGTGCCATTGCCCCGGTTAATGCAAATAATTTTTGTGTCGAAAGGCCGCCATCCATAAATACCGGATAAAAAGACTTATTTAATGCTTTTATCCTTGCCGATACCGTAGAAAAAATCTGACCTGCACGGAGCATTGTCGGCGCACCAAAGAGATTTTCCTTTTTGTTCTTTTCTTTAATCTCATCAAATGTCATACCTTCTGACAAAAGCTTTACTACTGTCTTAAATTCCATAAACCAAAACGAAAATTTAACAGCTCCTGCACTATATTGCCGTCTATTCATTCGTTAATGCCCCTTTCAAATATTACTTGCAAACCCATGAAAAATCCATATGATAAAAATTATACCATATGCTTCCTTCAAAATCTATGATAAACCATAACTTTTCAACACTCATAAATCATAAAAGCACCATTACTTATAATAATAACTATAAGCAACGGTGCTTTTAATCTATATTGTTAAGATATCAAATATCAATTAGTTACCCATCTGAGCTGCAACTTCTGCTGCGAAGTCCTCTTCTTTCTTCTCAAGACCTTCACCAGTCTCAAAACGAACAAAGCTCTTAAGGTTGATGCTTACGCCCTCAGCCTTAGCAACGCTCTCTACATACTTCTTAACATTTTCTTTATTTTCAGCTTTAACATATTCCTGCTCAAGAAGACAAACTTCTTTAAGCTCTTTGTTAAGACGTCCTGTAATCATCTTCTCAATGATTTCATCAGGCTTGTTAGCATTCTTAGGATCGTTCTTAGCCTGTGCAAGAAGAATTTCCTTCTCATGCTCTTTGTACTCAGCATCTACATCATCTGATGAAAGATACTTTGGATTTAATGCAGCAATCTGCATAGCTACATTCTTTAAGCACTCTTTAACTGCATCTGATGCATTGTCAGTGTCAGCTTCAACTAAAACACCAATCTTTCCGCCAGCATGGATATAAGAAACAACTGTTCCTTCTGTCTCAATCTTAGCGAAACGACGAATGTTCATATTCTCACCGATAACAGCGATCATAGCTTTAAGTTTCTCATCTACTGTTACGCTTGTATCAAGTGCCCAAGGCTCAGCAAGGAAAGCGTCGATATCTGCTGCTGATGTTGTCTTAGCCTGAGCTGCAACTTCTGCAACATAATCCTGGAATTTTTCATTCTTAGCTACAAAGTCTGTCTCAGAGTTTACTTCTACGATAGAAGCTGTCTTTCCGTCTTCTGAAACATCAACTGCAACAATACCTTCTGCAGCAATACGACCAGATTTTTTAGCAGCCTTAGCAAGACCATTCTCTCTAAGCCATTCTACTGCCTTGTCCATATCACCATCAGTCTGACCAAGTGCTTTCTTACAATCCATCATTCCGGCACCAGTCATTTCTCTTAATTCTTTTACCATTGCTGCTGTGATAGCCATGATTCTTTTCCTCCTAAAATGAAAATGTGAATAAATTATTCAGCGTCTTCTGCAACTTCTTCAGAGTCTGCATCAATTCCCTGGTTTGCTT
>OHAN01001379.1_pt1 | contig 19860 bp, 17 predicted proteins | sample 1577121 | NCBI WGS metagenome assembly OHAN01 (sample SAMEA3541554, study PRJEB24748) | human gut metagenome | biome: human gut; feature: human-associated habitat; material: faeces | place: China | collected 2012 | reverse complement strand
GTGCCCTCATGATGAATTAACAATTATTATGAGAAGATATATGATGAAGATTGCACCATGATGAACACGCGGCTCGACTGTGTGATAAGCTCGGAAAGGGACGAAGCCATCACACGGGATTTGACCTTCGTGCGGCGCTCGGTCTGCTTCGTGCGCCCGCCGAAGAACGTGAAGTCATAGCGGTCCTTGATGACGGCCTGATCGCCGCCGCGGGACAGCGCCATTTCAATGGATAGGGCGGCAAAATCGTAGTCCTCGCGGAAATCCACGCCGTCCTTGCCGATGCCGATGGACACCGTAGCCGGGATGCCGGACGGGCTCGTGACGGAGCGGACGCTCTCGAGCAGCGAGAATTTGCCGTCTGCCATGCGGGCCAGATCCTTGGCCTCGAACAGCAGCAGAAAGCGGTTGCGCTCGAGCTTGCGGAGCATGCCGCCGAAGGAATCGGCCCAATCGCTGATGCGTGAGTTCAGCTGGGCATTCAGGGCGGAGATGCTGACGTCCGGCATATTGTTCGTCAGCTCGTCATAGTTGTCCAGCAGCAGCACGGCGGCCACCTGGAACAGCAGGGTGCGCAGGAAGGAGATGCAGGCGGACACCGCGCCGTTGCCCAGGGCGGTGAAGAAGGCGGAACCGAAAATGTTGAAGCCCACCAGCACCGCCTTTCCGCCCTTGTGGCCCAGGATCCGAAATACTTCGGCCAGCCCATCGTCATCCTCAACAAGCCCGGCGCGGGCGGCATGACCGGCTGGAACTGGATCATGGAACGCGGCAGCAAGGACGGCCTGACCATGACCGCCTACAACATGCCCCATTTCATCGCCCAATCCATCGTGAACAAGACGAAGTTCAGCGTAGATACCTTTGAACCGCTCGGCAACTGGGGCGCGGACCCGGCCGTCCTCATCGTTCCCAAGGACAGCAAGTTCAAGAACGTCGCCGACCTCGTGGCATTCGCCAAGGAAAACCCCGGAAAGGTCACAATCAACGGCGCCGGGCTCTATGTGGGCCACCATATCGCCACGCTTCAGCTTCAAAAGGCCACCGGCGTAAAGATGAGCTACATCCCGGAAAAGGGCGGTACCGAAGCCATCCAGAACGTGCTGGGCGGCAAGGTCATGGCCGGTTTCAATAACCTTGCCGACGTGTACCGCTCACAGGATCGCCTTACCATCCTCGCCATCGCCGACGTGAAGCGCCATGAATATCTGCCAGACGTGCCCACCCTTCAGGAACTCGGCTACAACGTGGACGACGCCAGCGTGAACTTCCGCGGGTATGCCCTGCCCAAGGGCGTCGATCCCTCCATCGTGGACAAGGCCGCCAAGATCGTGCCCGTCATGTTTCACGATCCCGAAGTCGTCAAGCGCATGAAGGACAGCGGCAGCCCCATGCTGATCATGGATCGCGCTCAGGTCCTGGAAATGTTCCAGAAGAAGCAGGAAACGCTGAAGGCGCTTCTCTCCGATCTCCGCAAGTAGGCCCCCTCGTTTCTCGATTCCATCGCCACGAAACGCCGGAGGAACGTTCCTCCGGCGTTTTCCGTTTTCCCCGCCCCCATACGGCGGCCACAGCCCGGACATAGGAACATCAAGCGGCAGACGACGCTTTCCACATACGTTTTGCCGGATACACGGAATCGGCATATCCTCCCCCTGTCGCGTCCAGCCCAAAAGCGGTAATCTCCAGCCCGGCCAGCGTCTGCAATCATGCTTTCCGGACCGCATTTTTTGCGGGTGTGCACTTTTCCACGCATGTCTGCCCATACTGTCCGGATTTCCATACACAGCTTCCGCCCGATGATCCGCGCAAGCACCCTCCCGAAAGAGAGAGATGCAGCATCACAGGCAGTTACGGACCCTTTCGGGCATACCTGGACATGGCATATGAATTGCTTGTTCTTTTTATTGCAAAACAATCGGTTATCGGAGGTTTCACATGCATAAACTGCTTGGAGGGCTGTGTGCGGCCCTGTTGTTTCTGGCCGGCTTGCCCCAGATCGGGCACACCGCCGAGCCCGTCCCGTTGAAAACGGCATGGCTCGGAGAACATGAAGCCTTCGCGGCTTGGTATGCCAAACAAAAAGGCTGGGATCTGGAGGAAGGATTCCGTCTGGAAATGCTCTCGTACGATTCCGGAAAACAGCTTATGGCGGGCATGAACACGGCGCATTGGGAAATCGCCGCCTGCGGGGCCATTCCCGCGCTGACCGCATCGCTGGACAACCAGGCCGAGATCATCGCCATCGGCAATGACGAATCCCTGGCCACCGGCATCTATGCACGCAAGGACAGCCCCATCCTCGGGCATACCGGCTACAACGCCCTTTATCCCGAAATGGCGGGCACGGGCGGCACGGTACGCGGGAAAACCATCCTGTGCACCGCAGGCTCCTCCGCGCACTATACCGTGCACAAGTGGCTGGAAGCCCTCAGCCTGACTGAAAAAGAAGTCACCATCAAAGATATGCCGTCCGAAGAAGCCTTGAAGGCGTTCTTGAACGGCGAAGGCGACGCCGTGGCCCTGTGGTCGCCGTATACCCTTGAGGCCGAACAGCACGGGCTCATGCCGGTCACGCTGTCCAGCCAGTGCGACGCCAGCCAGCCCACGCTGCTCCTCGCCAACAAGGCGTTCGCCAAGGAGCACCCCGCTCTCGTAACCGCGTTTCTCAAGATGTATTTCCGCGGCATCACAGCCCTTCAGGAAACGCCGCGCGAACAGCTCATACAGGACTACCGGGCGTTCTATCATGCCTGGACGGGCCGGGATCTGCCTCCGCAGGATGCCGCGTGGGAACTGGCGAAACACCCCGTCTACGGATTGAAGGGGCAGCTCACGCTCTTTGATCCCGCCCAGAAGAAGCTGCATACATGGCTTCAGGAACTGGCCTCGTTCGCCGGGGGCAAGAACCGCCTCAGCGACGTCACCGATGTCTATTTGAAGAAACTCGCCCAATAACCCACACTCCCCGCAAAACCGAACGCCAGCCCTCTCCGGAAGGCTGGCGTTTTTTTGTATGGGATTGCCCCCTGAAACTGTCCATAAAACCAGACAAGCAAACAAACATGTCTTGATTCTCAGACAGTATTCTTTCGTCGCACTTTTTCTCAGTTCTTATTCAACGTCATAACATACTCTCATTCCTTTTCATTCTACAACGTCGTACAAAAAATCACAACATGGCACTGTCATTGCTATAAAAAGAACAAAGTCGCACAACCCGGGAATATTCTGAAACCTGTATCTCTCAGCGGAGACACTACAATGAGTCGCTTGGACAATTGCCTTACCGCCATCGTTGGCGACAAACTGCCCATTGAAACCGCACGGAAGACATTCTTCTTCCTGTTGGGCATTGCCGTCATGCTGATTGTCATCGCGCTCCCGTCTCCCTCACCCTTCTATAAGGGCGAGGAAGCCATTCCGCTTACAGCGAATGCCAAGATCGTTATGGCCGTCCTTTGCTTCGCGGTCATCCAGTGGATGACCGAAGCCATCCCCTTTCCCGCTACGTCCCTTTGCCTGATCGTGTTCCTGCATATCTTGGGCGTGGCGAGCTTCGACAAGCTCGTTACATTGGGCTTCGGCAACAACGTACTGCTGTTCCTCATGGGTGCCATGGGCCTTTCCGCGGCCATGACGTCTTCGGGCCTCGCCCGACGCTTCATGCTGTGGATGCTCACCAAGGTGGGGCGCCGCACCGACCGCATCGTGCTGGCCTTCATAGCCATCGGGACCATGACCTCCATGTGGGTCACGGACATGGCCGTTGCCGCCATGCTCCTCCCGCTGGGCGTAAGCATCCTGGAAAGCAGCGGCTGCAAGCCCCTCCAGAGCAATTTCGGACGCGCCCTCATGATCGGCATCGTCTGGGGCGCCCTTATCGGCGGCACGGCCACGCCCGCCGGCTGCGGCCCCAACGTGCTCGCCATGCAGTACGTCCGCGACATGGCTCATATGGATGTTTCCTTTGCCCAGTGGATGGCGGTGGGCGTCCCCGGCGCCATGATCATGGTCCCCCTCGGCTGGTTCTGCCTCATGAAGCTGTTCCCGCCGGAATTCCGTGAAATCCCCACGTCCCTCGAAAGCATCCGCGCCGAACTCAACGCCCTCGGCGGCCTGAACACCAAGGAAATCCGTACCCTCGTCGTGTTCCTCACCATGGTTACCCTGTGGCTCGGCGGCTCCAATCTCGAACCCTACATCGGCTTCAAGGCTCCTGAAGGTTTCGTGGCCCTGCTCGGCTTCGTGCTCCTCTTCGTCCCCGGCCTGCGCGTCTTCGACGACTGGAAGGTAGCGGCCAAGAGCATCGACTGGGGCGGGCTGGTCCTCATCGCGGGCGGCATTTCCGCGGGCATGATGCTCGCCAGCACCGGCGCGGCCCGCTGGCTGGCTTGGGGAATGCTCTCCGGCGTCGGCGAACTGCACCCCGTCCTGCGCGTCCTCGCCGTCATCGGCATGGTCGAACTGCTCAAGATTTTCTTCTCCTCCAACAGCGTCACCGGGGCCGTGGTCATGCCCCTCATCATCGCCCTCGCCATGGACATCGGCATGAACCCCTGGATCCTCGCCGGTCCCGCAGGCATCGCCACCAGCATGGCCTTCATCATGGTCACGTCCAGCCCCACCAACGTCATACCTTACTCTTCCGGGTACTTCCGCATCTCGGAATTCGCCAAGTCAGGTGTCGTCATGACCATCATCGGCATCCTCGCCGTGACCGCATCAGTAGCCATCTTCGGAAGATTCGCCAACATGAACATCTGGTAACTTTCTACGCAACTACGGCATATTGCCACCTACCATAGCAACAAACGCCACTCGGCATACAACGGAGGATTTCATGAAGACCGTCAGCGAACAGATGGAACTGGCCCGCAAGGCACAAGCAATCGTCAACGACTACACGCAGGAACAGATCGACGAGATATGCCTCGCCATCGGCTGGGAAGTCTACGAAGACGAAAACATCGCCAAGCTCGCCAAGATGGCTGTGGAAGAAACCGGCTACGGCAACGTCCAGAGCAAGATCATCAAGCACAAGCGCAAGGTCGGCGGCGTGCTGCACGACATCAAGGGCGCCAAGAGCGTGGGCCTCATCGAACGCAATGAAGAGACCGGCATCTCCAAATACGCCAAGCCCGTGGGCGTGGTCTGCGCCATCCTCCCGGCGACGAACCCCACCGCTACGTGCGGCGGCAAGGCCGTAGGCATCCTCAAAGGCCGCAACGCCGTCATCTTCAAGCCCAGTTCCCGCGCGCTGAAAAGCACCACCGAGGCCATCAACATGATGCGCGCCGGCCTGCGCAAGGTCGGAGCCCCCGAAGACCTCATTCAGGTGCTTGAAGATCCGAGCCGCGAAGCCATCACCGAACTCATGAAGGTCTCCGATCTCATCGTCGCCACCGGCAGCGGGCAGGTCGTGCGGGCCGCCTACTCCAGCGGCACCCCGGCCTACGGCGTCGGGCAGGGCAACGCCTGCGCCATCGTAGCCGAAGACGCCGACGTCGCCGAAGCCGCCAAGATGATCTGCGGCAGCAAGCTGTTCGACTACGCCACATCCTGCTCGTCCGAAAACGCGGTCATCCCGGTTGAAGCCGTCTACGACCAGTTCATGGCCGAAATGAAGAAAAACGGCTGCTACCTCGTCACCGGCGAAGACCGCGAAAAGCTGAAGAACCACATGTGGAAGCCCAACGCCAAGGGCAAGATCGCGCTCAACCCCGACATCATCGCCAAGTCGGCGCAGGTCATCGCGGACGGCGCGGGCATCAGCATCCCCGAAGGCACGGACATCCTCCTTGTCGAAGGCATGGAACCCATCCTCGGCGACAAGTTCCACGACGAGAAGATCTCCCCCGTCCTCACCGTCTACAAAGCCAAGGATTTCAAGGACGCCTACCGTATCCTCGTCGAACTGACCAACCTCGTCGGGCGCGGCCACTCCTGCGGCATCCATACCTACAAGCACGAGTACATCGAGTTCCTCGGCGAGCACATGAAGTCCTCCCGCATCACCGTGCGCCAGTCCATGAGCGCGGGCAACGGCGGGCACCCCTTCAACCGTATGCCCTCCACCGCCACCCTCGGTTGCGGCACCTGGGGCGGCAACAGCACCACGGAAAACGTCCACTGGCGCCACTTCATCAACGTCACGTGGGTCAACGAGCCCGTAGCCCCGTGGACCTTCACCGATGAAGACATGTGGGGCGATTTCTGGAAGAAGTACGGCAAATAAGAGGATATCGAATCCCTGTCCGCAGGTTTTCCAAATTACGGAAAAAGAAAAAGACGCACAGCGGCTTTTTCCCAAAGACACAACAAACACAAAGAGGAACGCCCGGCTCCCTCAAAAGCCCGCACCCTCCGCCAACAGGAGCGCCGCGGCAACGCAGGGTCCCGGGGGGCACCATGCCCCCCGGCGGGGGTCAAGGGGGCCGAGCCCCCTTGCCGCCGGAGGCATCCTCTTCCAAAAGGAACTGCCATGAAGCTGTTTGAATATCAGGCGAAGGAAGCCTTCCGCGAAAAAGGCCTGCCGACCCCGAAGGGCGTACTGGTACGCGGCATGGACGAACTGGACGGCGCATTTGCGGAGGTAGGATTTCCGTGCGTACTCAAGTCGCAGGTGCTGAGCGGCGGACGCGGCAAGGCCGGGCTCATCAAGGTCGTGAAGGACGCGGAAAGCGCCAAGGCCACCGCCAAGACCCTGTTCGAATCCGAACACAACGTCCGTATGCTCCTCGTTGAAGAGGCCGTGGACATCGACCGCGAAATCTACCTCTCCATCACCGTGGACCCGGTGGAATCCAAAATCATGCTTATCGGCTGCGCCGAAGGCGGCGTGGAAATCGAAAAGCTCGCCGCCACCGATCCCGACAAGATCGTTACCGTGCGCGTGGACATCGCCGAAGGGCTCGGCGGCTACCACGTCAACAACCTCACCTACGGCATGGGGCTGTCCGGGGACCTCGGCAAGCAGGTCGGCGCGGTCGTGCGCGGCCTGTACAAGACCTTCCGCGCCTATGACGCGCAGCTCGCCGAAATCAACCCGCTGTTCATCACCAAGGACGGCAAGGCCATCGCGGGCGACGGCAAGCTCATCATCGACGACAACTCCGTGTGGCGCCAGCCCAGCTACCCCCTTACCCGCGACTACTTCGACTCCGAAGTCGAATTCGAAGCCGCGCAGGAAGGCATCCCGTACCTCCAGTTCAACGGCGACATCGCCCTGATGTGCGCGGGCGCGGGCCTGACCACCACCGTATTCGACCTTATCAACGACGCGGGCGGACACCCGGCGACCTACGTGGAATTCGGCGGGGCCAACTACACCAAGGCCGTCCGCACCATGGAACTCTGCCTCAAGACCCCGAGCAAGGTTATCCTCGTGGTCACCTTCGGGACCATCGCCCGAGCGGACGTCATGGCGCAGGGCCTCGTGGAAGCGATCAAGGCCCACCAGCCCAAGCAGCCCATCGTCACCTGCATCCGCGGCACCAATGAAGAGGAAGCCTTTGCCATCCTGCGCGACGCCGGACTGGAACCCCTGACCAACACTGAAGAAGCCGTGCAGCGGGCTGTGGATATCGCTGCCGGGAGGGCGTAATGAGCATTTTCATCCATAAGGATTCGCGCGTGGTTGTGCAGGGCGTCACCGGCAAGGAAGGCGCTTTCTGGGCGAAGCACATGAAAGACATGGGCACGCAGGTCGTCTTCGGCGTCACCCCCGGCAAGGAAGGGCAGGACGTGGACGGCATCCCGGTGTACCATTCCGTCCGCCGGGGCATAAAGGACCACCCCGCCGACGTCGCCATGCTGTTCGTGCCTCCCAAGTTCACCAAGGACGCCGTGTTTGAGGCCCTCGACGCGGGCATCAAAAAGATCTGCACCATCGCCGACGGCATCCCGCTGCACGAAGCCATCCAGATCCGCCGGGCCGCGCTTTCCTGCGGCGCGATGGTCGTGGGCGGCAACACCTCGGGCATCATCTCCGTGGGCGAAGCCATGCTCGGCACCATCCCCTACTGGATTGACCGCGTATACAAGAAGGGCCACGTCGGGGTCATGACCCGCAGCGGCTCCCTGACCAACGAAGTCACCGCCGAAATCGTCAAGGGCGGGTTCGGCGTTACGACCCTGATCGGCGTGGGCGGCGACCCGGTCCCCGGAACCCGTTTCGCGGAACTCCTCCCGCTGTACGAAGCCGACCCGGACACCCACGCCGTCGTCATCATCGGCGAACTCGGCGGCACGATGGAAGAGGAAGTGGCCGAAGCCATGGAAGCCAAGGCCTTCACCAAGCCGCTCGTGGCCTTCATGGGCGGACGCACGGCACCCGAAGGCAAGCGCATGGGCCACGCAGGCGCCATCGTCACCGGCGGGCGCGGCACCGTGAAGGGCAAGACCGAAGCCATCGTCAAGGCCGGCGGCAAGGTCGCCAAGCGCCCGAGCGAAGTGGGCGCGCTTTTAAAGGCATTCCTCGGATAACCGGAAAGGCGGGGGTGCTTGCGCTCCCGCCTTTTTCCATACCGCCGCCCGGCACACCTTTATGGCGGCGCATGTTTTGACAGTGCCCCGTACCCACTCTATGCTCGTTACGGCCGCCACATCGCGGCCGGACAACATTCCGATCGGGCGGGACCCCTCCCTCCCCGGCAGAGGTGATCTATGAGATTCCGTGTTTTGATGAGCCTTCTGGCTTTCGTCCTGTGTCTGCTCCCTTCTCACGCAAAAGCCGCCGAGCAACTGCAAACGGCCTGGATCGGCGAGCATGAGGCGTTCCTCGTCTGGTATGCCAAACAGAAAGGATGGGACAAGGACGCGGGCCTTGATATCCGTATGCTCCGCTTCGGCTCCGGCGACAAAATCGTTTCCCGGCAGGGCGACTATCAATGGAAAATCGCCGGATGCGGAGCCGTCCCAACGCTCATGGCCGCCTCCAAGGGGCAATTCTACGTCGTCGGCATCGGCAACGACGAATCCGATCTCAACGCCATCTATGTCCGTCCCGACAGCCCGATCCTGAAGGCCAAGGGAGCCAATCCCCGTTATCCCGATGTCTACGGCAATGCGGACACCGTGCGCGGCAAGCTCATCCTGTGCCCGGAAAAAACCTCCGCGCACTATCTGCTCAGCACCTGGCTGCATATCCTCGGGCTCAAGGACGAGGACGTGAAAATCCAGAACGTCCTGCCCGGCCCGGCTGTGGACATGTTTTCCAAGGGATTCGGAGACGCCGTTTCCATATGGGCTCCCGCCACCTACACGGCGGCTCAAAAGGGCTATCAGATTGCCGCCAGCTCCCCGGACTGCGGCATCCGCCAGCCTATTCTTCTGCTGGCCGACCGCGAGTTCGCCGACAAGAACCCCGAACAGGTGCGGGCTTTCCTGCGCGTCTACCTCCGCGTCGTCGACGCCATGCACAGCGAAGGCTTCGATGCGTTCGTGCAGGAATATATCCGCTTCAATAAGACATGGAACGAAAAGCTGATGACGCGCGAGGAAGCCGTGGAAGACCTCCGGGCTCATCCCGTGTTCTCGCTGGGAGAGCAGATCACGCTTTTCCATCCCGAATCCGGCAACCTCAGGAACTGGCTCCGCGGCATCACCGCCTTCTACGGCAGGATCGGAGAACTTTCTCAGGAAGATGTCGCCAACCTGAATGCGTTCGGCTTCCTCAACGACTCGTTCCTCAAGGGCCTCCAGCAGTAAGAGTTCCAAACTTTTTTTCGAAAAGAAACGCGCCGCCCCAACAGGGACGGCGCGTTTGCATAAGCTCTCTTGGCTGTTTCAGCGGGCTGCCTTCCCTGCCACCAGCGCTTCCATATGCGGATCGGACGGGACGGCGGAGGTGAGGCGCACTTCCTGCGCCTGCATGGAGAGGCCCCATTCCCACGCAAAGGGCACGCCCGGCTCGGGCAGGGCCATGATGTCGATAGCCATGACGCTGCGCCCGTCCTTGTCGGCCCGCGACCAGATGAGGCCGGGGGCCTGCGCGTTGACCTCGCCCGCGAACGCCGCGCCGGGGCCGCCGCCGAGCAAAAGATGATAATGCTGTTCCAACGCCTCGCGGACGGCGAACTCTCCCTCAAATCCCCACGGGCTGATCCCGATGCGGATTGCGGCGTCGGAAGCGGCATCGGCAGCGGCAAGCACCGACGCAAGGAGCTTCGGCGTGGGCGCCTCCGTTTCCGGCGTGCCTCCCGCCGACAGCGGCGGGAACAGGATCACCGCCACGGGTACCCCGCCGACATGGAACCGCTTCGTTACGGGCGTATCGCCCACTTCGAAGAAATTCCGGGGGCGCGACGCACCAAACCATGCGGCGGCACCGGCGGACAACATGCCGCAGTCGACATGCAGGGCGTCGTACACGGCGCGCACTGCTTCCGGCGAGGCATCGCCCGTTTTCGCGGGATCGGGGAGTTCGGTATCGGGAGAAAATTCGTCCGCCCCCACCAGCGTCAGGGTGGGCACGGGTTCGCGCCGATAGCCTTCGAGAACGGTGGCCCGCCGGGCCACGCCGCCTACCAGCGTGTGTCCTCAGGAAGGGCAGGGATGAAGCGCGCCGTGGGAATCGGCGGCATACAGGATGCGCAGGATCGGCTGCGCCGTGGCGGAAACGGAAAGCTCAGGGGCTGTCCGCAGCCCTTCCCCCTCGGGGAAAAGCTCAGAGGCCACCGCTGTCCCGATAAAAGAGAACAGCAGCAGGCACAAAACAAGAAAGCCGGGGGAGGCGGACTCCCCCGGACATCTGCGGGATGTTTTCACGCCGTCCGTATTCACAGAGACGAATTCCCGCATCTCAACTTACGCGTTGAGATATTCTTTGAGTTCTTTCCCGGCGCGGAAGAAGGGAAGGCGCTTGGGTTCCACGGCAACCTTTTCACCGGTGCGCGGATTGCGGCCAGCATAACTGCCGTATTCCTTCACCTTAAAACTGCCGAACCCGCGGATCTCCACACGGCCGCCTTCAAGGAGGGAATCCTTCATGCTGTCCACAAACGTGTTGACCACAAGGGTCGCCTCATCCAGAGAAATGTTGGCCTGATCAGCCAAGGCTTTGACCAGCTCGCTTTTGTTCATGACAACTCCGTGAAAAGTGCAGTATTGCTGCAATATACATAAGCCCCACGGCATGGGCAAGAGGATTTCTAACAGAAAATCACTTTTACTCTCACCATGTTGTGAATCCCCCGACAGCAACTCGCCCCTTCCGAGAGTCGCCTGTTCCTTCTCCCGCAAGGCTTTTAGAACGGTTTGCGCCGGTTACGGAACAACACCAGCCTTGTTTCACTATACAATCATCGATATTTCAAAAATGGCAAACGGTTCGCGGGCTGAAGGGAATAATGGGGAAAATGGAGGGGAGGAGACACTTTTTATAGGAAACGTCTCCTCCCAATCCCCAATATCTTCACGTCGTTTTTTGCGGGTACCGCACGCAGAGCGGTTTTCTCCAGCCCACCGGGAGCTGTCCTTTACTGCTGCTGTTGCTGCCTGTTTGTATGCTGCCACAACAGGTAATCACGGAGCAGTTTGTCGATGCGTCCATCAAGCACGGCGTCGGTGTCGCCGATTTCGCAGTTGTTGCGATGGTCCTTCACCAAACGGTACGGCTGCAGCGTGTACGTACGGATCTGGCTGCCGAAGCTGATGGCATTCTTGCCCGCGTACTCGGCCTGACGGGCGGCATCGCGCTTGCTCAATTCCAGATCGTAGAGGCGCCCGCGCAGGATACGCATGGCGGAATCCTTGTTGTGATGCTGCGAGCGCTCGTTTTGGCACTGGACGGAGATGCCCGAGGGGATGTGCGTGATGCGCACGGCGGAATACGTCGTGTTCACGCCCTGCCCGCCGGGGCCGCTGGCACAGAAGATGTCCACGCGCAAATCCGATTCCTTGATCTCGATTTCGATGTCGTCGCCCGCGTCGGGGATCACATCCACCGAGGCAAAGGAAGTGTGGCGGCGTCCCGAAGAGTCAAAGGGAGAAATACGGATGAGGCGGTGGATGCCGCGCTCCCCTTTGAGGAAGCCATATACGTTCTCGCCGGAAATACGCAGGCTCACGCTCTTGATCCCGGCTTCGTCGCCGGGCAGGAAGTCCAGCTCCTCTACGGAAAAACCGTGCGAGTCCGCCCAACGCAGGTACATGCGCTGGAGCATCTGCGCCCAGTCCTGCGCCTCCGTGCCGCCCGCGCCGGGGTGGATTTCGAGAATGGCGTCGGCGTGATCCTCTTCGGAAGAAAGGAGCAGGTTGGTTTCCGTTTCTTCGAGGAGTTCGGTGAGGCGCTCGATCTCCGCGCTCAACGACTCCAGCGCTTCGGCGGCATCTCCGCCTTCCTTGATTTCCGCGCCGCCGGAAAGCTCCTGCGCCATTTCCTGCCAGTCGAGCATGGAGGCATGGCAGTTCTTGAGCGTATCAAGACGGTCCAGTTCCGCTTCCAAACGGCTCTTCTCGCGCAGCACCGGGGTCAGCTTTTCCGGGGCGTTCCACGCGTCGGGCGCGGAGAGCTCTTTCTCTATTTCAGCGAGACGTGCGGACAGGGAAGGCTGGTCAAAGACGCCCCCAGAGCGTCTCGAACTGCGAGGACAACGCCGCGATGCGGCTTTTCAAATCAGCAAGCTGAAGCATTGGAAATCCTTGTCGTTCGGTTAGATGTGACGCCGGAACCGCGAAAGGACCGGCGTGAAAAACGTGAGAAAAAGAGCAAGCCCGGCCCACGGCAGCCACGGTTCCAGAGTGAAAAAGACGGATTTCTCCGTCAGCGGGACGACCGGGTGCGACAGGCTCTCGGCCTTGAACAGGCCGCTGCGGGCCACGACGGCCCCCGTCGGGTCCACGAAGGCGGAAATGCCGGTGTTCGTGGAACGGGCTATCCAGCGGCGCTGCTCCACAGCCCGCAGGATGCCGAGGGAAAGATGCTGCTCGGGAGCGGAGGACCGCCCGAACCATGCATCGTTGCTGATGTTCACCAGCAGCGTGGCCCCTTGGGCGACCTGCTTGCGGGCCAGCTCGGGAAAGATGGATTCATAACAAATGAGCACGCCCAGAACAAGCGGCCCCCGATCCGGCGAAAGCTGCGGCGTGGCGGGCAGGACCAGCGGCCCGGTGGACTCGCCGGGCAGGAACTCGCCCACGCCCTGCAGCAATGGCCGCAGGAACGGCAGATCGAGGAACGGCGGCACGTACTCCCCGAAGGGCACAAGATGTTCCTTGTCGTACCATCCTTCGCCCACCCCGTTCGGCGCTATAAGGTAAGCACGGTTGAAGGCGTCGACAACCCCGTCCCCGCGATTGCGGAACCCCGGCGCGCCGAACAGCAGGGCCACGCGGCGATCCCTCGCAAAGGCGCGTATCGCCGCCGAAAGTTCCGGCGCGGTCTGATAATCGAAGGGCATGGCCGTTTCAGGCCAGATCAATAGCTCGGGGCGCTCCGATTCCGGCACGGGCAGGGATTCCGCGCTCAGGGAAAGATAACGCTTGACCGTAAGCCGCTGCATGGCCGGCTCCCACTTCACGTTCTGATCAAGGTTGCCCTGCTCCAAGGATACCCACAGCCCTCCTTGGCCGGAAGGCGCAAAAGAGAGGGAAAACACGCCGAAGGCAACAACCAGAAAGATACCTGCAAGGGAACCGCCAAGGGCCGGAAGCCAGCGCTTCCGAAGCGCATGGGGGTGCCGCACACGGAGAATCCCTTCCACACAAAGGCAGGACAAGCCAGCCAGCAGGCCGCCGAGCCCATACGCACCGATCACCGAGGCCAGCTGGATGACGGGCGTCCACGGCGTGAAGGCCGAGGCCAGCGTAATCCAAGGGAAACCGGTGAAGAACCAGCCCCGGAAGCATTCCATAAGATACCAGCCGAGCCCGAGCGCCACACCCTTCCGCCATGCCGGTTCCCCCCTCAGGGCATGGGCCAGCGCGGCGAACAGGCCTCCGTACAGGCCGATATACGCGCCCATGAGCAGCGGGCAGGGTGCGGCGAGCGCCCACGGCAGTCCCCCGAAGTCGTGAACCGGGATGGCCAGCCAGTAGAGGCAGGCCGAGGCCCCCGCCAGACCGCAGAGCCAACCGAGCCGGAAAGCGTGTTTCCAGCTTGTGGAACCTGTCCCAAGCAGGAACAGGGAGGCCGGATACAGGAGCGCCGCAGCCGGAAAAGACGCCACGGGATTGGGCATACCGATCCAGAGCCCCGCCGCGCCGCAAAAAATCCACCAGAGCATATTCATGAGAAAAACAAGCCGAAAGCGCCTTCAAAAGTCAAGAGAAAAGACGAAAGGGGTGTCCGGAAAAAGCAATCGTGCCACGATGCTTCAAAAGGTGTGACCTTCAAATGTTCCCAACTACCTGTGAAAACATTCCTTAATAAACTGTTTAACCAACCAGTTGTGCTATTTCTTCCTTGACGCCCCATTGCTTTTGAGCCATGAAAATAAATCGGATGGAGGGGGGATTTTTTCATGTCCGGACCGCTTTTGACGAGTTTGCGGCTGACCTTTTTTCCCTTCTCGACATCCGTGTATTTTCGGGTCCGACCGTGCCCGGGGCGCGAATCCCGCCGGCCGATCCCGCTTTTGTACGGTCCTGAGCGCTCAGGAAACCAAAGACTCCCGGAGGGGGGTCGCGTTCGGGTCAACCCCGCAAGTCAAGTGAGGCGTCCATGTTGCAATTGCTCCTCTTCGGCTGCATCGTTTTTCCGCTGATCGCGGCTGTCGCTGTAGCCCTGGACAAAGAAGGAACCCTGCGCCGCCGCATCGTGTATGCCGGCACCGGGATCACAGCACTGTCCGCACTGGGCCTAGCCCTGTACGGCAGCTTCGTGCTGCCCATATCGCCGGACAGTTCCCTCCAGCCCCTGATGACCGTGCTCGATCTCGCCTTGCTCGTGTTCATCCTGTACGTGGCCGTGAATATACGCCACAGGCTGTCCATGGGTCTCGCGCTCGGCCAGCTGGCCGGTATGATCTACCTCGATTTCTTCATGCTGGAAGGCCATCAGGCCACCGCATTCCTTGCGGATCCGCTGGCCCTCGTCATGGTGCTCGTGATCTCCCTCGTCGGCGGGATCGTGTGCATTTTCGGCCTCGGCTACATGCAGGAGCATGAGGATCATCTCCGCCTCGCCAAATCCAAGCAGTCCCGCTTTTTCTTCTTCCTGCTGCTGTTCCTTGGCGCGATGAACGGCCTCGTCCTCTGCGACAGCCTCACATGGGTGTTCTTCTTCTGGGAAATCACCACCCTGTGTTCCTTCTTCCTCATCAGCCATGACGGCACCCGCGAAGCCAAGCGCAACGCGACCCGCGCCTTGTGGATGAACATGGTGGGCGGCATCGGCTTCCTCGCCGCCATGCTGTTCATGCAGAAGGCCATCGGCACCCTGTCCATCCAGGCCATGCTGGCCCAGTCCGTGGTCATGCATTCCACGGCCGCCATGCTGCCCATCGCCTTCCTCTGCTTCGCCGCGTTCACCAAATCCGCGCAGCTTCCCTTCCAGAGCTGGCTGTGCGGCGCCATGGTCGCCCCTACGCCCGTTTCCGCCCTGCTGCACTCCTCCACGATGGTCAAGGCCGGCGTCTACCTTGTGCTGCGCCTCTCTCCGGCCTTCGCCGGGACCATGCTCGCGGGCATCGTTTCCCTGACCGGCGCCTTCACCTTCGTGGCCGCTTCCGCCCTGGCCTGCGGCCAGAGCAACGGCAAGAAGATCCTCGCCTACTCCACCATCGCCAACCTCGGGCTCATCATCGCGTGCGCCGGCATGGCGACCCCGGCGGCCATCACCGCCGCCATCCTGCTCATCATCTTCCACGCGGTTTCCAAGGGCCTCCTCTTCCTCTGCGTGGGCACCATCGAACAGCACATCGGCTCGCGTGACATCGAATCCATGCGCGGCCTGTACAAGATCATGCCCCGCGTGGCGGTCATCACGCTGTTCGGCATCGTGACCATGATGCTGCCGCCCTTCGGCGCGCTGCTCGCCAAGTGGATCGCCATCGAAGCGTCCGCCTCGGCCCCGGCCTTCATGCCCGTGCTCGTGGTGCTCATCGCCTTCGGCAGCGCCCTCACCGTGCTGTTCTGGGCCCGCTGGGCCGGCCTGCTCCTCGGCAGCGACCCGCTGAGCGACAAGCGCCCCGTCCCCGAGCACCTCGACGGCACCATGAGCTTCGCCCTGCGCACGCTCCTCTACGGCGCCATCGCCCTCTCCCTCTTCGTGCCGTGGATCTTCAGCGGCATCGAACAGAGCATCGCCTCGCTGTTCGGGGTTGAGGGCATGTTCGCTTCCGACTGGGGCATCCTGACCAACGGCAGGGGGCTGTTCGCCGTCTATCCCATGTTCTTCCTGCTCGCGCTCGGCATGTGGTATGCCCTGCGCCAGTCCAAAAAGGCCGAACGGGGACCCTGCGCGCTGCCTTACCTCTCCGGCATCCAGTATGTGCAGGACGGCAAGGTGGGTTTCAACGGCCCGCTGAACACCTTTGTGGAACCGAAGTCGTCCAACTATTATATGGAAGCCTGGTTCGGTGAACAGACGCTCACCGGCAGGATCAACACCATCGCCATTGTCCTCATGGTGGTCATGTTGGGAGGTCTGCTCTAATGCTGAAGCTCATTTTCGCCCTCATCGCAGTCGCTGTAGCCGTTCCCGCGGGCGGACTTCTCGCCGGGGTGGACAGACGCCTGACGGCCCGTCTCCAGTCCAGGCAGGGGCCGCCGCTGCTCCAGCCCTTCTACGACGTCCTGAAGCTTTTCGGGAAAGCCCCTTGCGTGACCAACCCGTGGCTCATCTTCTCGTCCTACGTCTGTCTCATGGCTTCGGCCATTGCCCTGCTCATGTTCTTCATGCAGGGCGACATGCTGCTGCTGTTCTTCGTCATGACGGTCGGCGCGGTGTTCAAGGTGGCCGGCGCGCTTTCCGCCGACTCGCCCTACAGCAACGTGGGCGCGCAGCGCGAACTGCTCCAGATGCTCGCCTACGAGCCGCTGGTCATCCTCACCTTCGTGGGCATGTCCGCCGCCACCGGCAGCTTCATGATCTCCGACATCTACGCGCTCGACGTGCCGCTGCTGCCGCACCTGCCGTTCCTGTTCATCGCGCTCGGCTACGCGCTGACCATCAAGCTCGCCAAGTCGCCCTTCGACATCGCCTCCTGTCACCACGGGCATCAGGAAATCGTGCGCGGCGTGCTGACCGACTATTCCGGCCCCCAGCTCGCGCTGCTCGAAATCTCCCACTGGCTCGACGTCATCCTGCTGCTCGGCCTGTGCTCCCTGTTCTGGCACACCAGCATCACGGGCATGGTCGTCCTGCTCGTGCTGACCTACGCGCTCGAAATCGTCGTCGACAACGTCTGCGCGCGTATGACGTGGGGCTGGATGCTCAAGCATGCCTTCGGCATCACGCTGGGCCTGGCCATCTTCAACATCCTCTGGCTCTACGTCCGCTAGAACCGAAGCCCAGACTATCGGGGGTACCCCATGAATTTTTCGGCATTGCATGAAAAACTGAATCAATACATCAACAAGGGACGTCTGAAGTCCCCTTGGGTAGTCCATTACGACTGCGGTTCCTGCAACGGGTGCGACATTGAAGTGCTGGCCTGCCTCACGCCCGTCTTCGACGTCGAACGCTTCGGCATCGTGAACATCGGCGATCCCAAGCACGCCGACGTGCTGCTCGTCACCGGCACCGTGAACCAGCGCAACAAGGACGTCCTCAAAAACCTTTACGACCAGATGCCCGAACCCAAGGCCGTCATCGCCATCGGCGCCTGCGCCTGCACGGGCGGCGTGTTTCAGGACTGCTACAACGTCGTGGGCGGCGTGGACCATGTGATCCCCGTGGACGTCTACGTGCCCGGCTGCGCGGCCAAGCCCGAAGCCATCATCGACGGCGTTGTGCTCGCTCTTGAAGTGGTCAAGGGCAAACTCGGACTGCGGGACATGCCCCAGACGACCATTTTTGAATAAATCGACGACGCGCGGCCCCGTGCCGCGCTCCGGAGGAACATATGCCCCCATCAGTTGCTCGCCTCGAAGCCGAGCCGATCACGCTTGAAACGGTCCGCGCCGTGGCCAAGGCCAATTTCGACGCCGGGTACCGTTTCGTGACCCTGTCCGTGCACAACCTCGGCGACGGCAATCTCGATATCATTTACCACTACGACAAAAACCTGAACATGCGCCATTACCGCCTCACCGTCCCGCTGGGGCAGGCGGTGCCGAGCATTTCGGACATCTATTTCTGCGCCCTGCTCGTGGAAAACGAAAGCCGCGACCAGTACGGCATCACGTGGGACGGGCTGATCCTCGATTTCCAGGGCAGCCTCTATCTGGAAAAGGACACGCCGCCGCCGCTTCTCCGTGGCCCTTCCTGCACCCTTTCCACCGTCACCAAAAAGTAGGGAGCGCGTCATGTCCCGTACGATCATTCCTTTCGGACCGCAGCATCCGGTTTTGCCGGAACCGATCCATCTCCAGCTTGTCATGGACAACGAAACCGTGGTCGAAGCCCTGCCCAAGCTCGGCTACGTCCACCGCGGACTTGAAACGCTCACCACGCTCCGCGACTACAACCAGATGATCTATATCGTGGAACGCGTCTGCGGCATCTGCTCCTGCATCCACGCCCTGTGCTTCTGCCGCGCCATCGAGCACCTCATGGACGTCGAAGTGCCGCGCCGCGCCGCCTACCTGCGCATCATCTGGTCGGAACTCCACAGAATGCACAGCCATCTGCTGTGGCTCGGCCTTTTCGCGGATGCCCTCGGCTTCGAAAGCCTGTTCATGCAGTTCTGGAAAATCCGCGAACGCATCATGGACATCAACGAAGCCACGGCGGGCAACCGCGTCATCATCTCCACCAACATCGTCGGCGGCGTGCGCAAGGATCTCTCCCGTGAGCACCAGCGCTGGATCCTCGACGAAATGGATACCCTTGAAGCCGAAATGCGCCGCCTCGAAAAGGTGACCATGGAAGACTACACCGTCAAAAAGCGTACGGTGGGCATCGGCGTGATGACCGCTCAGGAAGCCATCCAGCTCGGCGCCGCCGGGCCGACCCTGCGCGGCAGCGGCGTGGCTCAGGACGTGCGCCAGACGGAATACGAAGCCTTCGCGGAACTCGGGTTCACGCCCGTGTCCGTCCTCGACGGCGACTGCTGGGCCCGTACCAAGGTCCGCTTCCTCGAAGTGCTCCAGTCCATGGAAATCGTCCGCCAGGCCATCAGCCACCTGCCCGACACGGAAATCAACGTGAAGGTCAAGGGCAACCCCTCCGGCGAAGTCATTTCCCGCGTCGAACAGCCCCGCGGCGAGTGCATGTACTATGTCAAGGGCAACGGTTCCAAGTATCTCGACCGCGTACGCATCCGCACCCCCACATTCGCCAACATTCCGCCCCTGCTCCATATGGTGAAGGGAATCCAGCTTGCCGACGTTCCCGTCGTCGTGCTTTCCATCGACCCCTGCATCAGCTGCACCGAACGGTAGGAGGAACTCGTCATGCTCATGATCAACACCATACTCCGCAACTTCCTCAAGCGCCCCGCGACGCGGAAGTACCCGATGGTGAAACGCGACCCCTTCTCCAACTACCGGGGCCGTCTCATCAACAACGTGGAATCCTGCATCTTCTGCCGCATGTGCTCGACCAAGTGCCCGGCGCAGTGCATTTCCACGGACCCGAAGGAAGCTTTCTGGGGATATGATCCCTTCTCCTGCGTCTATTGCGGCATCTGCGTGGAAGTCTGCCCGACCAAGAGCCTCTTCATGCTCTCGACCCACCGCTCGCCGGTCCCCACCAAGTTCGTCGTGTACCACAAGGGTACCGCCCGCGTGGCGAAGCCGCGTCTGGCCTCC
>OHAN01001367.1_pt1 | contig 20033 bp, 19 predicted proteins | sample 1577121 | NCBI WGS metagenome assembly OHAN01 (sample SAMEA3541554, study PRJEB24748) | human gut metagenome | biome: human gut; feature: human-associated habitat; material: faeces | place: China | collected 2012 | reverse complement strand
GCGCTGCCCGATTGCAAATGAAATTGTGTACTTAAAAGCTTACTTAGAAGCCTCAGTCAGCAGTACGCCGAACTTTTCAGCAACCAGAGATGCACCGCCGATCAGACCGCCGTCGATGTTTTCCTTTGCCAGCAGTTCTGCGCAGTTCTTTTCGTTCATAGAACCGCCGTACTGGATGGTCATGCCGTCTGCAATTGCCTTGTCATACAGAGATGCAACAGTTGCACGGATAAATGCGCAAACTTCTTCAGCCTGTTCTGCGGTAGCAGTTTTGCCAGTACCGATAGCCCATACCGGCTCGTAAGCGATTACGATGTTCTTTACCTGGTCAGCAGTCAGACCGTGCAGAGCAACCTTAACCTGCTTTGCAACAACTTCTTCTGTGATGCCCAGTTCCCGTTCAGCCAGTGTTTCGCCAACGCACAGGATAACAGTCATACCAGCCTCAATTGCAGCTGTGGTACGCTTGTTTACAGTTTCATCGGTTTCGCCGAAGTACTGTCTGCGCTCAGAGTGACCAACGATAACATACTTTACGCCCATCTCAGTCAGCATATCAGCAGAGATCTCGCCGGTAAATGCGCCGTTCTTTTCGAAGTGAACGTTTTCTGCGCCGACTTCAATGTTGGTGCCTTCGGTCAGAGACAGAGCAGTTTCCAGGTTTGTGAACGGTACGCAGATGATTACGCCGCAGGTCTTGTCTGCTGCGATCGGCTTCAGAGCGTTAATCAGCTCAGCAGCCTCTTTGCGGTTCTTGTTCATCTTCCAGTTGCCGGCAATAATTGCCTTTCTCAGTGCCTTGTTCATGACAAATTCCTCTTTTCTCTTATTCGGATGCCTCAGCATCCGTAATATAATCTCCCTCTTCGTGGGATTCTTTATTGTTGCTTCCGTTATGACTGCCGATCACGATGCCTTTGGAGAAAGGCATACAGAGCATTCCGATTGCCAGACCACAGAATGCACCCAGTGCAAATGCGGCTGCCGGATTCAGAAATGCACTTTTTACAGTATCCTGCAATTCACACTTTTTCATGAGAATCATCCTTTCTCAAGACAACACAAACGGAGGATGGCTGCCGAAACAGTATTCCCCTGTCTGTTCAGAAATCAGTTCTTATCCGCAATTGCAGCAACACCCGGCAGAACCTTGCCTTCCAGGTATTCCAGAGAAGCGCCGCCGCCGGTAGAGATGTGGCTCATCTTATCAGCAAAGCCCAGCTGCATAACAGCTGCTGCAGAGTCGCCGCCGCCGATGATGGTGGTTGCATCGGTATCTGCCAGAGCCTGTGCTACAGCAACAGTACCCTTGCTCAGAACCGGGTTCTCGAATACGCCCATCGGTCCGTTCCATACAACGGTCTTTGCGGTCTTAACAGCATCTGCAAACAGAGCCTGTGTCTTTTCGCCGATATCCAGACCCATTCTGTCTGCCGGGATCTTGTTGGAATCATAGGTGACAACTTCGATCTCAGCGTCGATCGGGTTCGGGAACTCAGCAGCAGTTACAGTATCAACCGGCAGCAGCAGAGTCTTACCGTTTGCCTTTGCCTTTTCCAGCATTTCCTTGCAGTAGTCGATCTTGGTGTCGTCTACCAGAGAAGTACCAACTTCATAGCCCTGTGCCTTCAGGAAGGTGTAAGCCATGCCGCCGCCGATAATCAGTGTATCGCACTTTTCCAGCAGGTTGGAGATAACATTCAGCTTATCTGCAACCTTTGCGCCGCCCAGGATTGCAACAAACGGACGAACCGGGTTTTCAACAGCGTTGCCCAGGAACTTGATCTCCTTCTGCATCAGATAGCCAACAGCAGTTTCCTTTACGAATTCGGTTACGCCGACAGTAGAGCAGTGTGCTCTGTGAGCGCTGCCGAAAGCATCCATTACGAATGCGTCTGCGATAGATGCCAGATCCTTGCTGAAGGATTCGATGTTCTTGGTCTCTTCCTTGCGGAAACGAGTGTTCTCCAGAACGATGATCTCGCCGTTCTGCATCTTGTCTACAGCAGCCTTTACGGTATCATCTACAACAACATCAGACGGAACGAAGGTGACCTTTGCGGAAACCAGTTCGCCCAGACGAGCAGCAGCAGCCTTCAGAGAGAACTTTTCTTCCGGACCATTCTTCGGCTTGCCCAGGTGAGAGCAAAGAATAACCTTTGCGCCTTCAGAAGTCAGCTTGTTGATGGTCGGCAGTGCAGCCTGGATACGGTTGTCGTTTGTGATAACGCCGTCCTTCATGGGTACGTTGAAGTCCACACGAACCAGAACACGCTTGCCGGTTACTTTCAGATCGTCTACAGATACTTTGTTTAACTCTGCCATTTGTTTGACATCCTTTCTGAGATAGGCTGCATCGCTAAAAAAGGTTACGATGCCACCTTAAAATTAACAGATTTTCTGAAATGCCGGTTGGTGCATTTCATACAGTTTTATTATACACCATTTCACAAAATTTTGCAAGCTTTTCCGCAAGATTTTCCGAAAAGTCCAAAATTGCCTGTGGGAAAATATATTTTTTTTAGAAATCCGCCAGTTTTGTCGCTTTACCGGTTCTCCAGGTATGGTTTCAGATATTGCCCGGTGTAAGACTGCGGACAGTCTGCCACCTGTTCCGGTGTGCCGCTGACAACGACAGTGCCGCCTCGGTCTCCACCCTCCGGACCAAGGTCGATGATCCAGTCTGCCACTTTAATAACATTGAGATTGTGTTCGATGACTACTACGGTGTTGCCGGTGTCGGTCAGACGCTGCAAAACCTCTATGAGACGGTGGACGTCTGCGGTGTGCAGACCTGTGGTCGGTTCGTCCAGGATATAGATGGTTTTCCCGGTAGGACGCTTGGAAAGCTCTGTCGCCAGCTTGACACGCTGTGCCTCGCCGCCGGAAAGCGTCGTGGCTGGCTGTCCGATTTTCAGATATCCCAGACCAACCTCCTGGAGGGTTTTCAGCTTTCGGGCAATTTTCGGGTGGTTTTCAAAGAAAACAACGCCTTCGTCTACCGTCATCTCCAGAACGTCAAAGATGGATTTTCCCTTGTATTCCACTGCAAGCGTTTCACGGTTATAGCGTTTTCCCTTGCAGACTTCGCAGGGAACGTAAACATCCGGCAGGAAGTGCATTTCAATGCGCAGGATGCCGTCACCCTGGCACGCCTCACATCTGCCGCCTTTCACATTAAAGGAGAACCGTCCGGCAGTGTATCCCTTTGCCTTTGCATCGTTTGTCTTTGCGAAAAGGTCACGGATGTCTGTGAAAACGCCGGTATATGTTGCCGGGTTGGAACGGGGTGTTCTGCCGATAGGAGACTGGTCGATGTCGATCACCTTATCCAGGAATTCCGTCCCGTCCATGCCGTCAAAATCCCCGTGGCGTGTTCTGGCACGGTTCAGCTTGGCTGCCAGGTATTTGTACAAAATCTCATTGACCAGCGAGGACTTGCCGGAACCGGAAACGCCTGTGACACAGGTGAAAACACCCAGCGGAATGGTGACATCAATATTTTTCAGATTGTGTTCTCTTGCTCCGTGAATGGTCAGATAATTTCCGTTTCCGGTGCGGCGTTCCAGCGGCAGCGGAATTTTCCGCTCACCGCTGAGGTACTGCCCGGTAATGGATTTCTTGCAGGCAAGCAAGCCTTTGACATCTCCGGAATAGACAACGTTTCCGCCGTGAATGCCTGCTCCCGGACCAATGTCCACAACATAGTCTGCTGCAAGGATCGTATCATCATCATGTTCTACAACAATGAGCGTATTGCCCAGGTCACGCAGCCGCTTTAGGGTGGCGATCAGCTTGTCGTTGTCTCTCTGATGCAGACCAATACTCGGTTCGTCCAAGATATAGAGAACGCCCATCAGATAGGAGCCGATCTGCGTCGCCAGACGAATACGCTGGCTTTCACCGCCGGAAAGCGTGCCGGCATTTCGTGACAGTGTCAGATATTCCAGACCAACATTGTTGAGAAATCCCAGACGCTCCTTGATCTCCTTGACGATTCTTGCGGCAATGAACTGTTCCCGTTCAGACAGTTCCAGTTCGTCGAAGAATGCGAGAGCCTTTGTGACGGACAGTTCTGTCAGCTCGATGATGTTTTTTCCGCCTACGGTAACTGCCAGGACTTCTGGCTTCAGACGTTTTCCATGGCAGACCGGACACGCTACATCGCTCATTACTGCGCTGATCTCGTCTTTTGCCCACTCGCCGCCTTCTGCAAAGCGCCGTTTCAGATTCGGGATCACGCCTTCAAACGGCGCACGGAATCCCTCACTTCTGCCGCCGGTTGTGATACGGTGCAGAAACAGCGGTTCTTCCTTTGTGCCATACAGGAACAGATCCAGCTGCTCTTTCGTCAGTTCTTTTACCGGAACATCCAGCGGAATATGATGTTTCTCTGAGATTGCCTGGTAGTACATCATTGCAATAGAGGAATCATCCAGGCTGTTCCAACCGACTGCTTTGATTGCACCCTGGAGAATGCTAAGGTCACGATTCGGGACGACCAGTTTCGGGTCGATTTCCTGGAATACGCCGAGACCTGTACAGTGCGGGCAGGCACCGAACGGATTATTGAACGAAAACATTCGGGGGGTCAGTTCCTCTACGGAAATACCGTGTTCCGGGCAGGCATAGCTCTGGGAGAAAAGCATCTCTTCCCCGCCGATGACATCCACAACCACTAGTCCTCCGGTCAGTCCCAGAACGGTTTCCAGGCTGTCTGTCAGTCTGGTGCGGATCGAAGGCTTTACCACCAGGCGGTCTACGATGATCTCAATGGTATGCTTTTTGTTTTTGTCCAGTGTGATCTGCTCGGACAGATCGTATTGATTGCCGTCCACACGAACACGGACATAACCGGATTTTTTTGCGTTTTCCAGTGTTTTTAAGTGCTGTCCTTTTTTACCACGGACGATCGGTGCAAGCAGCTGAATGCGAGTTCCCTCTTCCAGTGCCATAATGCGGTCAACAATTTCATCTACGGACTGTTGCTTGATCTCTCTGCCGCAGACAGGACAATGGGGTATGCCGATTCTGGCATAGAGCAAACGCAGATAGTCATAGATCTCTGTGACAGTTCCCACGGTGGAACGAGGGTTTTTGGATGTGGTTTTCTGGTCAATGGAAATCGCCGGGGACAAGCCCTCAATGCTGTCCACATCCGGCTTTTCCATCTGTCCCAGGAACTGACGTGCGTAGGACGACAGGCTCTCCATATAGCGGCGCTGACCGTCTGCAAAGATGGTGTCAAATGCCAGAGAAGATTTTCCGGAGCCGGAAAGCCCGGTCATAACGACCAGCTTATCTCGTGGAATATCCACATCAACATTATTTAGATTATTGGCTCTTGCGCCACGTACAATGATTTTATCCAGCATGGATTATTTTTCCTCCTCCAGTTCTTTGATCTTGTCACGCAGGTATGCAGCGTGTTCGAATTCCAGCAGCTTTGCAGCCTCTTTCATTTGTGCGGTCAGCTGTTCAATAAGCGCACGCTTTTCCTTGCCACGCAGCTTTTTGCCGGATGTTTTCTTTTCCACTTCTGCCTTGGAAGTGATTTCGATGACATCCCGTACATCCTTCTGAATGGTTTTCGGGATAATACCGTGTTCCTGGTTATATGCCATCTGCTTGGCACGGCGACGCTCTGTTTCTGTGATGGCACGCTCCATGGAACCTGTCACTTCATCTGCGTACATGATGACCTGTCCGTTTGCATTCCGGGCTGCACGGCCGATGGTCTGGATCATAGAGGTTTCACTGCGCAGGAACCCTTCTTTGTCTGCGTCCAGAATTGCCACCAGAGAAACTTCCGGAATGTCCAGTCCTTCACGCAGCAGGTTAATGCCTACCAGTACATCAAACTCGCCCAGGCGAAGATCCCGGATGATCTCCATACGTTCTACCGTATCAATATCATGGTGCAGATAGCGGACACGGACGCCCATGCGTTCCAGATAGGCGGTCAGATCTTCCGCCATTTTCTTTGTCAGTGTGGTGACGAGAACACGTTCGTTTTTTTCTGCACGGATGTTGATTTCTGAGAAAAGATCTTCGATCTGACCGTCCACCGGACGCACTGTAATCAGAGGATCCAGCAGCCCCGTCGGACGAATCACCTGCTCTACCGTTTGTACGGAGTGTTCTTTCTCAAACGATCCTGGTGTAGCACTGACGTAGATTGCCTGGTTTACATGACTGTAAAATTCTTCAAAGTTCAGCGGTCGGTTGTCGAATGCGCTGGGCAGACGGAATCCGTAGTCCACCAGGGTCTGTTTTCTGGCACGGTCTCCGGCATACATGGCACGTACTTGCGGCAGTGTGACATGGCTTTCATCGACGATCAAGAGAAAGTCTTCCGGGAAGTGATCCAGCAGAGTGTACGGCACACTCCCCGGCGGTCTGCCGGCGAGAATACGGGAATAGTTCTCAATGCCGCTGCAAAAGCCGATCTCTTCCAGCATCTCCATGTCGTACTGTGTCCGCTGCTGAATACGCTGTGCCTCAATCAGCTTGTGATGATCGGTGAACCATGCCACTCGTTCCAGCATCTCCCGGCGAATCTCCGTGACGGCTTTGGTGACTTTTTCGCTGCCTACCACATAGTGAGATGCCGGCAAAATCGCCGCATACTGCATGATGGCAGTAACCTCACCGGATACTACGTTGATCTCGCAAATGCGGTCGATCTCATCTCCGAAGTATTCTACCCGGATTGCCTTATCTGTGGAGGATGCCGGAAAGATCTCCACCACATCGCCACGCACCCGAAACTTGTTTCGGACAAAGTTGATGTCGTTTCTCTCATACTGAATCGCTACCAGTTCGTCGATTAGCTGATCTCTGGGCTTTTCCATGCCGGGACGGATGGAGACCATCATAGAGCGGTACTCTTCCGGGCTGCCCAGAGAGTAGATACAGGAAACGCTTGCCACAATGATAACATCTTTTCGCTCTGCCAGCGCAGCCGTTGCGCTGTGACGCATTTTGTCGATCTCATCGTTAATGGATGAGTCTTTCTCAATGTAGCTGTCTGTGCTGGGAATATACGCCTCCGGCTGATAATAGTCGTAATATGAGACGAAATACTCGACAGCGTTGTTCGGGAAGAATTCCCGAAACTCCGAACAGAGCTGTGCTGCCAGTATCTTATTGTGTGCCAGCACCAGAGTAGGCTTGTTCACCTGTGCAATGACATTGGCAACGGTATATGTTTTTCCGGAGCCGGTAACGCCCAAAAGCGTCTGTTCGTGATCGCCGTCTTTTATCCCCTGCACTAGTTTTGCAATTGCCTCCGGCTGGTCGCCGGTTGGTTCGAACGGTGCGTGCAGTTCAAAATGATCCATGGAATCCCTCCTTATATTTCACTCCACCCCATGACCTGCCGCATGGAGATGGTTTCGCCAGATTTTCCCAGCACGATGTGATCCAACAGCTGGATCTGCATACTGTCCAGCACACGCCGCAGCTGCTGGGTGGCGAACAGGTCCGCATCGGAAAAGCAGGCTTTTCCCTGGGGATGATTGTGCGCCAGAACAATACGGCTGCTGCGCATCCGGATAGCGCATTCCACAATGCGGTGGGTGTCCAGTATGGTACTCTGCGCTGTCCCGGCAGAGATCGTTTCACAGTGGAGCAGGTGCAAATGCGCATCCAGACAGAGCAAAAGTGCTTTTTCTTCCACTGCATCGGACAGCTTTGCCGCTATGTAGGCGCTCAGCTTTTCTGTGGTGTTCAGTGCAGCGTGTTCCCGGAGCTTATCCAGCTGGTACTGCTGAAAAAGTTCGGGCAGCAGTTTCAGAAACACCGCTGCATTTTCGCTGATTCCCTTGACGTGTTTCAAATCCTGGATGTCTGCGTCCAGCACACCGGACAGGGAGTGGAATGTGTCTATCAGATCGTGAGCGATCGGATTGGTGTCTACTCTCGGCAGAGCGTAGAACAGCAGCAGTTCCAGTATTTCATGCGGCTGAAAGCCTTCCAGTCCGCTCTTCTGGAATCGAGTACGCATTCTCTCCCGATGACCGTAGTGTTTATGCTTTGGCTTTGGAACAGCGGACAGTTCTGAAGTACTCTGCTTGTCCGCAGCTGCATTCGGGTGATGCTGTCCCTTTTTTGACTGTTCCATGAGATGACCTCCGATCTGCCGAAAGAAAAGCTTTTCTTTTCGATGAAAATATGATATAATAGCAATATCAGTGTTAGTCTGATTTTCGGCTGCACGTTATAATTTACGAAAGGAATGCTGCACGGTGCAGCAAATTGAAAATATGAAAGAATTTTGCATTCAGGAAAATGACAGCGACCAGCGTCTGGATCGCTTTTTGCAGAAAACCCTGCCGGAATTGCCGAAGAGTCTCTGCTACAAGTGGATTCGCACAAAGCATATCAAGGTGAACCGGAAACGCTGTACACCGGATCAGCGTCTGGTGACTGGTGATGTAGTGACGCTGTTTGTCAGCGACTCATACTTTACAATCAAGACAGAGGAAGAACGTAGCGGCATACCGGAATTTATGCAGGCACCGGATCAGCTGGACATCCTCTATGAGGATGCGCAGATCTTGATGGTAAACAAGCCGGTCGGGCTTGTGGTACACTGTGACAGCCGCCAGATCCCGGATACGCTGGTCAACCGTGTTCTCCATTATCTTTACCGAACCGGCGCCTATCATCCGGAGCAGGAGCAAAGTTTTACGCCTGCGCTCTGTAACCGCCTGGATCGAAACACCGGCGGTATTGTCATTGCTGCCAAAACAGCTGCGGCGCTTCGGGAAGTGAACCGGTTGATTCGGGAAAACAAGGTACATAAAAAGTACCTGTGTATTACAGTTGGCGTTCCCAAAGAACGAAAGGCTACGCTTTATGGGTGGCACAAGAAATCCGCCAGTCACAATACGGTCACTGTCCGTGACACGCCGGAAGAAGGATTTCAAGAGATCATCACCGCATATGAAGTACTGGCATTCAATGAGCGCCATGCGCTGCTGTCGGTGGATCTGATTACAGGCAGAACGCACCAGATTCGTGCGCACCTTGCTCACATTCATGCGCCGATTCTGGGCGACACCAAATACGGAAATATGCGGGAAAACCGTGCGCTGCACTGCAAGCACCAGCTGTTGTGGGCGTATCAGCTGCAATTAGAAACCGACAGCGATTCCTGTCTCGCAAACCTAAACGGCTTGACGGTCCAGACACCGCTGCCGGCATTCGTCACAAAAGAGTTTCCGCAGGTAAAACTGCACTGAAACGTCATTCGATTTTGAAATCAAGGCAGCTGCAGGTGATGCAGTTGCCTTGATTTTTTAGCAGTTGCTTTTGAAAATTTATGCGTTCAGCATCTTGGTTACGATTTCCTTAACAATGCCCGGGTTTGCCTTGCCCTTGGATGCTTTCATGCACTGACCAACCAGATAGCCCAGCGCATTGGTCTTACCGTTTTTATAGTCGGTAACCGACTTTTCGTTCTGCGCCAGAACATCCTTTGCCAGCTGTTCCAGGAAACCGGTATCGGAATTCTGTTTCATGCCCTTTTCTTCGATGATCGCAATGGGATCCTTGTCCTCTTCTACAATTACAGCAAAGACCTTCTTTGCAGATGCGTTGGAGATGACGCCCTTTTCCACCTGTTCGATCAGAGCGGTCAGATGTTCCGGTGTCAGAGCAGTTTCTTCAATGGTCTTTCCGGTTTCGTTGGTGTATTTCGCAATGTCTGCCAGAATCCAGTTGCTGATGCTCTTCGGCTTGCAGTTGCCCAGTGCAACGCACGCATCAAACAGCTTGGAACGGGAGATGTCTTCTGCAATCAGAGAGGCATCTGTCTGAGACAGTCCGAAGTCAAAGACATAACGCTGCAGCTTGACATTCGGCAGTTCCGGAATGCTGTCTTTCAGTGCCTGGATCTTTTCTTCCGGCACAACGATCGTCAGAAGATCCGGTTCCGGGAAATAGCGGTAGTCCTGTGCATCTTCCTTGGTACGCATCAGAATGCTCATACCCTTGGCATCGTCCCAGCGGCGGGTTTCCTGTGCAATGGTGCCGCCTGCCTCCAGAATTTCGATCTGGCGCTTTGCCTCATATTCAATGCCACGAACGGCTGCGCTAAAGCTGTTGACGTTCTTCATTTCGCAGCGAGTGCCGAACTCGGTTGCACCCTTTTCACGAACGGAAACGTTAACGTCGCAGCGGATAGAACCTTCCTGCATTTTACAGTCAGAGATGTTCAGATACTGGAGAATGGATTTGATGGTCTCCAGGTATGCCTTTGCCTCGGCGCTGCTGCGGATATCCGGCTCAGAGACAATTTCGATCAGCGGAACGCCGCAGCGGTTCAGATCGACCAGGGAGCCGGAGAACGACTCGTCGTGCAGCAGTTTGCCTGCGTCCTCTTCGATATGGATACGGGTCACGCCGATGCGTTTCATTTTGCCGTCAACCATGACATCCAGATAGCCTTTGCCGCAAAGCGGTACTTCTGCCTGAGAGATCTGGTATGCCTTCGGCAGGTCCGGATAGAAGTAGTTTTTTCGGTCCTGTTTGCACACGCCGTTGATCTGGCAGTGCATTGCGTGTCCCATCTTGATCGCATACTCCACAACCTTTTCATTCAGGGTCGGAAGTGTTCCCGGCATACCCATGCAGACCGGGCAGACCTGGCTGTTGACTTCCAGACCGAACGCATTGCGGCAGTTACAGTAAATTTTGGATTTTGTATTCAATTCAGCGTGGACTTCCAGTCCAACGACCATTTCATAATCTTTCATCTGTTTCGTCCTCCTGCTTAAAGGGTTTCTGCAATGGCGTGAAAACCGCCGACCAGCTGTTCATAACCATATGCGGCGTTCAGAATTGTCTGTTCTGCAAACTTGTTGCCGATCAGCTGCATACCTAGCGGCAGACCGGACGCAGACTTTCCGCATGGAACGCTGACAGCCGGCAGACCGGCAATGTTTACGGTAACGGTGCAGACATCGCTGTAGTACATTTTCAGCGGATCGCCAATATTTTCGCCGATCTTAAATGCAGCAGACGGTGCGGTCGGGGTCAGAATCACATCGCAGTCCTGGAATGCGGCAGCGAATTCCTGTCCGATGCGGCGCTGTACCAGCTTTGCCTTTTTATAATAAGCATCATAGAAACCGGAACTCAGCACAAATGTACCCAGCATGATGCGGCGCTTGACCTCATCGCCGAAACCTTCACTTCTGGTTTTCTCGTACATATCGGTCAGACCATCGTAATTTTTAGCACGGAAACCGTACTTCACGCCGTCGAAACGAGCCAGGTTGGAGGATGCCTCAGCAGATGCGATGATGTAGTAGGTGTTGATCGCATATTCTGTGCTGGGCAGTGAGATATTCTTGATGACTGCGCCGTTCTGTTCCAGCAGCTTGATGGCAGCAAATACCGCATCCTTGACTTCTGCGTCAATGCCCTCGCCGAAGTATTCCTTCGGGACACCGATGCGCAGACCCTGGACACTGCCGTTCAGATTCTCATACAGGTTGGCATAATTCCGGTAAGCGGAAGTGGCATCCATGTTGTCGTGTCCCTGGATCAGGCTCTGGAGCAGTGCCACATCCTTGACAGACTTACCGAACGGACCGATTTGATCCAGAGAGGATGCAAATGCGACCAGACCGTAACGGGATACGCTGCCGTATGTGGGTTTCAGACCAACTACGCCGCACAGAGATGCCGGCTGACGGATAGATCCGCCGGTATCGGAACCCAGGGTGAGAATCGCCTCACCTGCTGCAACAGCTGCTGCGCTGCCGCCGGAAGAACCGCCGGGAACACAGTCCAGGTTATGCGGATTGTGCGTAGTGTGGAAATAAGAAGTCTCGGTAGAAGAACCCATGGCGAACTCGTCCATGTTCATTTTACCGGTGATAACCATGCCAGCTTTGCGAACCGGCTGCATAACCGTTGCATCAAAGGGAGGAACATAGTTTTCCAGCATTTTGGAGGAACAGGTCGTGCGGATGCCCTTTGTGGAAATGTTGTCCTTGATGCCGATGGGGATGCCTGCCAGCGGATGCAGTTCCTCGCCGGCTGCACGGGCATTGTCCACAGCCTCTGCCTGTTCCAGGCAATCCTCGCAGCGTGTCACATAAGCGCCTACCGCAGATTCCTTGGCGTCGATTCTGTCCAGGACATCCTTTGTCAGTTCAACCGCACTGCACTCTTTGTTTTGTAGCATTGCAGACAGTTCTGCCGCATTTTTTTCAAACAGCTTCATTTGTGTATTTCCTCCTTATTCTACCGTTTTCGGAACGACAAGACAGCCGGACTGTACTTCCGGTGCGTTTGCCAGCATCTCTTCCCGGCGGAACTTGTGTTCCACAGCCACGTCCTCACGCAGTTTCATGGGATGCGCTGCGTCCAGCGTCAGTTCATCTTCCACGTCCGGCAGACGGTCTACCATGTCGACGATGGCAGCCATATCTTTTTCGAACTTGTCCATTTTCTCCGGCTCGATATGAAGTCGGGAAAGTTTTGCAATGTGTGCAATATCAATTTTCATATATAAAAATCCTTTCCTTGAGAATTGCGGCGGCACAGCGTCAAAGCCATGCTGTCGGATCAATTCTCATTGATTTTTTGACGAAATTCATCTTCGCTGAGTACAGGGATACCCAGCTCATTTGCCTTGTCCAGCTTACTGCCGGCAGCCTCTCCGGCAACGACAAACGAAGTCTTTTTCGAGACGCTGCCGCTGACCTTTCCGCCGTACCGCAGGATCAGTTCTTTTGCCTCGCTGCGCTTCATGGTGGAAAGCGTTCCTGTCAGAACGAATGTCATGCCGGCAAAGCGTGTGTCCTCTACGGCTGTTCCATGATAAGTCATATTGCAGCCGGCTGCCTGTAAATGTTCGATCAGCTGGCGCATATGCGACTCTGCCAATGCAGAGACCACGCTTTCTGCCATGGTTTCTCCAAAGCCGTCGATCTCCTGGATCTCCGCAGCTGTTGCATTAAGCAGCGCATCCATGGTGGGGAAATGCTCACAGAGCAGTTTTGCCGCCCGGCTGCCGATGCCACGAATTCCCAGGGCGTAGATCAGACGATCCAGAGAGTTTTCCTTTGATGTCGCAATAGCACGAACCAGGTTCTCTGCCGATTTCTCTGCAAAGCGATCCAGTTTTGTCAGTTTTTCCGGTGTCAGTGCATACAGATCTGCCACGGAATGTACCAAATCATTTGCCTGCAGTGCCGCTAAGTTCTGCGGTCCGAGACCGTCAATGTTCATGGCGTCTTTGGACACAAAATGGATCATGCGTTTCATAAGCTGTGCCGGACAGTCTGGATTGGGACAGCGCAGCGCTGCCTCATCCGGATCACGCACTGCTGGTGTATGACAGACAGGGCATTGCTCCGGCAAGTGATACGGCTCTGCGTCGTCCAGGTGCGATTTGACACGCAGTACTTCCGGGATGATCTCCCCTGCCTTTCGGACAACGATGGTATCACCGAGCCGAATGTCACGTTCCGTGATAAAGTCCTGGTTGTGCAGTGTGGCACGGGAGACTTCTGTTCCGGCAAGCTGTACCGGATCGAAAATCGCTACCGGTGTGATGACGCCGGTTCTGCCCACGCTTAGCAGGATCTCACGAAGTGTGGTCTCTTTTTCCTCCGGCGGAAACTTAAACGCCGCTGCCCACTTCGGAACCTTTGACGTAGCGCCCATTTCTTCCCGCTGTGCAAAAGAATCCACCTTCACAACAACGCCGTCCGTGTCATAGGCATAATGCAGCTTTGCGTCTCCGATCGCTGCAATTTCTGCACGCACTTCCTCTGCGGTTTGCAGTGGCTTGCTGTGCGGAATCACCGTGGGGAATCCCAGCTTTTTGAGATATTCCAGGGATGCAATGTGGGTTTCCAGAGATGCGCCGTCTATCTGCTGGATGTTAAAGATCCAGATGTCCAGGCTGCGCTTTGCTGTAACAGCTGCGTTTTTCTGGCGCAGAGAACCGGCAGCTGCATTCCGGGGATTCTTTGCCGGCGTTTCTCCGTCCAGTTCCTGCTGTTCTACAAGTGCGGCAAAGCTTTTCCGTGGCATATAGACTTCGCCACGCACTTCCAGGAATGCCGGTGCGTCTTTCAGCTGTTTTGGAATGTTGGAAATCGTCATCAGATTGGCGGTGACATCTTCCCCCACAAAGCCGTCACCACGTGTCGAACCACGGGTGAAAATGCCATTGGTGTATTCCAAAGATACCGATAAGCCGTCAATTTTCGGCTCAACGCTGAATGCCGGATGCTCCAGTTCTTCCTGGCAGCGCTGCACAAAGGCATCCATTTCCGCATAGGAAAAAACATCCTGCAGGCTCATCATCTGTACTGCATGAGATACCTTTTCAAATGTTCGGGATGCTGTGCCGCCAACGTGCCGGGTGGGAGAATCTGCTGCTGCAAACTGCGGATATTCCCCTTCCAGGGTCTCCAGTTCCCGCATCAGCATATCATACTCATAGTCCGTTACGGTCGGTGCGTCCTGCACGTAATATTCTTCGTTATAGCGCTCCAGCAGCTGTTTCAGCTCTGCAATGCGCTGTTTTGCTGTTGTTTCGTCCATGTTTCCGTCTCCTTGTGCTGCCGTTTGGATTCTTCCACTTGGCACACATTTATATTATACCACAAAAACAGGGCATATGCTAGACCTTTTACAAATATTTCATGTTTTATTCTCTAAAATCCTGGTTTTGTGGAACTGTGTCGCTGCTGTCGAATTCCAGATAGGATTCCGGCACATTTCCCACAATGACGGTTTCGGAAAGCAGGCAGTCATATGTGGCAACAGCGGTTACCTCTGAAAATGGGATGGCTGCCCGTATCTCGGCAGTGATCTCTGCCCGGATCGTGTGGCAGGTCTGGTTGACACCTGCGGATTCCAGAGCGCTGATTAGTTTTACCGAGGCGTGACCGACAGGCAGAAGGCGAACTGAGACCTGCGGTCCGTGACCGGCAAAAAGCCACACGCCGGATGCAGTTCCGAGAGAAACGGTGAGTGACGCATCCCGGCATTGCTCCAGGTTGTGCTGCACGCTCTGATAGATCGCAGTCTGCAAATGGTTGATCTGGTTTGTTTTGGTTTCCACGGCAGTTACATTTCCGGAGTTGTCATAGGTCAGCGCCGCAAAGTCGCTGTACTGAAACTGTTCCTGCTGCAGAACCTCGGAAACGCTGTCTGCCATTAAGCCGGCGGCGAATTGTTTGGTCTCGCTTTCGCAGACTGCGCAGAGTTCCGGACGGATCAGGCGGTCTGTCCGCAGCAGCAGTGCAAGCAGGATCGCCGCAGCAGTACAAAAGATCAGCAGCGAACGCAGCCTGGCGCGCCTTTTTTGGTATACTTGTTTTCGCATTTTCCACCCTCAATGAAACAAGAAACGGACGACAATCAGCCGCCCGTTGTTACGCTTTATTCCGATGTAGGCGTATCGCCGCATTCTGTGGGTTCTCCGCAGCCGCAGGTCTTTTCCTTCGGGATAGCATCCAGCGTTCCCGGTGAGAATTCTTCCGCCGGAAAACGGATCTTGTCAAAGACAGCGCAGGGTGATTCCGTATCGGTATGGCATTCCTTGGTGGGAATGGTGTATTCGTAAGTGGGAACCAGGATGGTCACCGGACGGAATACTTCTACCACAGAGAAAAGCCCCAGCGTCATAATAACAGTACGAACCGGCGTTGTGCCGTCTGCGGCACAAACAGAACCGATGCGTGCCTCCAGTGCAATGGGTGCAACCACCTGTACTGCTGCGGTAGGAAGATTGATGGTTTCACAGCAGGCGTTGGTGTCGCCCAGCTGTTCACCGCTGCTGAAGAATGTCTGCGTGTTGCTTTCGCCGCCGTACAGGATCACGTTCTTGCTGGCGTAGGCAGTGCCGGTCAGCAGCACCGGACTGCTGCAGGCACGTTCATACGCCATAAGTTCTACCCGGAATGTGTAGGTTAAGTCGATCGAGTAGAAACCCCGGTTAAACGGAACTGGTTCGATGTTCATGCAGATGTCGGAAACACGGACACAGCGGCTTTTCACCATAGTGACATTTGCCGGCAGTTCTCCCCCGTCCATGAGGATCTGAATGTTGGAGAAACAGTCCCGGTCACTGCAGCTGTCAAATACACGGTTGACCTTGATCGGTACCGTATCTGCACAGTGTTCCGGCAGAGGATGGTATTGGCTCATAGAAAAAACCTCCTTTAACACGTTAAGGCAACGCTGCACAAAACTGTGCATAAGATGCGCTGCTTTAAGCCTATCAGCTTTCTGATAGATGCTTCTCTACAGTGTATTCGGAGGTTTTGAAAAATGTGACTGCTTTTTTAAATTTTATTCAGCTGTAGAATCGTCTGTGTACATTTCATTGAAAAAACAGCTGTACGAGCCGGTATGACACGCTGCACCAGTCTGTTTCACATTGAGCAGCAGTGTGTCATCGTCGCAGTCGCTGTAAATGGAGATGACCTTTTGCAGATGGCCGCTGGTTGCACCTTTGTTCCACAGTTCCTGACGAGAACGGCTCCAGTACCAGGTGTAACCGGTTTCCAATGTCTTACGCAGGCTTTCCTTGTTCATGTATGCCAGCATCAGAACCGTTTTTGTATCTACGTCAAATGCAATCGCCGGAATCAGTTCGCCTTTCTGAAAGTATTTATCCAGATCGTTGATGTCAATTTTGAGCATGAGTGTCTCCTCTTTCGTTTTGTTTCAGAGCGTTTTCTACAAAAGGAATGGTCAGCAGGATTTCAAGCGTCTGCACGCCGATCATCACAAGCGAGACAATATCGGCAGCTTTCCGGGACAGAAACAGGCTGCATCCTGTAAGCACCAGCATTCCAACGCCAGCAGTCAGCCACAGCTTTCCGCAATAACGATTGGCAAATAACCAGGCAGTTTCGTCTTTTGTCGAACGCATGGTGCGATAGCCGATCCAGCTGTTGATTTGTTTCGGCGTGTGATATCGCATCGCCCATCCCGCAATCACTTGGATTACCGGAATCAGAAATGTGCAGATCATCAGAAATACCATGAAACCATTTCCCCTTTGCTATCCGCCTTGGAGTTTATTTTACCGCATGGGAATGCCTTTTGCACGGCAGTCTGCCTTGACCTCCTGGACTGTCAGTTCCCGGAAGTGGAACAGAGAGGCTGCCAGTGCCGCAGAGCATCCGGTTTCCAGGAACGCATCTGCGAAGTCAGACAGTTTTCCTGCGCCGCCGCTGGCGATCACCGGAATTTGTACCGCATCGCAGACGGCTTTCAGCATAGGCAGGTCAAAACCACCACGTACGCCGTCGGTATCAATGGAGTTCAGACAGATCTCCCCTGCACCCAGCTGTTCGCACTGTTTGACCCAATCGACCAGGTCCAGCGGCATATTCACACGGCCGCCGTTGATAAATACGGTCCACTTGTTCTCGCCGACTTTTTTGGCATCTACGCCCACGCAGATGCACTGGCAGCCGAAAATGTCTGCACCATCTTTGATGAGCTGCGGATTCTGCACTGCCTGGGAATTGACAGACACTTTATCTGCACCGGCACGGAGCGTGTCACGGATATCGTCTACTGTTTTGATGCCGCCGCCAACGGTCAGCGGAACGAATACCTTTTTTGCGGTCTCCCGAACCACATCCAGCATGACACCTCTGCCCTCATAGGATGCAGTGATATCATAGAACACGATCTCGTCTGCACCCTGCTGGTTATAGGCATAGGCACATTCTACCGGGTCGCCTACATCCTTGATTCCCTCGAAGTTTACACCTTTGACAACCTTGCCATTTCGCACATCCAGGCAAGGGATGATTCGTTTTGCCAGCATATGTTACACTCCTTCCGCAAGGGCAATGGCTTCCCGCAGATCCAATGTACCCTTATAGATCGACTTGCCGCAGATCGTGCCGTACAGCCCCAGTTCCTTACAGCCACGGATATCTGCAATGGTATGCACACCGCCGCTGGCGATGATATTGCATTTGCCCTCTGTGGCATCTCGCAGGTCTTTCAGCTGTTCCAGATTAAAGCCGGAAAGCGTGCCGTCTTTTGCAATGTCGGTTACGATAAAATACTGCACACCCACTGCGATCATTTTTTTTGCCAGTGTAATGTAATCGGTGTCGGATTCTTCCAGCCAGCCCTCTGTGGCAACCATGCCGTTCTTGGCATCAATGCCCACTGCAATGTGCTGACTGCCGAACTTCTGCACGGCATCTTTCACCAGCTGCGGATTTTTCAGCGCCGCAGAACCCAGAATGACACGCTTTTCAGATAGGTGTCGATGGTTTCCAGATTTCGGATGCCGCCGCCGACTTCCACTTTCAGTCCGGTTTTTGCTGCCACATCTTCGTAGATATGCTGATTCACTGGTCTGCCCTCTTTAGCGCCGTCCAAATCTACCATGTGAATCCAGGATGCGCCGGCAGTTTCAAAACCTTTGGCAGTTTCCATGTAATCTGCTGCGACTTTTTCCACGGTGGAGAAATCGCCTTTGAACAGGCGGACGCAGTTACCGTCTTTAATATCAATTGCAGGTAAAATAATCATCCGATCAGCCCTCCAAAGTTTCGCAGGATTTGCAGCCCGACTTCGCCGCTCTTTTCCGGGTGGAACTGTGCGCCGTAGACGGTTTTGCCGTCATATACCATTGCCGGGATTTTTGCCGTGCCGTATTCTACATAGGCTGCCAGGTATTCGTCCGGCACAACTGCCTGGTAGGAATGCACGAAGTACACGTAGGACTCTTCCGGCAGGTTGCGCAGAATCGGACAGTCGTTCTGCATTTCCAACTTGTTCCAGCCCATGTGCGGAATCTTTAAGCCCTCTTTGTCCGGAATCCGGAGAATTTCTCCTTTTAACAGACCAAGGCCTGCAACGCCCGGGCTCTCTTCGCTGCGTTCAAACAGAACCTGAAGCCCGAGACAGATTCCAAGAAACGGAGTTCCTTTTTCCACGATCTCATGTATTACCGGAACAAGTCCGTACTTATTGAGATTCTCCATAGCATCGCCAAAACTTCCAACACCTGGAAGAATTACTTTATCTGCTTTCAGAAGCACCTGGGGATCTCTTGAGACGACAGTCTCCTGTCCCAGATACTGAAGTGCTTTTTCCACACTTTTTATGTTTCCTGCATCGTAGTCAATGATTCCTATCATAATAATGCTTCCTCCTGCTCTTTTGTATCTCGATATTCCTCTCTCACCTTCGATTTACATTGATTTAGTATAACGCAAAAACAGGCGGTTGCAAAGACTTTTCTCTGCTGCCGCCCGTTTTTTCGCATTATCACACTAAAGTTTCATTATTTCCGATCCAGTGTAAACCAGAATTCCACACCATTGTCAAAGTTCTGCACGCCGTATTCCTGGTTCATGCTTTCCATGATAGCTTTTACAATGGACAGACCGATACCGCTTCCACCGTATTCCCTGGTTCTCGCTTTATCAACTTTATAAAATTTATTCCAGAGATTTGGCACATCTGCCTCAGGGATCGGAGTTCCTGTGTTAAATACACTGATCTTCACACGGTTATCCTCATCCTGAAGTTTGATCTCGATCTCTTTCTCACCATCCAGATGATTCAGGGCATTGCTTACATAGTTTGTCACAACCTCTTCGATCTTAAACTCATCGGCCCATACATAAACCGGCTTCTCCGCCTCAAAGATCACGTTTGCCTCTTTCTGTCCGATCATGATATTCATGGTCTGGAGCACACCCCGGATCAGGGATACGATGTCAAACCTCTCCATCACAACTGCGTCTTTACCAGATTCCAGCTGATTCAGCGTAAGAAGATTTTTTACCAGCTTATTCATCTTGGAGGCTTCATCCATAATAACGTCGCAATAGAACTCTCTGCTCTCAGGGTCATCGGAAATGTTTTCTTTTAAACCTTCTGCATAGCCCTGGATCAGCGCGATCGGCGTCTTTAATTCATGGGAAACATTCGCGATGAATTCCTTTCGCATCTCATCGATCTGGATTTTTTCATCAATATCGTGCTGCAGCTGTTTGTTGGCAGCC
>OHAN01001358.1_pt1 | contig 20123 bp, 13 predicted proteins | sample 1577121 | NCBI WGS metagenome assembly OHAN01 (sample SAMEA3541554, study PRJEB24748) | human gut metagenome | biome: human gut; feature: human-associated habitat; material: faeces | place: China | collected 2012 | reverse complement strand
CAACTGGCTCACTTTTTTATTAGCGAGGTGGCTCAGTTTTTTATTGACAAAGGCACCATCGCCGGCACAGCAAGTCCCATTATAAATCCAATCAGGAGCATTGTTAGAATGTTCAGAATTGTTGCAAACATCTGACGCAGGCCATATTCATACAATGTTCTATTGGATTTTGAGATAATGCCACAGTGTTCTAGCCTATCTGCAATCTTACAAGATAATTTAACAAACATCAGAACTTGCGAAGTTTTTTAGCTGTATCAGGCAATTCTTCCTGATAAGTCATCCAAGTACAGGTTGAATTTACTGTCAGTGTTGTAAAAACCATTGCTAAAGCAGCAAGCATACCGCCATATTTCAAAATAATCTTTTTCATATTTATCACTCCAATCTTTTTATTTTGCCTGCAAAACAAATTATAACAAAAAAAGAGCCGCAAAAGCGACTCTTGTAAAAAACGACCTATGTTAATGTCAAAATTCGACTATTTTCTCACTCTGTTTCATGATGAAAACTCGTATTGCAGAGCATGACATCTGTAATAAAATATATATCATTATAATCGTATATAATGTCTCCATCATATTTTTCCAATATGCTGGAAACGCTTTTCAGTCCTAATCCATGTAATTGCTTTTCCTCCTTTGTTGTCATCAATGTTTCTTTCTCTTTTATGATATTTCCATCATAGGTATTTTCTATATGGATAAAAAGAATGTTTTTCTCAAAATAAATATTGATAAAGAAGTATTTCCTTTCCGCTTTTTCGATAGCTTCTATTGCATTGTTTAATAAATTTCCAAGTATGATGTTGAGGTCAAACACATTAATTTTCAAGTCCTTTGGTATCGTTATAGAATACTTTAAATGGACGTTTTTGTTTTTCATCTCCTGCAACTTGTAATTAAGAATGCTATCAATCTCGGAATTTCCGGTGTCAACAAATTGCTGATGAAGCGAGAGAAAACCCAAACCCTCTTCAATATAATGAATCAGTCCTTGATTATCCGCTTTTTTTGCATAATTTACAATAGAGATTAAATGATTCTTGAAATCGTGTTGTAAGTATCGAATTCTATTCTGGGATTCTTGTAATAATTCTAATTCACTATGTTGTGCTTTCACCGCTTGCTCCAAAAGCTTTTTCTCATAGATGACTTCATAATTCTTCTGGAGGCTATCATACATATAAAAAATGAGTAAATTAAAACTGATTAAAATAAAAGCTACAGTGATTGTTTTTATGCTGTACTGATACATAGTTAAAATACCAACCAAAATGCTCCCAATTGGCACAGTCAAAATTGTTGCTAAATACAGTTTATCAATTTCATGATAAGCCCGTTTTTTCCAAATATATTCAAAAATCAATTCTATTAAAAAGGTAATCAGTACTGTGGCAATTCCACTACTCATTATAATGGAATTCACTTTAGTTATGAGAATAATGGTATATACAATACCGTCTGCAAGCATATTAACTACATAAAATGCTAATGCTACAAATAATTTACTTGTTACTTTCGATTCATACAAAAATGAGAGAGCAATCAATGGAATTATATTTGTTAAGATATTTAAAGTGAAATTTCCAAATAAGATAGCACCAAAACTATTGATTAAAAAATAGAATGTAAATCCTATTATAATCCAGATTTGTTTCACTTTTGCAGTACCAAACATAGTATTTAAAAGCTTAAAATAAATATAGATACGAAAAGCATTTCCTATTAAATATACGAGCTGTTCCTGCATATTATCACTCCTCTCTAAATCGATCTGCACTATACTTCAAAATTGCTCTGCGAACTTCTTTTCTATTTGGTTTGCTAATAGGCAACTCTCTACAATCATCAATTGTCAGTGAATCATAACTATATGATGAAATATGAGCAATGTTAATATAGAAAGATTTATGGATCATAAGGAAATTTTTTAGAATTTTCATTTCTGACAAATCACTCAATTTTCCATAAAATTCATGTGATTCATTTGAACAATAAACAGTAATCTTTCTTCCATTGCTTTCAAAATATTGTATCTGCTCTATTGGTATTCGCTTTTTTACATTTTTGTTTGTTAATTCAAAAAAATCTTTCTTGGAATATAATCGAAGATATTCACCCAGGCAAGAAAATAATGTTTCTCTTTGTATGGGTTTCATCAAAAAGTGAAATGGATGCACTTGAAACAATTCCATAGCATATCCCATTTTAGAAGAGATATAAATAATTTGACACAAGTAATCTTGGTTTATCTCACGTATATGTCTACCGACCTCTACACCATTAATCTTAGCTAACTCAATATCCAATAGAATTAAATCAAAATGTATATCATCTTCCAGATCAGCCAAAAGATTTTCTCCATTGTAATAGATTGAAATATCAAAAATCATTTTGAATTTCATTTCGTATTCTTTCAGAAAAAATAGTAGTTCATCACATACTGCTCTTTCATCATCCACTACTGCTATGCAAATCACGTAATATGCCCCTTTCTTAGCTTTCTCTCTCTATTTCCATAATACCATAAAATATCCCAAAAAGCAAGAAGAATAGATGGTTTATTACTGGAGATACTAAAAGGAAAGAAGCATTTCTGTTTCGTAAAATCCGCCCATTGACTATTCAAGCCTAAAAAGTCACGCTGTTTCCGATATTTTTTGTATTTTTCATACGATTTTTTGACGGCGAAACATTATCCCGTCAATTGCAGTCGCTTTACATATTCCTGCTTCATCTGCATAGAGGAATGCACATATCGATTCAGCGTAATACTGGCATCAGCGTGTCCCAGCAATTCACTCAGCGTCTTTGCATCAAACCCATGGGCAATACAATCTGTAGCATAAGTGTGTCGAAGCAAATGAAATGGAACCTTCCGGATACCACAAAGTTTCAGGATTTTCTGAAATCGATACTGCATCGTTCTCGGTTCTGCCGGTTTGTTTTTCCCAGTAATCAGGTACAGAAAATCCTGTCGTTTTTTCTTTTCCAGCAATGTCAACAGGAATGATGGAACCGGAATTGTCCGCACAGAAGTTCTGCTTTTTGGGGAGCCAATCAGTACCTCAGAACAACCATTTCGATAAACTCTCTGCACCGTTCGTTTTACAGAAAGTGTTCCGTTTTCAAAGTCAATGTCACTCCATTGTAAGCCGCACAATTCACCTACACGCAAACCAGTGAACAAGCACAGCAGAATCGCCAAATCAATGGTCAGCCCTGTCTGAAGAAGATACTGTTCCAACTTCTTTCGCTCCTCAGAAGACAAAACATCCAGCTGCTTTTTCTCTGCTTTTGGCATAGTGAAATGCGTTCCATGAATGTGATACTCCTGCACTGCATACTGTTCTATGCTGTGGTAAACTCGCATAATGTCCTGTACAAACCGAGCGGAAAGTCCGCCAGTTCCGCACAATCGACCGCTTTGCAGTTTCTCATAGACAAAATCATTCAGCTGATGTGTTGTCATATCCGTGAGATACTTTGTTCCGAGATCCGGAAGAATATGATTGCGAATGATGTTTTCATAGTGCGCATAACTGGACGGTTTCACACGTAATTTTGCCGCAGAAAGCCACTGACGAGATGCCTCTGCCACGGTCAATTTCAAAGCAGAAACTGGCTGGCTCTGCAAAACAGCTTGAAATTGTGCCATCTTTTCCTTTACCTCGGAAAGCGTTCTGGCATATACAAATTTGTATTTCAGCGACCCATCTTCCTTATGACCGATCGGGACACGTCCCTCAAACCGACCGTCTTTTCTCTTGTAAATGTTGCTGCCTCTTCTCGGCATTTGAAATCCCTCCTGACAAGTTTTCGGACTGTTCAAAACAAGAAAACTCCTGCTTTTTCTCCGATTCTGATGATTTATTCATGAATTTTCAGAAATATATACTTTACTTTTTCTGAAAATCTGCTATAATGATAGCAGATTCGATGCTGTTTTGTCTGAAATTTCTGCAAATAAATGGGCGGATTTTACGAAACAAAAACGCTTCTTTCCTTTTAGTATCTCCAGTGATAAACCATCTATTCTTCTTGCTTTTTGGGATTTTTTATGGTATTATGGAAATAGAGAGATAGAAAAGAATAGAAAGGAGCATGTTACATGATTCGAATTGCAGTAGTGGATGATGTTTGTGAGGTGTGTACTCAATTAGAAAAATATCTTCTCCAGCTTTCAGATAAATACAATCAAGAAATTGAAGTAGAACCATTTTATTCTGGAAAAAGTATTTGTGATGCCTTGAAAAAACACGATAGTTATGATCTGATCTTTTTGGATATTGAGTTAGATCAAATTAGCGGAATTGATGTTGGAAAATTTATTCGAGATACTTTGGAAGATGAACTTCAATTATTGGTATATATTTCGGCAAATTCTCAGTATAGCTTGCAATTGCATCAAATGCACCCATTAGATTTTTTGATCAAGGAAATTCAATTTTCTGATGTTGATAAAATTTTTAAGAGATTTTTGAAATTACAGAAAAAGTGGTCAGACGTATTTGAATATAAGTATGGACACGATAGTATGATGGTAAAGGTGAAAAATATTCGATATCTGAAAGTAGAAAATAGAATGATCACGATATTTTTAAAGGGATCTGATAATTTGCCTTTTAGTGAAAATGCAGAACATAAAGGTCAATATTATGGTACATTGCAGGAAGCTTACGAAAAGCAATTGAAGCAGCACGGATTCTTGTATCTACATAAAGCCTACCTTGTAAATTCTGAATATATAGCAACATATGAGTACCATCAAGTCATTCTGACAGATCATACAATCATCCCAATCGGCTCTTCCAAACGAAAGGAGATAAGGCTTTTGCAAATGCAAATGTGTGATAAAATGGAGAAAGGAGACATTTAATTAGTGAACACCTTAAATATTGTTTATGTGATGCTTCAATTTTTTGCGATGTTCTATATTCAAAAATACATGTCGACTTTTTTTCAAGAAGTAAAGACAAGAAAGTCAGTTTATATACTTTCTCATTTCATTTACCCTATTCTTGTTAGTACACTGTATTTTTTATGGAATATTCCATTGATTAATTTACTTGGAAACATTGTTGTGTTGTTTATAATTACATGTAATTATAAGGCAAATATTTTGAAAAAAATCGCCTGTGCTGTATTTTTATATGTATTCATGTTACTTGTTGAGGTCGGTGTAGCCGTTTCAACAGGATATCTTGGAATTTCATCTCTTACACATGGAACTTACGCAAAACCAAGCGGTATGATCGTAGTTTCTATTATTCTATTTGTGGTTTCTTTAATTTTTCAGAATGTAAAAACGATAAAGAAAAATGAAACTGTAAAAATTGAAGAATGGATTGCAATCATTACAGTCCCAATTACATCAATTTACATCTTAATACACACATTGGATTATGATGATATAGAACAATCTGTTGCCATTAGTTCAGTAGCAGCTACCCTCATTATTAACGTAATCGTATTTCATCTATATACAGTACTTTCTAAAACGTATCAAGAAAAATTAGATTCTGCTATGTATGAGCAAGAAATGACATATTACTTTAATCAGTGTACTTACATGGCGAAAAATGAAGAGAAAACACTTCGCTTAAAACATGATATGAAAAATCATCTTTTGGCATTATCTGAGTATTTTAAGGCATGTAACTCGGAGCAAGGAGAAAAATATATCTCAAATTTAATTGGAGAAGAATTAGAGGGACAAAAGAATTGGAGTAATACAGGGAATATTATCGTGGACAGTATACTAAACTTTAAGCTGAATGAAGCAGAAAATAAGGGTGTAAATGTTTATGCAGATATCTCTGTACCGAATAACTTAGAAATGGATGCTCCGGATATCACAGTGATTATCGGAAATCTGCTAGATAACGCCCTACAAGCAGTAGAAAAACTTCCAAGTCCCTTGAGAAAAATTTTGGTTTTACTGAAGTACGATAAAGGCAGATTATTTATTAAGGTCGAAAATTCTTTTGATGGAAAAGTGAAAAAGAAAGATGGCCATATTGAAACAATGAAATCGGAAAGCGGACATGGGTATGGACTAAAAAATGTGGAAAGAGTTGTTGAAAAATATGAGGGCTGTTTGCAATATTCGTATGATGCTGATATGTTTCAAACGAAGTGTATGCTGTATGTCAAAGAAAATGTTTTAGTATAACAGAGATAAAAAGCGGATGCATAAGATGTATCCGCTTTTTTTAGCCAGTTACAACGAGAAAATGCACGTTCACAACAAAAAACGGCACAGAATGTAATTTTGTGCTATAATGTGACACGAAAAGAAGAGATGCTTATGTACCATCTTCTTTTTAACAAAGTGTACAGTGGTAAATCGAGATATGACCTTACATTTAAAGTTGAGTTGTTTTCAATTATATGCTGGATTTTTTTTTTATTTTATGGTATGATAAGAGAAAATTCAATCAAGAAAACCACTGTGCTAAGGCAACTGTTGTCCATTATTTATGGAGAGGGTGATTTAATTGATTGAATATAAAGATTAAGTTCATTAAAAAGGAGAAAAAATATGTATATTCCAAATAATAGTTTATCTAGTGAGATTAACACAATTTTGAAGTTAAAGGAAAAATTGAAAGGAAAACGTTATTTTGAGTTTTTACCACCTGCATCAATCGATGAAATAAATGAATGGGAAGCCAAAAATTCGATAACTATTCCACAAGGTTATAAAGATTGGCTTATGTTTTCAAATGGGTCAATAATTCATGGATCATTAGCCGAATTTTATAGTATTAACAAGATTAAGATCGGTCTTGCTGGTATGCCAAAAGATAGTGTAACGATTGGAAATGTTGTTGGTGATGGTGAAAAATTGTGTTTTTCCAGTGAAAATGGTGGTTTCTTTACATTTTTTCATGGAGGAATTAATGAATACAATAGTTTTAACGATATTCTTTTGTCGCTAATCGATGACATTGATGGCATGAATTGATAACAGAAAGTTAGATTATGGGCGTATTAATATAACTGATATGTTATCCAATATTTATAGCCAAATAAATAGATGGAGGATAATATTATGATAAATGATAATATGTCAAATCAGGAATTACTTGAATATTTTAATAATATTGGGAAACCGAAGTACAGAAATATTACTGATAGCTGGAATTCTTTGTCCATTGACAAACGTAAGGATTTCTCTGCCTTTTTGAAAACACAGCCAAGCAATAAAAGTAATAAAAATGCTTTAGAAGATATTACATCTATCCTTCGTAAGCAAGCTGTAGATGACTTTTGGACACATGAAAGGGAATTAGTTCTACAAGGAAAAGGTAGTCGAAATTGGTCTATAGATGATCAAAATCGTATATTAAATGGGTTGAATCCAACAGATATAAATGGAGACTCGTTTGAAGGACAACATATGTATTCAGTATCTGATTACCCTGAATTTGCTGGAGATTATAGAAACATCCAAGCATTAACACATGATGAGCATTTTAAAGCACATGGTAAAAATTGGAAAAACACAACATGCGGCTATTATGATGAAATATCAAATCAAATGTTTGATTTTACATCTGGGTGGATTGATTCAGGGTATCCTCCAGTAATTGATCTTACTCAGTCTGCAGATGGGGTTACACCAATAGATAGAGTTAATATGTCTGAAAAAATACCTTTTTATAATAAATTATCCACAGAACAGCAGGTTGAAATGCGCCGTGCAGAGTATGTTTGGAGAGAATCTGGACAAAATGTTGCTGAACCGGATTTTTACAAATACATTATTAAAAGTGATCTAAATGCAGTTGATAATGCCGATGAATTCATTAGAACAGTATCTGGGAATATTATTACTGATGCTGATAACAGGTTCCACATACTTGATAATGTACAAGTTCAAATTGATGATGTAGGAAAAATAACGAATATAGATATTTCAAATACAAACATCTCAATTGATAATTATCCTGATACGATGTCGGCGTCAGATTATAAGGCAGCTAAAGCAATACCGGATGAAAAAGTAAGAGCAGTTGACCCTAATTTTGACTCATACACTGATAAGGAAAAACTCCTTTCAAAAATGCAGATTCAAAAAAGCGATGATGTTTTAAATGATCTGAGAAAAGTTGCTCTTTCAGAAGACGATATTGCGGATTACGCAAGAAGAGCAAATAAAACATTAGATAGCATTACAGACACTGACAGAGACCTTATTCGTGCTGAGAAACTAGCTAAAAGAGTTGATGATGCTCCATTAGGTTTATTGGATGGTTTTTCAAAATTAAAGAAGTTGAATAAAACTGCTAAGGCTGCTCCTGGATTAGGGGAATTGTTTACAGCATTAGATGTTGTATTTGTGATTCGTGACACTACAACTGCATTTGAAGAACATGGATTAGATGATGCTGTACTCACCTTTACAGAAGGTGCTGCAAGAATTGCAACGGACTATGCTATGGATGCATTGTATGGAGTAATCACTACGGCTTGTCCTGTATTGGGATTTACGTTAATGGCTCTTGATTTTGTAAGCGGAGGTAAAATTACTGAATTTGCTGAAAACATTGTAGTTGGCATTATTGATATAGCATCTGGTAAAGTCGTTCCTGGCACTCCCTGGGATGATAGTGGTTGGAGCGCACTGTATGGAAATGGTTTAGCCAATATCATATATGGCGATTCTGGAAATGATGAAATCTATGGCTATGAAGATGATGATGCTTTATATGGCGAAGATGGTGATGATATTATTTATGGTGGCTCTGGAGATGACATTATTTACGGTGATGCCGACTATAACCCGTTTTCACATGAAATAAATGAAGATATAACTTATGTAGGTGATGATTATCTTTATGGCGAAGATGGCGATGATCATATTTATGCTGGAGGCGGTGATGACTACATCGATGGTGGCTCCGGCAATGATTATCTTTATGGCGAAGATGGCGATGATATTATTTATGGTGGATCTGGTGAAAATTATATTGAAGGTGGATCTGGAAATGACACCATCTATGGTGGGGATGATCTTGATTACATCCTAGGCGGAGATGGTAATGATACCATTTCCGGAGGCAATGGAACAGATTACATTGAGGGTAATGAAGGAAATGACACCATAAACGGCGAAGATGGTGATGATGAAATTCATGGCGGATCTGGTGAAGATACGATTCATGGAGGAAACGGAATCGACTTCATTTATGGAGATGAGGGCGACGACACGATTTATGGCGATGCCGGAACAGATCACATTGAAGGCGGCGATGGAGATGATAAAATTTATGGCGGAGCTGACAGTGATGAATTGTTTGGTAATGATGGTGACGATATCATTTATGGGGAATCTGGAGACGACTATATAGAAGGCGGAAATGGTAATAACCATCTATATGGTGGTCTTGGCAATGATATGTTAGTTGGCGGAGAAGATATCGACTATATGTATGGTGAAGATGGAGATGATGTTTTCCAAGGAGGAAATGGTCCTAACTATATGTATGGCGGAGATGGCGATGATAATTTCACCGGCGGTGAAGGCTATGATTACATAGAAGGCGGAAATGGTACTGATGTTATGAACGGCGGAAATGGCTATAATGAAATGTATGGTCAGGAAGGCAACGACTACATTTATGGTGGCAACGACAACGATTACATCGATGGCGGCGTAGGTGATGACCAGCTTTATGGTGGAAATGGCAATAATACCATTTATGGTCGTGAAGGCAATGATATCATCTATGATGGAGATGATGCAAGCTATATTTATGGTGATGAAGGTGATGATGTTATTCATGCCGGCGGCGGAAATGATGTAATTGACGGCGGTACTGGAAATGATTTCATTCAGGATGATCACGGTGATGATACCATCATCTTCAAAGCAGGATATGGTATAGATACCATCTGGGATGCTGCTGGATATAATACCATTCAGCTTTCTGGTTTGGATATTGCATCTGCTAACTTCTCTCGCAACGGAAACGATCTGACAATTTCCTTTGGCGGAGATGCTATCATTTTGAAACAGTATTATGACTTCTATAACTTCAATATCAATGGTACAGATGTTTCTGCACTGATCAATTCCTTGCATGGTTCAGATAACGATGACTGGATGAGTGTATCCAATACGAATGGGGATTCTCTGTATGGTGAAGGAGGAAATGATAATCTGTCTGGAAACAGCGGAAATGATTCTCTCTATGGCGGAACAGGAAATGATACGCTGAACGGCAATGATGGTGATGATATTCTTGATGGCGGCGAAGGAAATGACTGGCTCTACGGAGGAAATGGTAATGATACATATATCTTTGGAAAGGGATATGGAAATGATACCATTGAAGACTGGGGCGGAAGCAGTAAGGTTGTCTTCAAGGATGTAAATTCCAATGACGTAACCGTTTCGAATTTGTGGGATTCCACATTGGAAATGACGGTAAACAGTACAGGAGACAAACTGACCATCAATGGGTACAAGTGGAATCAAGGTGGATATACCTTTGAATTTGCAGATGGTGCAACAGGAACAGTAAACAGGGATACTTGGAAACTGGAACTGAATCAACCCAATACACAGGAAGAAACCGTCAACACCGATGCTGCAATTGCTTGTGCAGAAGACCAGATTCAGGAAAGTGCGGATCAGTTGAGCAATTTGTATGAAAATGATGGACTGGATCTTGAAGTGGTACAGGATGAGATACACTTATACAAAGATGCAGCAAATGTTGCAGCAGCAGAAGAGCCGGATGAGCCGATTGCAGATCAGACAGATGTTCAGGTAATGCTTTTGACAGAGAACATGTCTGCATTTGGTGTGGAAGACAATATTTCTGATAGTATAGATCAGATGGATCCGACTGTAGATATGTCTGTTATGAATCAGCTTTTGGTTGCAACGTCTGTTTAATTTTTAATATTAGTTTCTAAAGAGGACGGCTACATTATTTGATGTAGTCGTCTTTTTTTGTTTTATATTCTCTAAAAAAGCCAGTTACAACGAGAAAATGCACGTTCACAACAAAAACCGGCACAAAAGTATTTTTTATGTTATAATACGGCATGGAAAGGAGGCGATGAAAATGAAGAAGTTTATTTTGAAATACGGTTCATTTGTTGCAGCACTGGCTCTGCTGGTTACAACAATGACTGAAAATTCTGCCTGCATTTTTTATATGCATCAGGAAAAGCTTCCTGAAAGTGCTAAGAAACTTCGCAAGTTTTAATGCGTATTAAGTTTGCAGAAAAAGTGGCAATTGAATTAGTGAAAAATCAAAAAATCAAGCTTGAGTATCAGGAACTATACCAATATGGAATTGAACAAGGCATCTTAATTTTGCTTAATGTTCTTACAGCTCTTGCAATCGGCTTGATTTTTCATTGCCTATTTTACATTGTGATTTTTTCTGTGGTATTCGTTCCATTAAGAACAAATTCAGGTGGATTTCATGCAAAAACATCTTTAAGATGCTATATTCTTTCTGTAATAACATTGGTTTTATTTTGTATATCAATAAAAGTTTTGCGTTTTCCAAATATCATATGGATCATAATTGGTATTGTATGCAGCATAATAATTCTAGTATTATCTCCAGTAGAAACAGAAAATAAGCCGCTTGATAAGCTGGAAATAAAGGTGTACCAGAAACGAGCATGTTTAATATGGATAGTAGAAGCTTTAAGCTATACATTGTCATTTATACTTGATTTAAAATTTATCTGGTTAAGTATAACTTTTTCATGGTTGGCACTATCTGTAATGTTGTTGGCAGGAATGATTGTAAATAGAACAAGATCGAAATCTATACACATAAAAACTTGATGTGCATAGATACTTCAAATGTTTTTTGGAGGATTCATGAGATTATTCAAAAATATTTTCGCTTTATTACTAACAGGAGTTATGACTGTGAATATGGGCTGTGGAATGCATAATGAAACAAGCAGAAAGATCATTTGTAAAGAACGTGACGAAGTGGAAGCAGATGTAGAAGCGTATTTGGAGGAGAAATATGGAAAAGCATTTGTGGTAGCTGTCACAGATAATCCGAACCATATTTATTCCAGCTACGCTGCATCTGCATACGCAGCTGATGATGAAAGCAAGGAAATATTTAGTGCGACAATCACCTATGCTGATGAAGAAAACTATAGTGTGACTGATGACTATTTTATGTATTCCATCAGCGATGATTTGGAGTTATGGTTTACAGAACTTGTCGATCCTTATATTGACTGTGACTTTAAGGTGTTTTGGCAAACAAGTCCTATGGATCTACCAAGCGATTACAAGGAATGCAAAACAGCAGAAGATTTCCTGGAACTATCTCCAACTGCTTCGTATTATGGATTGCGATTTTTAATTGTATTGCCAAGCAGCGCAATTGATAGTGGCATAGACATTATGACAGATACGATTGCTGAAGTATTGTTAGCAAAGCAAATACGAAGTCAGATCACAACAATTGTCTATGCAGATGATGTGGTGTACGATCAAATAAAATCAAAAAGTGATGAACGATACTTTTGGATACATGGTTATAGAAACATATTCTGTACAACTACAATCCGAAGTGATTTCAGCCTTTGCGAGGCGGAACTTCAAAAGGCAGGCTTCTGGACTTTAGACGATGAAACATATCATAAAAATATTTTGAATGATAATTAGGAGGAAATTTAATGGCTAAGTTGACAGATGAACAATTAATGATTTTGGATAATTTAATCTATCTGAGAGAAATAGCAAGCGGAAGAGATGATTTAAGAAATGTATCCGATTTTGTGAACTATATCACATTACCAGATGGGAGTATTAATGAAACGAAGATTAGAGCGGCGGAACAGGAAGCAAAAATTGCTACACTCGAAGCGGCAGGGCAATATGATGCTGCAAATGAAGTGAGGGCAATTGCCGTTGAGGATTTTGAAGTAGAAGCAATAGATAATGGAAGCTACCAGAAAGCAATTGATATGGTAAAGAATCAAGATGCATTGATGAATCTTGAGATTGCATATACTTCTGGAGATTATAAAAGATCACTGATGTCACAGGGAGCAGATGAATACTGCACAGACGGTTTAACAGCAGTGTGTTTTAAAGACAAAGAAAATAATGCCTATGTTATTTATAGAGGTACTGATGGATATACCGCTTGGTCAGAAAATGTTCAAGCTGCGACTGTTGCAGATACAGATTATCAGCAGTTAGCGCTTAATTTCTTTGAAAGCATTCCAGAATTAGAAAGCGTTCAGGACATTCAGCTTAGTGGGCATTCCAAAGGCGGAAATATGGTACAATACGTAACAATTGTTTCTGCATATTCTTATCTGATTTCCCATACTGTAACCTATGATGGACAAGGGTTTTCATTGGAATTTTTCAATAAATATGCATCAAATATTTTAGAGAATTCTGGTAAAATCACTTCCTATAGTTCTGAATATGATATAGTGAATGCACTATTATATCAGCTTAATATCGAAAGACATTACGTGGAATCTTCAATTATTGATCCTAATCCATTTGCACATCATTATCCTGATGTAATATTTAGCGATAATGGCACATTGAATGAAGAAACTACGGAAAGTGAAATCAGGAAACAAGTAAATGCAATTATTCAATATACCCTAGAAGGATTAGTTGGTCAATATCCAGATTCTGTTGTTGCAAACGATTTGCAGGTAATCGGTGATTTGTTGGCTTCAATGATGGTAGGCGGGTCGTCTGGCAGTTCTAGCTTAGATGTTACATCAACCGTTTCGAGATTACTTTCCACGGGTGTATTATTTCCAATTATAAAAAGCTTAGATGTAATTGTAGTAGATTGGCTCATTGGCAGTGGAAATGATGCAGTTGAAAATGTGATTACCAATTTGTTGGATGATTTAGTAGGTAAAGACGCTGCTTCTAAAATCGCAGATATTACTACGGATATATCGGAATTAGCGTTGAGAACCGCATTGTGGGGATTTTTCCAGCTTAATATAAATGCAGATGATTTTGTAGATGAATCTCAGCAAATTAAAGCATTTTGCACTGGATTAATGCAAGATATGCTTTCATTACTTAAAAATAAATTGGCTGATTTTGGAGCCGATGCTTTGGAATCTCTTGCAAATAACATGGTTAATCTCTTTACAGGATGGATTTTTCAAACAGTTATTATCGGCACAGGTGGCAATGATAACTTATGTGGAAATGAAAAAAACAATTGGATATTCGGTCTTGATGGAAATGACACTATTAGTGGCGGCAATGGCAATGATGAAATCCATGGCGGTGATGGCGATGATGGATTACACGGAAACGAAGGAAAAGACACTATTTATGGAGGAGATGGCAACGACACACTTTATGGAGATGACGAAAAAGACAAACTCTTCGGTGGAGATGGCGATGACGAACTCCACGGCGGAGACGGCGATGACGAACTCTTCGGCGATGAAGGCGATGACACACTCTATGGCGATGCAGGAGATGACTATTTAGAGGGTGGAAATGGTTTAAATCACTTACATGGAGGTTTAGGAAAAGATACATTGGTCGGCGGAGATGGCATTGACTATATGTATGGTGAAGATGGCGATGACACATTCTACGGCGGAAATGGTCCAAATCATATGTATGGCGGAGATGGTAATGACACTTTCACTGGTGGTGAAGGTTATGATTATATCGAAGGTGGTGCAGGTGATGATACCATGAACGGAGGAAATGGATATAATGTTATGCATGGTGGTGATGGCTCTGATCACATTTATGGTGGCGAACATGCTGATCATATATACGGTGATGAAGGAGACGACTATTTGTATGGCGGTAATGGAAATAATATGATACGTGGTGGAACAGGCAATGACACCATCTATGATGGAGATGATGCAAGCTATATTTATGGTGATGAAGGTGATGATGTTATTCATGCCGGCGGCGGAAATGATGTAATTGACGGCGGTACTGGAAATGATTTCATTCAGGATGATCACGGTGATGATACCATCATCTTCAAAGCAGGATATGGTATAGATACCATCTGGGATGCTGCTGGATATAATACCATTCAGCTTTCTGGTTTGGATATTGCATCTGCTAACTTCTCTCGCAACGGAAACGATCTGACAATTTCCTTTGGCGGAGATGCTATCATTTTGAAACAGTATTATGACTTCTATAACTTCAATATCAATGGTACAGATGTTTCTGCACTGATCAATTCCTTGCATGGTTCAGATAACGATGACTGGATGAGTGTATCCAATACGAATGGGGATTCTCTGTATGGTGAAGGAGGAAATGATAATCTGTCTGGAAACAGCGGAAATGATTCTCTCTATGGCGGAACAGGAAATGATACGCTGAACGGCAATGATGGTGATGATATTCTTGATGGCGGCGAAGGAAATGACTGGCTCTACGGAGGAAATGGTAATGATACATATATCTTTGGAAAGGGATATGGAAATGATACCATTGAAGACTGGGGCGGAAGCAGTAAGGTTGTCTTCAAGGATGTAAATTCCAATGACGTAACCGTTTCGAATTTGTGGGATTCCACATTGGAAATGACGGTAAACAGTACAGGAGACAAACTGACCATCAATGGGTACAAGTGGAATCAAGGTGGATATACCTTTGAATTTGCAGATGGTGCAACAGGAACAGTAAACAGGGATACTTGGAAACTGGAACTGAATCAACCCAATACACAGGAAGAAACCGTCAACACCGATGCTGCAATTGCTTGTGCAGAAGACCAGATTCAGGAAAGTGCGGATCAGTTGAGCAATTTGTATGAAAATGATGGACTGGATCTTGAAGTGGTACAGGATGAGATACACTTATACAAAGATGCAGCAAATGTTGCAGCAGCAGAAGAGCCGGATGAGCCGATTGCAGATCAGACAGATGTTCAGGTAATGCTTTTGACAGAGAACATGTCTGCATTTGGTGCGGAAGACAATATTTCTGATAGTATGGATCAGATGGATCCAACTGTAGATATGTCTGTTATGAATCAGCTTTTGGTTGCAACGTCTGTTCAATAATATATTTTTTTCTATTCCTAAAAAGTATGCAGCAGCAATTACGCTGCTGCATACTTTTGTTTGACTATGAAAGGAGCAACACAAGATGAATAAAGAATGGAAAACATGGCTAAAGTACCGTATAAAAATTAGAGCAAGAATTGCAGTAATAGCTTTTGCTCTTGTGATTCTTGGACTTGTAATCATAAAAATTATTACTTAACAGAGAGATAAGTGAGAAGGAGTTAAAATATGGAGAAAAAACAAGACAGTGGACTATCATGCTTTCTAATTGTCATGAAGTTTCATGGTATTCCTATAACAAAAAAGCAAGCTGAAAATTTGTCTGTTTTAGAAGAAGGAAAACAAATTGGAGAAATTGAGATCATCCAATCAGCAAAAGCTTTAAAAATGCGTGCAAAACTGTGTAAGTTAAAATTGAACAAGCTAAAAGATGTAAAATCACCGATTATTGCAAAAAGTAAGGATAGTACATTCTTTATTGTTGCAAAATCCAAAGACGAACAATTTATGATCCTATTTCCTGAAGGAACAAAACCAGAAGTAAAAACAAGAGAAGAATTAATGGAAATATGGGATGGCACCGCAATTTTGATTTCCAAAAAGGGTGTTATGGATCGAGAAGCAATCTTTAGTTTTAAGTGGTTTATCCCAACAATTTTGAAATTCAAGAGAGAGTTTATTTTAGTTTTAATTGCTGTTTTTACAGTTCAAATTTTAGGAATATTGACACCAGTTATGACACAAGTGGTTGTAGATAAAGTGCTGGTACATCATAGCATTTCAACGTTAAATGTACTTACAATTGGAATTGGAATTGTGTATATCTACGAACTTATATTGGGACTTGCTAAAAATTATGTTTTTACCCATACAACGAATCGCATTGATGTGATGCTCAGCTTTAAGCTGTTTCGTCATTTATTTGCACTACCTCTAAAGTATTTTGAATCTCGGCGAGTTGGTGAAACTGTTGCCAGAGTACGGGAATTAGATAGCATTCGGAACTTTTTGACAGGAACGCCGCTATCTTCTATGATTGATTTTATCTTCATTATTGTGTATATTGTAGTTCTGTTCTTTTATAGTAAATGGCTGACTGTTATTGTGTTGTGTTCTATCCCGGTGTATGCAGTTTTATCTGCTATTGTCACTCCCCTGTTTAAAAAACGTTTGGATGAAAAATTTGAAACAGGTGCTAACACACAGTCCTTTTTAGTGGAATCTATTACAGGGGTGCAAACAGTAAAGTCTTATGCCTTAGAACCAAAGTTTGAAAAAAAGTGGGGTGATTTACAGTCTGACTATGTCAAAGCAAGTTATAAAACCTCTATGGTATCCGCAACAGCTGGAACAACAGGACAGTTTATTCAAAAGGTATTTGATTTATTAATTCTGTTCTTTGGTGCAAAAGCAGTCATGGACGGCAATTTTACAGTCGGACAACTCGTGGCATTTCGAATGCTTTCCGGCAGAGTCAGCGGACCAGTTCTTCGGTTGGTGCAACTCTGGCAGGAATATCAGCAGGCTTCCCTATCCGTAAAGCGAATCGGTGACATTTTCAACACAGCTCCAGAACCCGTGTTAAGCACCAATCAGACATCTATGCCGAGTATACAAGGGAAAATTATATTTGATCATGTGCATTTCCGATATAACCCTCAGGGTGGTGAAGTTATCAAAGGCATGAATTTTGAAATTGAACCTGGAACAATTGTCGGTGTTGTAGGAAGAAGTGGCTCTGGAAAAAGTACAATTTCAAAATTAATCCAGCGATTGTATTTACCGGAAAGTGGCAAAATTTCCATAGATGGCATGGATATTTCCTTAGTCAATCCGGCAATGCTAAGAAAGCAGATCGGTGTCGTATTGCAGGAAAATTTTATGTTTAACGGAACGGTTGCGGAAAATATCTCAATCCACATGCCCACTGCTTCTATGGATCAGATTGTACATTGTGCAAAAATTGCTGGTGCTCATGATTTTATTCTGGAACTTCCAAATGGATATAATACCATTATTGGAGAGAAAGGAATGGGACTTTCCGGAGGACAGAAACAGCGTGTGGCAATTGCAAGAGCTATACTCGCAAATCCAAGAATTCTGATTTTTGATGAGGCAACTTCTGCTCTGGATTATGAATCGGAAAGCATTATTCAGAATAATTTGAAAGAAATCTGCAAAGGAAGAACAGTTTTAATCATCGCACATAGATTGTCAACATTGAAAGATGCTCAAAAGATTATGGTAATTGATAAGGGTAATTTAACTGAGTATGATACACATGAAAATCTTATGAAACAGCAGGGACTTTACTATTACTTATACAATCAGCAGCAGAGGGGGGATATTGATGGATAATAAAATGACAGAGTATATTCTAAAACACAGTCGGAAAAAGGATAAAGAACTAAAATATGATTTTATGCCTTCTTTATTAGAAATCATAGAAAGACCGGCACACAAAGCTGGAATGGTAATTATTTTAGGTGTTTTCACATTGCTAATAGCTGCTATAGTATGGGCGTGTCTTTCTAAAATTGATGTTGTTGTAACATCCAGTGGGAGTATGCAGCCGATTGGAAACATTAATGTTGTACAGTCTTATGCCGGCGGTTTTGTAAAATCAATTGATGTGGAAGAAGGGACATATGTACATGCAGGAGATGTATTAATTGAATTGAATACAGAATCACTTGATATTGATGAAGATCAATTAGAATCACAAAAAAAGATTCTTGAAGCACAACGAGAGATCTATCAAAAGATTAAAGCAGGAGAAGATGTTTCTGGTGTGAAATCGATAGATTATGCAACTGAGTTACAGCCTTATGTGCAGGCAATATTAGATGCAGATGCTAGTTATAAAAATAATCTGCAAAATTTAGAAAAGGCAAAAAATGATGCAGATTTAAATCAGCAAATTGGGCAACTTCAATTAGAAGAATACCAAGAAAACGGAACGAGTCGACAGGTAGAATCTCAAAAATTATCCAATCAACAATATGCTCTTGCTGTGGAACAAGCAGAACTAAAAATTAATGATACCAAAACACAATATAGTGCTCAAGTTAATTCCAAAATTTCTGAAATTGACACACAGTTGATTGAGATTAAAGCAAATCTAGAAAAATACCAGTTATCTAAAGAATATCAAAATATTACAGCACCTGTTAATGGATATATTAATAGTATATCTGTAAATACAATTGGAGAAACAGTTACATCAGCACAAGAACTAGTTACAATTGTACCTGATGATACACCTGTAGAAATGGTATGCTATGTGAAAAATATGGATATTGCTGATATTGAAGTGGGCATGAAAGCAGAAATTAAATTAGAAGCGTATCCGTATAACAAGTATGGTACAGTTGCTGGAACAGTTAAATATATTAGTCCTAGTTCTTTTGTTAGTGAACAATTGGGAAGCGTCTATTTGGTAAAGCTCGAAGTAACGAATGAAAATACTAATATTGATTTGATTTCTGGGTTATCTGGATCTGTTGAGATAAAAACAGATAAACGAACAGTGATGGAATACTTTTTAGATCCGATTATAAAAGGATTTGGAGAAAGTCTAAAGGAAAAATAAGTACAGTCATTGATTCAAATACAATTGAAAGAGCATAACGATTTAAGCCATCAAAGGCAAATCGTTATGCTCTTTTTGTTATGTTTACTTTTCGATGAAATTACTGTAATGCGTCTTGCTCCATGTCAATGACATACATTTTGAAATGGAGGAAATAGTATGCATGAAAAATAAAATAAGGGTTTTTGTGAATTTTTTTCAAACACGTCAGGTTGTGTCAGGGTTGCATTGTAGAATAAAAATATGTGACACAGAAAGGAGGAGCAGCAGTTAATGAGCGTGCTTGAAAGACGTTTGGAAATACTTAAAATTATGACTGTAAAAAGAAAAAGTAATGTTTCTAAACTGGCTGAAAAAATGGGCGTTTCTAAAAGAACCATTCAACGTGATATACAAGCCCTTATTGCTGTTGCACCTCTTGTATGCCTTTGTCAATAAAAAACTGAGCCACCTCGCTAATAAAAAAGTGAGCCAGT
>OHAN01001345.1_pt1 | contig 20227 bp, 11 predicted proteins | sample 1577121 | NCBI WGS metagenome assembly OHAN01 (sample SAMEA3541554, study PRJEB24748) | human gut metagenome | biome: human gut; feature: human-associated habitat; material: faeces | place: China | collected 2012 | reverse complement strand
CAGCTGCCGGAGCGGTGCTTAAGCCGCAAGGCGGGAATTGTGCGGTATTGCCTTATATTTATTCCATCCGAAAACGATCCATACAGAATGCCCATATAAAAATAAAAAGCACATGCTCTCCTGACTGGCCGGATTTTCCCGGCTGACATGGGGCATATGCTTTTATTTTATCTAATTTGAATTTTGCTGAATTTTGTTTTCGCCCTGATTTTACAGCCAGAACTGCACCAGACGGCTGACATTCTGGTACAGCGCGGGATTCTGGCCCAGAAGGCCCGGTTCCGCAGCAAAGTAGACACAGAAGCTGTAACAGATCCCCACGGCAACAGCTGCCAGCATCGCCCCCTGCAGCATGTGCTGCACGGTATGCAGAATGCTGCCCGATGCGGCGGCCTGCACACGCGGGGCAAGGGCGCTTTCGGCCCACAGCCAGACCAATGCGGCGGCGAACAGCAGCGGGGTTAAATAGTCGCTGAGATAGCGGTAGAGCACACCGGCCATCTGGCAGTCCAACGCGGCCAGAATAACAGCCAGCAGAACGGGCAGCAGCACCATGGCGCGCAGGTCTTTCTGCCTTGCCATACGGCGGCGCAGCAAAGGCAGGGCCGCAAAGGCCCACAGCAGCGGCAGGCTGACCAGGGCACCGCCGTAAAATACTTCGGTAATGGTCATACCCATAAAGTTTGTCTGCATTTTGGTACCCGCCAGGTAGGGGAACACCGCCTGCACCACCGGCAGGGACAGGAAATAGGTGAACAACGCCGGGGCCAGCCGCCCAATGCGGAAGCCGCGGTGGGTCATATCGTTGCTGGTCAGGTTGTAATTGGCGCCAAAATCAAACGGCGAGCCGAACCGCGCGGCATTGTAGGCCATCAGCCCCAGGGCTACCAGAATAACCGGCAGAACAAAGGCGATGGCTTCGGTTATTCCCTGCTTGCTGCGCAAGCGTTTTTGCCGGATATACTGCGGCCAGAAGATCGGCAGGCAGAGCACGGCAAACAGCTCCATCTGGGGACGGCATCCCGCCACCAGCGCCATGCACAGGCTGCCAAGCGCCATGTGCAGCATGATTTTGCCATGGTGCTGCACCGGGGTGTTGGCGGCGCACAGCCACTGCCACAGGGCCAGCAGCACAAATGCCGCGCCGCACAGGATGGCGTATTCATACACCGAGGGGCGCAGCAGCAGGTAGTACACCTGGCTACCGCCCGCAATGCCCGCCGCAGCCAGCAGGCAGGCCGCCGCTGAGGCGGACGGGAACCAGCGCTGCGCAGCCTGCCGCACCAAACCAAACACTGCCAAAATCAGCAGCCAGGCCATCACGATCATGGCCAAGCTGGGCGGCAGGTCCGGTACGCCAGTCAGCAGCTCAAACGGCAGCTGGAACAGCAGGCACGGCACAATGCCAAAGTAAACATAGTACCGCCCCTGATAATAAGCAACATCCCACAAAGCATCCGGGGCCGCGCTCTGACGGGCGGCGGTATCGTAAGGGTTCTGCATCTCCGCCATGGCGGCGGGCGGGTCGCGCTGCAGATCCAGGCGGCCATTCAGCAGGCTGTGGGCCAGAGCGCCGTACTGCGCAGCGGAATCATTCTGCCAATCGCTGATATGCTGGGTGAAGGTGATGCGGCTTTCGCCGTCCCAGTTTTCGACATTATAAAACGAGGTCGCCACGCCGGAGTTGCGGGCATCGGCAAAGGGGGCCGCTGCGGCCAGCAGGCAGAGCATGCAGCCCAGCACCAGCACCGCCGGGCGGTATTTGGCGCGGTGGGTCAGGTAGGCTTCGTGCCACGCGGCAGCGCCGGGGCGCAGCCCCCACAAGGCCAGCAGTGCCAGACACACCACTGCCAGCCGCAGCAGCGAGAAATCCATCGGGCGGGGTACATTGGCCAGAACCGCCTGCACGGTATAGTTCAGGTCATAACTGCGGTACTCTCCGCTATAGCCCTCCGCTTGCAGGGTCAGGGTATCCACCGCGCCGGAAAAATCCAGCGTGCGCACCAGGCTGCGTGCCGCTCGCGGGGCCGCTTGCCACTGCCAGCTCTGGCGGGGGGCGGTGCTGGCTTCGTCGGTACCGGACACCCACAGGATAAACAGCGGGTTCTGATCCTGCGGATAGTTGCCGTCATACTGGTAGACAACGCCATCCAGCGCAACGTTATACAGCGGCTGATGGATGCCGGTAAAGGTAAGGGTACTGTGCTCATCGTTCAAAGCAATCGGCTCCCCATCCGCCGGGGCATCCTGCAAATAGGCGCGCAGGTCAACGGGCTGGTAGCCGTGGGTTGCAAAATAGGGTGCGTTGCCCACGAATACTTCCAAGCCGATGGCGGCAATCAGCAGCGCAGCAACCGTCCAAAGTGTGCGGTACCGCCGCCCGCTGCGCAGGCGGAGTAACAACACAGTGCCGCAGGCCCACAGTGCCGCCCCATTGATGGCCAGCAGGCGGAACAGATCAAACCCCTGCGCCAGCCCCGGCTGGGCAAACACACATGCTGCGATGATCCACACTGCCAGCACAATGCCCGGCCCGGCCAGTACATCCGCATGGGTTGCCCTGCGGTCGCACAGCCGCCCCGGCAGTGCCCAAACCAGCACCCCAAACAGGATGCTGACACAAATTGCTGCTGCAAACATAAAAAGCCCCCATACCAAAGTGTATGGGGGTATTATACTATGAATTGCGGTTTTTGTCGATATTGGGGGTGCAGGCGTCCTCTTCCTGCGGGTCGGACGGCTGTTCGCCTGCCCGCTCCGCTTTGCGGTACTGCGCGGGGGAAAGCCCGGTTTCCTTTTTGAACACACGGCTGAAATACAGCGGGTTATCATACCCGACGATCTCGGAAACTTCACCGATGCTGTATTTGGTGCGTTCCAGCAAGCGCTGTGCATTGACGATACGCAGCGACTGGATATACCGTGCGGGCGACAAGCCCACATACTGTTTGAAGCTACGGATGAACCATGCCGTGCTCATGTGCAGGGACTCGGCGTATTCATCCACATTGATGCGGGCAGTATAATTCTCGTTAAAATAGGCGGCTGCGGCTTCGATCTGCTCCCGCGTGGTGCCGTTGATCGACCGCTGTTCCTGCCGCTGGCGGCTGACCAGCACCAGCATCATCTGGAACAGCCCGGCCGTATAATCCCGATAGGCGTACTGGCAGAGCTGCAATTCCTGGATCATGCGGCGGAAAGTATTTTTGTACTCCGGCATAATGCCGCTGTAAAACACATGGCCATCCAGCGGAATCTCATGCGCCTGCAGCACCGCAGCGGCCTCGCTGCCGGAAAAATAGACCCAGAACACCTCCGGGTGGTCCTCAAGATAGTAGATATAGCGGCGCTCTTCCTGCGGGCGGTACAGCACCATATGACCCGCTGTTACCACATGCTCGGCATCATCAAACCAGAAGTGCGCCTTGCCCGCAGCGATATAAAACAGCTGATACGCATTTTCATCATACCGCGTAATAGTTGGCAGGCTGGCGTGCTTTTTCAATCGGCATGTTCCGCAGGAATCCACTGTAAGCGGTGCAGTACAGCTGCCGTCCGCAGCCTGGCGGCTGTTGATGGAACCAAAATTGATATACATCTGTGTTGCCCCCTCGTGTTGGCTGGGTAAGACGGGCGCCCCATCTTTTATGTAGATTGTATAATATTATCCACTATAGTGCAAGTGCAACTGGCCAAACCATATTGTTTTGTTATACTTCTGTTATGATTTTCGCAAATAATATTAGAATACTTATCAAAATGTTTTTTCAGCTTTTCTGCTTTACCGCGGGGCCACAACAAAAAAGTGCCCGCCTGCTGCAAGGCAGCGTGCGGGCGCTTTCATGCTTATTCCTTTGCTTTTGAGCCGGGATTATTCAATGCCGGTCACGGTATAATCTTTGTCCTCAACGGCTTTCTTCAGCACAGTGTCATCCACCGGCTTATCCAGCGTTACAACAGCGGTACCGGCGGTGTGGCTTACCTCGGCGGCGGAAACACCGTCCAGCGCTTCCAGTGCCTTTTTCACGGTTGCTTCGCAATGGCCGCACATCATGCCTTCAATTTTAATGGTCTTATTCATGGTCGTGTTCTCCTTTTTGCTTGTTTTGTGTGCTTTGCGTTTATGGTCATGTTTGGTGCTGCGAATATCGAACAGGTTCAGCCGCAGTGCGTTGGAAACCACACAGAAGCTGGACAGGCTCATGGCCGCAGCGCCGTACATCGGGTTCATCTGCCAGTGCAGCAGCGGGATAAAGACACCTGCCGCCAGGGGGATGCCCAACACATTGTAGGCAAAGGCCCAGAACAGGTTTTCGTGGATATTGTGCAGAGTAGCGCGGCTCAGGCGGATGGCGGCGGGCACATCGCTCAGGCGGCTCTTCATCAGCACAACGTCAGCGGCGTCAATCGCAACATCCGTACCGGCGCCAATGGCAATACCGACATCCGCGCGGGTCAGGGCCGGTGCATCGTTGATGCCATCGCCCACCATGGCCACGCGGCCCTTGTTTTTCAGGCTGCGGATCACAGCTTCCTTTCCATCGGGCAGCACACCGGCAATCACTTCGTCCACACCGGCCTGTGCACCAATGGCTTTGGCGGTGCGCTCGTTATCGCCGGTCAGCATCACAACACGGATGCCCATGCCCTGCAGTTCACGCACAGCCTGCGGGCTGTCCTCCTTGATGACGTCCGCCACCGCGATAACGCCCTGCATGATGCCATCCTTGGCAAAGAACAGCGGGGTTTTACCCTGGGCGGCCAGTGCTTCGGCGCTGGATGCCATCTTTTGCGGCACCGCCACGCCAAGGGTCTGCATCAGCTTGGCGTTGCCGCCGTACAGGGTACTGCCGTTCAGCACAGCCGTCAGGCCGTTACCGGGCAGAGCCTGGAAATCTGCCACCTCGGCGGGGGTCAGGTTATCCTCCTGTGCCTTTTGCAGCACAGCGCGGGCCAGCGGGTGTTCACTCTTCTGCTCCAAGGCAGCGGCAAGGCTCATCAGTACCTGCTCCGTCACACCGTCTGCGGGCAGGATATCCGTCACGCGCGGCTCGCCGCTGGTGATGGTGCCAGTTTTATCCAGGGCAACGATCTCGGTTTTACCGGTCTGCTCCAGCGAAACCGCGGTTTTAAAGAGAATGCCGTTTTTAGCACCCACACCATTGCCAACCATAATGGCAACCGGCGTTGCCAGGCCCAGCGCGCAGGGGCAGCTGATGACCAGCACTGAAATACCGCGGGCCAAGGCAAAACCGACCGTCTGCCCTGCCAGCAGCCACACGACGGTGGTGATAACGGCCAGCGTGATCACCACCGGCACAAACACACCGGAGACACGGTCTGCAATTTTGGCAATGGGTGCCTTGGTGGCTGCGGCATCGCTGACCATCTGGATGATCTGAGCCAGCGTGGTATCCTGACCCACGCGGGTGGCACGGCAGCGCAAAAAGCCGGATTGGTTCAGGGTTGCGGCGCTCACGCTGTCGCCTTCGGCCTTATCCACCGGGATGCTCTCTCCGGTCAGGGCCGATTCGTTCACCGCGCTGCTGCCTTCCAGCACCACGCCGTCAACGGGGATATTCTCGCCGGGACGCACCACAAACACATCGCCCTGCTGCACCTGTTCGATGGGAACGGTAACTTCCGCCCCATTGCGCAGCAGCGTTGCGGTTTTGGGGGCCAGGTTCATCAGGCCTTTCAGGGCATCGGTGGTCTTGCCCTTGGAGCGGGCTTCCAACGTTTTGCCCACCGTGATCAGGGTCAGGATGGTTGCGGCGGATTCAAAATAAAACTCCTCCATATAGCCCATCACGGCCATGGCATCCCCCTGCACCTGGGCCACCGTCATGGCAAACAGAGCGTAAGTGCTGTAGCCAAAGGCCGCGGTAGCGCCAAGGGATACCAGGGTATCCATATTGGGGGCACGGTTCCACAGCGCCTTAAAGCCGCTGATAAAGAACTTTTGGTTGATGACCATGATGATAATGGTGAGCAGCATCTGTAAAATACCCATTGCCACATGGTTGCCCTGCATAAAGCCCGGCAGCGGCCAGTTCCATAGCATGTGCCCCATGGAGAAGTACATCAGCACCACCCAGAAGATCAGCGAGGCAATCAGGCGGCGTTTGAGGCGCGGGGTCTCGGTATCTTTTAAGGCATCTGCTGACGGCGCGGCGGACTGGGCGGCAGCGTTTTTAGGGCTTGCGCCATAGCCTGCGGCTTCCACTGCGGCCACAATATCTGCCGGAGCGGCGGAGCCCTCCACACCCATTGAGTTGGTCAGCAGGCTGACCGAGCAGGATGTTACGCCCGGCACTTTGCTGACGGCTTTTTCCACCCGGGCACTGCACGCGGCGCAGCTCATCCCGGTTACGTTATATTGTTCCACTTCTTTCCTCCTGTTTTCTCTCTTTTGCGGTAGTGATTCTATAATTCCTGTGTGATGATTGGTGAGTGGTTTCGCTTTGGTGTTTGAACACGGGTTGTTGATGTTTGAGTTGTTTCTATCCTCACTCCCCTTTTGGTAAGCGGCTAGCCTGCAATTCGACGTATTATTGAGGTTACCATTTCTATCCACACTCTCCTTGCGGAAAGCGATACGTTGGGGGCAACCAAGGCCGATGCGGCATTTCTATCCACACCCTCTCACAGGGAATGACTGGCATTTATTCATGGCTCTGGTAATGTTACACAAACTTTTACCGATGTTTGTGAACAGAAAAACAATCGTACTGGGCACTGGCATGGCATTTTTGCTGGCTCAAACACTCGTGCATTTATTTCATGTTCTGCTTCTGCTATTTTGTGCAGGCAATGCTTATTTCATCAGTTTCTGCAGTGTTTTCAGCAGCTCATCCACAACTTCGTCATTCCCGGCACGGATATCATCCGCCACACAGGTGCGGATATGGTTTGCCAGCAGCTCACGGTTGAACGCATTCATCGCCGCCGTTACCGCCGCCGACTGCACCAGAATATCCGGACAATACGCTTCGTTTTCCACCATCCCACGGATGCCCCGGATCTGCCCTTCGATCCGGTTCAGTCTGTGGACCAGGCTTTTATACTCTTCTTCACTGCGATGCTTTGTTTTGTGTGCACAGCAGCAACACGGTTCCTTCTTTTCGTTTTCCTGCATTATGTTACCCTCCCATCACATGCAAGGTACCCCGGCGGGGTATATTCACTATATACCCCGCCGGGGTACCTTGTCAAGTAGATAATATAATATGTTTATATTATTTTATGCGAGAGTTTTTTACTATAGCAATTTTTAAAATTAAAGCGGATATCCGCATGAACAAAACCACCCTGAACAGTCAGAAAGAGAAACATTCCACGCTCTCCTTGCGGAGAGCGACGTTGTGCCCCGCGCAAACCCTGATGTGAATTACGAGATTTCTATCCACGCTCTCCTTGCGGAGAGCGACCGGTCTCTGTTGCTGCCTGTTCGGGGGTCTCGTATTTCTATCCACGCTCTCCTTGCGGAGAGCGACGGTTTTGGAGAACGTGCTTGCCGCCGTGCGGGAATTTCTATCCACGTTCTCCTTGCGGAGAGCGACGCTGGAGCTTAAACCAATCTCTAACTTCGGGCTTATTTCTATCCACGCTCTCCTTGCGGAGAGCGACATTTTTACATTAAATTTGTAAACTGGGGCACGCTATTTCTATCCACGCTCTCCTTGCGGAGAGCGACACCTAACTATCAACATCCAGAACATTTTCAATAAATTTCTATCCACGCTCTCCTTGCGGAGAGCGACAAAATCCGTCAAACACCGCAACGCCCTGCTCACCATTTCTATCCACGCTCTCCTTGCGGAGAGCGACACCAGTCAGGCTATTTTTGGCGTGAATTTTTCCGATTTCTATCCACGCTCTCCTTGCGGAGAGCGACCCGAGGGCGCGAGCGCCCGAGTAAGGCCCGTTATTTATTTCTATCCACGCTCTCCTTGCGGAGAGCGACCGATGACGGGCGCGATTCGCTTATTGAGCGTATGATTTCTATCCACGCTCTCCTTGCGGAGAGCGACGTCAGCGGCAACTATAACCAGACGGTCAACGGGATTTCTATCCACGCTCTCCTTGCGGAGAGCGACTATATGGACTTGCTTTTGCGCTGCGACTACACCCATTTCTATCCACGCTCTCCTTGCGGAGAGCGACGTAAGGACTGCAAGCACTTCCTGCGTTTCGCCCTTGATTTCTATCCACGCTCTCCTTGCGGAGAGCGACTGAAACACACGTTGTAATGGAGGCGATCAAAGTTATTTCTATCCACGCTCTCCTTGCGGAGAGCGACCCAACACCAGCAAAAAAGAGCGTATGTTGACGGATATTTCTATCCACGCTCTCCTTGCGGAGAGCGACTCAAAACTGCTATTACAGCAGCACCGCAACAGGAATTTCTATCCACGCTCTCCTTGCGGAGAGCGACAGGCGCAGGACGGATACAAAGACACCGTGACCGAATTTCTATCCACGCTCTCCTTGCGGAGAGCGACTCATATTCGCAGCACGTCACATGGCCGTCGGGGTATTTCTATCCACGCTCTCCTTGCGGAGAGCGACTTTACAGCGGCCTGCATTTTCCTCTCCATGCCGAAATTTCTATCCACGCTCTCCTTGCGGAGAGCGACGCTGGTGGACACGATAGCCCCCGACCAAAAAACGCGATTTCTATCCACGCTCTCCTTGCGGAGAGCGACTCCTGCGCCGCCGCTATATAAACGGCATGAACTGGATTTCTATCCACGCTCTCCTTGCGGAGAGCGACCTCCATAGCTTTGCCAGCGCGGCGGTTGCTCCGTCATTTCTATCCACGCTCTCCTTGCGGAGAGCGACGGGGGCTGTTGCTGTTTAAGAGATGGTCGGAACAAATTTCTATCCACGCTCTCCTTGCGGAGAGCGACTCCGCAGTTATTCCGAGTTTGTAGGTGCTTTCGCATTTCTATCCACGCTCTCCTTGCGGAGAGCGACAGCAGGGCAAACTTCGCGCCCGCCGGGCTTTGCTATTTCTATCCACGCTCTCCTTGCGGAGAGCGACACCCGGGCAAACGCTCCATTTTATACACATCTCAAATTTCTATCCACGCTCTCCTTGCGGAGAGCGACTGCGGAGCTTACAACGCTCGTCAACAAACTTTTTATTTCTATCCACGCTCTCCTTGCGGAGAGCGACAGCAGGAACAACGGGAAAATCGAAAAGAGCAATATTTCTATCCACGCTCTCCTTGCGGAGAGCGACCTCGCGTATCCTGATATGATTATTTGTACTAATGTTATTTCTATCCACGCTCTCCTTGCGGAGAGCGACCGATTGGCCCCCCGTTCGTGAGATAGTTCAATGGATTTCTATCCACGCTCTCCTTGCGGAGAGCGACGCTTTCCGGTCTCCGCGCATCGCTTTGATGGTCGATTTCTATCCACGCTCTCCTTGCGGAGAGCGACGCCAAGATACCGAAACAGGGACCGGGCCCAGTCGATTTCTATCCACGCTCTCCTTGCGGAGAGCGACTCATGCAAATCGGTATTATGTTGGGCTGCATCTTGAATTTCTATCCACGCTCTCCTTGCGGAGAGCGACCCGCACCGCAGCAGTCCGGCCAGTATGATGGCCTTATTTCTATCCACGCTCTCCTTGCGGAGAGCGACGAAACATACGTTGTAATGGAGGCGACCAAAGTTATTTCTATCCACGCTCTCCTTGCGGAGAGCGACGATATGCCAATGTACGGCACCGGCGACTATGAGCATTTCTATCCACGCTCTCCTTGCGGAGAGCGACTGAGAGTGAAAGGTCAGATCGTGCAGGAAAGGTAATTTCTATCCACGCTCTCCTTGCGGAGAGCGACTTCAGCGGGGACCATGGCCACATAAGCGGGGACATTTCTATCCACGCTCTCCTTGCGGAGAGCGACACCAGTCTAGGGGATCTGTTTCAATGCCAAGATACCATTTCTATCCACGCTCTCCTTGCGGAGAGCGACTATGGCCGTATCAACGACATTTCGCGTCTGATGAAAATTTCTATCCACGCTCTCCTTGCGGAGAGCGACCCGAGGTCCCCGAAGATCAGTACACGGCCCTGTCTATTTCTATCCACGCTCTCCTTGCGGAGAGCGACGCATTCACTATGACAATTACAATCTGCATTGCGTTATTTCTATCCACGCTCTCCTTGCGGAGAGCGACTGCGTGTATATGTGTCCTATAATCAGTACAATAACACATTTCTATCCACGCTCTCCTTGCGGAGAGCGACTAGGATACACCGTTAATTTCCATGCCAAAACCGGGATTTCTATCCACGCTCTCCTTGCGGAGAGCGACAACCAATAGATGAGCCACAATACCAAATTTTAGATATTTCTATCCACGCTCTCCTTGCGGAGAGCGACGATAATAAGCCAACACAGCGAGCCGGATAGCGGCAATTTCTATCCACGCTCTCCTTGCGGAGAGCGACCCGTTTATGGTATTTTGCCCGTATCTGTTGCTATGATTTCTATCCACGCTCTCCTTGCGGAGAGCGACTGCAAAATCAACACCAGAGGACGCAAAAAGATGATTTCTATCCACGCTCTCCTTGCGGAGAGCGACCTGTTGAACTTACAACTCTTGTCAATAAGCTTTTTATTTCTATCCACGCTCTCCTTGCGGAGAGCGACAATAACATTAACAGCTCTGTTAATACAGCTGACCAGATTTCTATCCACGCTCTCCTTGCGGAGAGCGACTGATGGTTTGATTGCTTCCGGCAACTTCTGTCGGATTTCTATCCACGCTCTCCTTGCGGAGAGCGACCTCCTTATAATTTAATGATACATCAAGCAAAAAAATTTCTATCCACGCTCTCCTTGCGGAGAGCGACGCAGTAACGAGAGTAGCGAGGACGCCGACAACGGTAATTTCTATCCACGCTCTCCTTGCGGAGAGCGACAGCAAAAGTGCACAAAACAGTGGGGCACTTTTGCGCATATGAAACAAATTTTATGGAGATTGCATCTTCATGCTGACAGGCAAGGCTGTATTTTACCCTTTCTGCCCCTGTTTTTTCCATATTTTCTGGTGCGAAGGAACCGGGAATTTTATGATTGCCTTCCCCTCGCACTAAGCAAACAAGATTCCATCCTGATCAAAATCCGGGTGCAGACCCACATGCTCGACTTTGCTTTTGTAATGGTTTCCCAGTTGATAAAAGCGCAGGCTGTCCGATTCCGGATCGATCAGTTCGGTCAATTTTGCTTTGAACATCGTGTATTGCGCGGCATCCAGCAGGCACTCAAATACGGAGTTTTGCACCCGCTGGCCGTAGTCTACACAGACTTTTGCTACTTTGCGCAGCCTGCGACGACCGGCGGCTGTTTCGGTGTTGACATCATAGGTTACAAGCACCAACATAACGGCACCTCACTTCCAGAAAAACGGTGGGTACACTTCCAGGTCGCCGCGCAGAGCACGGGCCAGCAAAAGCGCCTGAACATAGGGCACCAGCCCCCAGGGCAGTTTTTCTTTCAAAAACGGATGGGTGATCTCTTCCTTCTTTTTGTTCTGCCATGCGGTCAGGAAAGCTTTGCGGCCATCATCCGTCAGCAGTACGGCACCATTTTCCTGTTTTTGCAGGTGTTTTGCCGTGATGATCTTTTGATTGATGCAGCTGATGACCAGCCGGTCTGCATAAACCGCTCGCAGTTCTTCCATCAGGTCAAGTGCCAGACTTTTGCGGCCGGGGCGCGGGCGGTGCATAAAGCCAACATAAGGGTCCAGGCCCACAGCGGTCAAGGCGGATGCACACTCCCGCGCCAGCATGCTGTAGGCAAACGAAAGCAGCGCATTCACATTGTCCAGCGGTGGACGGCGGCTGCGGCCCTCAAACACAAAATCCTGCTTTTGCTGCAGAATCAGGTCATTCAGGCAGTCAAAGTAGCGCTGGGCTGCCTCGCCTTCCAGGCCGCGCAGCTGTTCCGGATCATCGCTGGTCTGTATCAGCGGCAGCGCGGCGGCCAGCTGGGTGGAGGTGCGCTTCAGTTTTTCGACCGGGACACGCTGGGGATGATCGCGGGTTGCGCGTTCCAGCACCCAGCGTGCGTTATACACTTTACCAAGGATAAAGCTCCGGGCATAGCGACAGCTCTGGGCCGGGTCATCCGACACGCGGTACTGCGTCTGACGCAGCAGCACATTGCCGCGTTCTTCCCCCACGGTGCGGGCCTGAAATCTGCCATACGGGTCAAAAAAGCAAAGGTCAATGCCCCGCCGGGCACAAGCTCCCATCAAAGCGGGGCTGGCACCCGCGTAAGTAAAGCAGACGATGCCTTCCAGCGTATGCAGGGCATAGCGGTGGGTTTCCTGCTTATTGCGGGTAACAACAAGGTTTTCGCCATCCAATGTCAGGTAAGCGTCCTCATTGATGACAAACAGGGTGTTGAGCAGCTTTCTCATGGCGCGCCCTCCTCAATATGCTCCCGCAGATACGCCGCCGGGTCTGCCTGCTGATACAGCGCCGGCAGGCAAAGCTCTTTCAGTGAGCAGGCATTGCAATGCTTGCCGGGTTTGCTTTTTGGGGTATAGCCGCGCGCAAACAGGCGGTTCATCTCATCCGCCATGGTCTGCGCGGTGCTGCGCAGTTCCGGTGTCAGGGAAACATGTTCCCGCTGCCGGGTTTCTTCATAAAAGATTTCCCCTTCCGGCACCTCGCACACCAGCATTTCTTCCAGCGCCATGGCCTGTGCGCAGAGCTGCAAACGGTCGGCATCGTTTACCTTGCTGCGGCCATGCTTATATTCCACGGGCATGGGCTGCCACAGGCCGCGGCGGCCCTGCAATGACACGCCGTTTGGATCCTTGTGAAACTCTACCACATCGCAGTCGCCGGTCAGTTTTAAGCGGTGGCTGACGACCCTCATACCGCGGGCGATCAGCAAATCGCCGCGTTTTTCCGTCAGGGTAACATCATGGCAGCGGGTATGCTGCAGGCGGCCTTCGGCGGTGCGTTGGTTTTCGGACCATTGTTGTTCCAGGTGTATGAGTGCCCACTGACGGCGGCAAAAGCTGAAATGCTGGATACCGGACATCAGCAGGTAATCATCTGGGGAAACCATTACGACAGCCTCTCACACGTTACCCCTGCCGGAAGATTTTCATCCACGGTCACCACATAGTCATGGTAGCTGCGCGGGAAAGTGATTTTCTCTGCGTGTGTGACATGAACTGCGTCAAAAAGTTTATAAGACGGCGCATTGCCCAGTTCCGAATCATGCTTGAACACGATCAGTTCCCGAACTGCCATTTTGCCGCGGGCTGCGCTGTGGTCATTTTCAAACATATTCAGAATTGCCTGCCACAGCAGCTGCAGGTCATCCTCTGAGAATCCTGTAGTTTTGCGGGCCAAGTTGGCCGAAACATAACCCTCTGCACGGTACAAACCATACGGTATCACATACTTGCGGCCCATCTCAGTGCCTTTTCGCTCTGCATCCGCTTCGGTCGTAATGGCAATACGGGTAATGGTCACTTCCTGCGGGAGAACAGGGTCTACCGAGCGTGCAAAGCTCAACTGAACAGGGCCGCGTACCTGCCCGCAATTCAGTGCGCCTTTTACGAAAGTTGTCATAACAGCGCCAAAGGTACGGATATCATAAAAGTTCTGGCACATAAAATCCCGGATTTTACGGTCCAACTCCGGGTCATCTTTCTTGGCGACTTTCAGGGCATCCTTGGCATCAGCATCAATGCCCAAGTATTCGAGTGCTTTTTTATCGCTGCGGTTCAGGGGGACCTGATCTTTAATGTAAATCTGGTATCCTGCTTCATCTTCTTTGGCCACTTCGACATAGTTGCGAATCTTACGCTTTAAGCAGACATCTGTAACAATGCCATATCCCGTTTCCGGGTCGACGCGCGGCATGTTGCCTGCATCCGGATCGCCGTTCGGATTTCCATTTTCAACGTCAAACAGAATTACAAAATCATACCGGTTTTTGATTGCCTGTGCCATTGTTATTCCTCCACTTTCTTTGTATAGCGTTCCTGTGTCTGATGGTAATAGCCAAGGATAAAAGCGCCTTGTTCCGGCAAGGTCAGCCGTGCGGGAAAGCTTCCTTCCAGTTTTCCGCCCGCCAGCGCAGCGATCTGCTTATCGTAATAAATCTTTTGTGGCTTGCTCATTTTTTGCATATGCTTTTGCGCCAGCATCAGAATTGTTGGGAACACAGTGGCCGGCGTGGAAGCCGCTGCATTAAAATACCTGTCCTTGATGGTTGTATTGATATCCGGGTTTACCGCCATCTGGATTGCTTCCAGCACAGCAAAAAGCTGACCCATAACATACGGTTGATAATTTGTTTCCTTGTTATTTTCCACAGTTAATACCTCCTTTGGGCAACGGGGATCTTCATTACGCAGGTAGTATGCTTTTATAATAGCGGCACGGCCGCGTGTTACTTTTTGCTCTGCGCGGATACGCATCATAACGCCATCCAGCAGGGTTGCCGGGTACCTTGTATTATTCAGGATTGCACGCAAGACATCGCCCGCCAGCTGCGGTGCTGCCGATGGGCTGCGGGAATTGGTGTTGACGGTTTCCTGCAGCAGCCAATACACCCCCAGCCGCGGGAATTTATCATAAGTGGGGCGCACAATCTCTAAGCGGTCATAATGCTTCTGCACATTATCAAGCAGCGTTTGGAAGGTATCCTGCCAGAAAAAGCGAACCGAGAGGCGCGCCGCATTAGGGGCCAAGCCAAGCACATAAAAGTGCCTTTGTGGGTCAAGTGTCACGTTCTGCCACTCTACACTCTGTCCATGGACCAGCTTGTCCACTGCATTTCGCACATCGCTTTCGCTGACAGGCGCATCCATGGCAAACAATGCATCCATTGCTACCTGCTGGTAGGCGGTCTCACCGCCTGCTGCCCAGCAGACAATGGTGGTATCGCCCACACGCTGAACATGTTCCCTGTCTGCCAGCAGATAGTTTAATGCCTGTGCATAGGCAAAGGCCGCATAACTGCCAACCGGCGCATTGCCCCCCTGTTCATGTCCGTATGAGCAAAAAGCGTCCGCATTAAAAGAAACAATCGATGCGCCGGAAGACTGTGCCCCGGTCACGCCTTTAATCGCCGGGTGCAGGCGGGCAAGCGGTGCCTTTTGCCCTGTAACCAGGCATCGGATTTCCGGTGCATCCGTGTTCTTATCACACTGCCGCTGCCAGGCTTCCTGTATTTCCGGATCGTCCTGAACATAGTTTTCCCGAATCAGAAATACCAGATTGCCACCCTTGTAAAGTTCCTTGAGACTTTGTTCCAGCGCTGGATTCTGCTCCGCCGCCTTGGGGTCCCAGTTTATAAAAAAGTTCCGCACTGCCTGTGCCGCCTGACCGGGAACATTTTGTAAAATGGCAAGATGCAGCTCCTTTGCAGCGGCAAAGCACTGCATTGCACGCTCCGGTTTGCCTTTTCCATCAACGCCGAGCATGTAAGCACTGTTATCACACAAAAAATTGGCTGCCACACCACTAGAGCGTTTAACCTGTTCCGGAACTTGCAGCTGACATGGAGCAAGCACTGTTTTTTTACCGCGCTTTTCCTCTTGCTGCAAGGGGTGCAATGCCATCAGTTGGCCGTTTTCATCCAGTTCCAAAGCCCAACTGACTTTTGCGCTTGTCCAACCGGGGCGCGTGATTTTGCCATTGGCCAGCAAATCTTCATAGTATTGTACCAAAGCCTGTAAAATCATCGGTACACCTCGCAGTCTGCCACATTCAACACACCATGTTCCAATTTTGCATGGAAATACATCGGGGTTATGTTCTGCGGGTCAGTGTAGTTAAAGTCATATATCATGAATCCCAAATCCCGTGTTTCCTCAATGGTCGGGATTGGCCCGCCGGGCCATGCGCGGAATGCGGCAGGAAATTCACGGCACCCAAAATAAGGGGTATGAAAACACTGGCCCCTAGACATGCGCCGGGTGACAATATCCTGGAACTTTCCCGGATTGTCGCTCGGTGCCGCACGGTCAGTCATCTCAAATTCTGCCTCAATCACATAATGAACGTCCTGCAACACCATGGCTGCACGCTGAACGATCTGCTGGGGCGTGGCAAGGTAAAGCTCTTTCCCTGTTCCCTGCATCGCGCTGCGTACATCGGAACAAAGAATTTTGCTTTTTACTTCGTTCCGACGGATGTTGGTAAAGCGGATTGGGTTCATAACATAGATTTTCCGGATTTTCCACCGTAAGCCGGGGTGGTAATAGATTGCTTCTACTATGCCGCGTGCCGCGGAAGGGGTGAGAACTTCATATGAAACCCTTTCGACTTTTAGCTCAGGCCTCGAGAGCAAAGCATAATTCCCCCATACTTCCAGCTGGATCATCTGCATCAACTCCTTTGCATTTCTATTTTCAGTTGTTTTTAATTTATATTTTTGCTATAGTTTCAATATACGCTACTTGGCACCAAATGTCAATCCTTTTATCATGTATACTTTTTGTTTGCTTTTCATTCGGTTTTCTTTTATAATAAGTTACGTCGGCAGCTTATGCCGTGGATAGAAATAGTTGATTTTACTTTATCGCACAAGAACGGCAGGGCAAGCTCCCTGCCGCTTTTGCTTTATGCAAACCAGGCTGCTCCCGTTTCAGCTTCCATAGCAAGGCCCGTGTTGTTATCGTAAAGGCTTCCGTCCGTTAATTCCCATATGCCTTCACTGATTTGGCAAACCGCCCCGGCATTCTCCAGCGTTTTCAGATGATCCGGGTAAACCGGAACACCATATTGCCCCAGTTGACGGAACAAAGTTTTGCTTACCTCTCCTGCACGCAATCGTGCAAGCAAATGTTCCCCTTTCCCTTGGGGAATGTATACGGTCACGGCAGGTGTTTCAATTAAGCGGAACCTCTCTGCCGCTGTTGCAAAGGGGAAAATGCGCCCTTCCATATCCTGCTCGAACCCTTGCAGAATTTGCTGTTCATCCAGTCTTTTATCTCCTTTTAAGGTACGGTAAAACAGAAAGTATGTTTCAATTGCTTCCAGAGATGCCAGATCTGCATATTTTTTCAGGACGCTTTGCGTTGCGGATACATTCTGTTCCAGCATGCGCGGTACATGCTGCCCTTCCAATGTGAAAATCTGTACCAAGCTCTGCTCCGCCGGGCGTCTTCCCTCTCGATTGCAGCGCCCCGCCGCCTGCAAAATGGAATCCAAACCTGCTTCCTCGCGGTACACAGCCGGGAAATCCACATCAACACCCGCTTCAATCAAAGAAGTTGATATCACACGGCAGGGCAGCCCATCTTTTAAGCGTTCCCGGATTTCCTGCAATAACTGTTTGCGATGGGCTGGGTATAGCAATGTTGTCAGGCAGTAGCTGCCCTCTTTGGGCAGGTTATTGTATAATTCCTGTGCTGTTTTTCTCCGGTTTACAATACACAGCACTTGTTCCTGCGCTGTCAGTTCTGCGCCAAGCTGGCTTTGTTCCAACTCTCCGCGCATTTTTAGCGTTGTACGCCGGAATGCCTGATATTGCTCTTTGGGATGTGGGCAAAGTTCCGTCATCTGCAGCCCAGGCGCCAGTTCATCAAACAAGGGCTGCAAAGCTGGTTGTGTGGCCGTGCAAAGCACCGCTGCTGCGCGGTAATGCTGTACCAGCTGCGCGATTGCCGCAACGCAGGGGCGCAAATAAGGAACCGGCAGATTTTGTGCTTCGTCAAAAATGACCACGCTATTTGCAATGTTATGTAATTTACGGCATTGTGACGCATGGTTGCCGTAAAGTGATTCAAAGAATTGCACGGATGTGGTAACCACCACCGGAGCATCCCAGTTTTCCGCCGCCAATGCTTTGCGGTAGGCTGCCGGCTCATCATCTTCCTTGGCAGAGTAGTCCACCCCTGAATGGTGTTCCAAAACATTTTCTGCTCCTAATATTTCCGAAAACACATCCGCGGTCTGGTCAATAATGGATGTATAAGGGATCACATAAATAACCCGGTCCATATGGTTCTTTACAGCTAGCGAAAGCGCAAATGCCAATGACGCTACCGTTTTTCCCCCGCCTGTAGGAACGGTCAGGGAATAAAGGCCGCGCCGCCCTGTTTGCCCTGCCGTTGTACAGGCACTCAAAATTGAACTGCGGCGCTGATTCAAGGTTCCCTGGGGATGGCTCCATTTTGCGGTATATTGGTTCAACCTTTTCAGCAGTTCATCCATTGTCTGGCCTTGTCCGCGCGGTTTAGGGCCGCTCATAAAGTTTTCCGTATCCAGATAGTCCGCATCGACCAGGCAGGAATACAACATCCGGGTATAAAATGCCTGTGTAAAACGATTTTCCTTCATCATTTCCGGCTGGGGCGGTATGGACGGCAGTTTAATCTCATTCGTCCATTGGGTATAGGGTTCAACGCTCTTTTTCAATCGCCCAAACATTGTCGCATCCTGCGCGGTATCGCTTCGGCCTCCTCCATCCGGCAGGCCGCTATGGTGTCCCGCAATAGCAAAAGCCAGTGGGATTTGACCATATCGGGCAGCCACCTGTGCACCAGCCGTTGAGTGATCCACTTTCTCTCCACCTTGCAGGCGCTTTTGAAACTTTGTACTATATTTACCAATATCATGCAGTAATCCAAGCCAAGTTCCCTGTTGCTGGGCATCAAAGGCTGCTGCAAATTGCCCACATAGGACTGCCGTTCCCTGCAAATGGTCCGCTACCGTTTGGACGCGGGTTCCGTCTTCACTGATATGAGCCAGCATCTTTTTCTCCTGGTGCATAATCAAACTCCCTTCTGTTTTGCTTTTCTCTATTATAGCAGATCACTCATCCCATAATTCGGACTTTCACTCCAGTTCTGCAATCTTTGTCATACTATCCAAATTTATCCATGTAGAATTGTTAGCTATTCCCATTAGCAGATATTTTTGATAAAATAAGATATTATAGGGTTTATGAATTCACTTTCTTATATTACTTCTTCATCTTACCGAAAAATCATTTACGCAAGGAGTGAAAAGCCATGAAAAGGAAGTTATTCTCATTTTCCGCCAGTGTTATCACCGCAATAATGCTTACAGCTTGTGCTGCAGCGCCAGAAAATAAACCTGCTTCCTCCGCTGCTCTTTCCCCGACCAGTGAAGCTGTTGCCACAGCTATATCATCATGAACGAAACTGTTGAATATCCTTACGCAGACTTATCTGGCATGGTAGTTGTGAAAAATCAATCCGGACAAAAGCTAGTTCTGGATGTTTACGGCAATGAGATAATTTCCGCTGGGCAATATGAAGATTTAGCCCCCGCACGCGATGGCTGCGTATGGGCAAAACAGAATGGCCTTTGGGGCTTGCTGCAAGTACAGGATTATACCGAAAACAATGCCGACATTATTCTGCCGGATGGATGCGTTGCACCAGATGTAACGCTTAGTCGAATTGATAGCCTTTGTACCTACACCACTGCTGATCATGGGCTGGTTATGCGTAAAGGTCCCGGTACAAATTATGAAAAAATGGATAATATCCCCTACGGTATCATCGTATGGGAATGCGGCTATAGCAGCAATGTGCCTGACTGGGTTGTTGTATATTACAGTGGGATTTATGGTTGGGTCAGTGATGAATACTTGGCTACCACTATTTATTCCAGCAGTAAAAAATAAATAAAAAAGCAGGTGTTCATGTAGAAACGATATCGTCCTCCACGTGAATACCTGCTTTTTATAGCTTCTTTTATTATATCTGCTCTGTGCCGCTATTTGTCTCTGTATGAAATAAATAGCCGCTATATGCATTTGAATGAAGTGTTCTGTTTGTTTGCTTTTTACCTAAAAGAATCGCGTAGGAGGCTCTCTTAACTAAAGAGCCGACCTCTCACACCACCGTGCGTACCGACCGGTACACGGCGGTTCAACCGTATAAGTGCAAGGACTCGTAGTAGCGCCTGAGGATACTAAAATATCCTGCTTCTGCGAGTCTTTCGTTTGCAATGGAACCTTTTAATACAGGACTACCGGCGATACGCCAATAACCCAGTCTGGAATTGCCCCACTGGTACTATTCCAAAATTCTTCGTTTGAGTTTCATTACTCATCGATATAATCTTTATCGAACCACTCGCCTAGCGAGTGGTTTTAGACATACAAAAAAGCACCTTAGCTTACGCTATGGTGCTCTTCCTGGTGACCCGTGCGGGAATCGAACCCACGTTAACGGCGTGAGAGGCCGCTGTCTT